>ERZ1035025.509-NODE-509-length-25871-cov-6.522389_pt1 | contig 25871 bp, 49 predicted proteins | sample MGYA00520619_ERZ1035025 | MGnify/ENA primary metagenome ERZ1035025 (study PRJEB33766, sample SAMN09781742) | gut metagenome | biome: gut microbiome | host: Homo sapiens | place: Madagascar | study: EMG produced TPA metagenomics assembly of the PRJNA485056 data set...
GATCTGCGCATCCGCCATATCGGTTGTCATAATTAAATTATTTTCTGCTGGCATAATCATTCTCCCTTCTGAAACAGACCAATATTTTCCTTAATGGCTCTCTGACGCTCTGACGGGTCCTTCATAGCCATGATCTGGTCTTTTGTTAATGTCTCCCCAGTATTGTTCTTCTGCTGGGCTGTAAATTTTGCTTTGTTCTGCTCAAGATGCTGCTGCTCTTCATTTACAAAAGCACTTGCATCTTTCTTTTTAGCATCTTCCAGTAAATCATTGAATCCAATTAACTTGCCGTCTTTTACTGACACACTGGCAGCAATGTCCGCCATAATTGCTTTCTTTGCTGATTCAGAAGAAAACTTGATACTCTCACAGGCTTCTTTTAACAGATCATTTTTCTCGCGTTCTGCCAGTTTTGCACTGTAATCCTTTTCTGCAAGTTCTGCTTTCTGCTTCCACTCATCACGTTCTTTTGTGATGGTGTCAAAGTCTTTTCCCTCAAATCCTTTCAGGGTCTCTTCCGCAGTTTCCGCACGCTCTTTATAGCTGTTACGTTCGGCTTCTGTTTTCTGCATTTTCTTATCAAGTTCGGCTTTAGAATATAATTCTTCACCCATACTCTTCTTGACGGCTTCTTTCTGCTCATCTGTCAGTTTCAAACCAAGTTTTTCCAATTCACTGATCACTTTTACCATATTCCTTACCTCTCTCTTTCCAAGTTGTTGCTCCGGTCAGTCCGGCACGATTGAGCTGCTATTTACTCCATAGCTGGCAAAATACAAAGAAAAAGCACGCCCCAAGACAGGACGTGCCATCACATCCTATAATTTTTCTAGGGTAGCGGGCAGATTCCTACGCTCCGTCCGGTGCTTTTCATTTGTCAAGTATATTTTATCATGGGAATATAAAAGATTTGTGCCAATTTTTTGTACACAAAAAGCGCCTGTATTTCAAGACGCTCTTTGCAACGTATTATAAAAGGAGTACAAGAATGAATGAGTAAAACCCATCTGGCAATATTATAATAACTCATGTGCGGAAATAATTTGTGCCAAAATGAGAAAATAGTTATATTCTCTCAAATGTTAAGTCTACCCTCTCTGATTGCAGCACATATCATAGATAACGATTCTGTATACCACAGTACTTTTTGTTTATCTGCTTCGGATGCGTCCGATTTTAAAAATTTCCTTACTTCATCCTCCACTTCGAAAAATTCTTCTTTTGTGTGCTTTTTCTCATGCATTTTTGCAATCAGCTTGTCTGCTTCACTTGAATTTTCAGTAATGGTATATTTTTCGTTATATTCTTTTATAGTTTTTAGTAACCCCTTAATATCTGCCATTTCTACCGCCTTTCAACCTTTGAACAAATCCCATGACATCATTGTAATCTTCAAATGAAGCACCTGCTTGTCTCAAGTGTTCGTCAACCATATTTTCTAACCATTGATACCGTTCTGGAAGCGGAATATTAAATATTTCCTTTGCAAACTCCATATCCGTTCCAAATGAAAAACTTTCATTTAATGCCTGTAAAACAAGCGTTTTATCTTCATACGCATACGTGTTTATAATATCCTTTTCTTTACATATTTGCTGTTTTAACCATTCAACTGTCGCTTCTTCGATATATTCGTTTGCACTATATACATCTGAATTATAATGGCTTGCAGAACAAGAATGAAGCATCTCATGCCACACAACTCCATCATCAGCCGTACTTACAAGTGAAATGTTACATGACCATTCCTTTCTTCCTATTGTTTCATCTTCTATCAGCGAATTATCAATCACAATATTTCCACTCCACTTCGACGGTCTATCAGAATACTGTGTTATTTCTTCCTTGATCTGCCGCGCGGTCTGCTCAAACTCTTCCTTTGTTCTTTTAGTATAACCCACGTTCTTAGCTTTTTCCATTGGAGTTTTTACAGAATTGCTATAAGCTGTCGCCCTGCCATTCGCAACTGCAGACTGCTTTTTCTTAAATCCTGCTACCTTTATCCGATCAGCCTGTGTCTGCAATTCATTATCCGCACAGAACTGTTTATATTTCTGATTCTGCATCCGGAGCTTATACGCAAGTTTATCATATTGTGGCTGCAACATATCTTTTACATCCGTTTCTGCTATGCCGCTTAACTCTGCCTGTTTTGCCAGCAATTCGCGCTTGGTCTGCCGAATAGCACGCTCCATTGATCTCTGCTGCCGTTGTTTCTCATACAATTCCTGACTCTCGTGCACATTAATTTTAGGATTTCCATCTGCATCAACATAAGGATTTCGCAGAGACTTATCCCACGGCTTATGGGAATGCCTGCAATTATATCCATGCAGTCCAAGAGGATCTACAACTCTTCCCTGTCCTGTCTTTGGATCTACGGTGTATCCGGTTGCATCTAACAGATTTGGTGCGTCTTTATCACTCCCGACGATTTTATATACTTTTCCCTGCCAATGATCGTGTGATGGTATTCCATCCGGGAACTTTTTGCTATGCCGCGCTCCCATATGTGCCGATACAAGAACATACTCTATTCCTTTTTGCGCTATGTATTGATTAGTTACCTGAGCAGCCGTCTGATTCATAGAAGTAACAACACAACAACGCACTGCCGCTTCTAAAGAACGCCTGGCACCCGTCGGATAATCAATCACAACGCCGCTCTGTGCATATCTGTCAAGCACTTCACATATTGCACTGTTATACGACTGCATACCAGATGCCACACGGTAATCTACCTCATTCAGCATATTGAGTAGATCTCTCTGTGTCTGTAACATAGTTGTCCGCGTAAGGTTATTCAATTCTCCGAATGTTTTCATCATTTCGGCATTCATTGCCATGATGGCTGCATTATTTTGCAAAGGTGTTTGAATATCTCCAAGCCGTTTTAAAACCTCTGCATCATCAGAGAATGATGTCATAACACTATCACGCAATAAACGCTGCACTTCGTCCCTGCTCTTTCCTGTCATTTGTGAAATTCTTTTTACAATTTCAGTATGATGCAATCCCATCTGCTGGAGTTTCCAAAGTTCCCGATCAGTAGTGCCAGACATTTCCCCGGATTTTATCAAACGCATTGCTATATCACTGATAATCCAATCTTCCAGTTCCTGATACATTTCTATCAGTTTATCTGATTTTCCGTAAAAATAATCCGGCGTTAACATTATCCTCTCCCTGCCTCTCTTTTAACCAAATCAACCCATTCCTGACCATGCGTTTCCTTCGCCCTCTCAAACCAATGATCCGTAGCTTCCGAATGCCCGTTCGCATCGTAGTGCAATGGTCTGCCAGTCGGATATTTCTTTTCTCCGCTGTGCGCCCATGATCTTCCATCCTCTGTCAGATACAATTCTCCCATATACTGATAATGCGCATATGGCACATTCGTCTCAATCAATCCGGGTTCAATAATATTCGTCGCTCCTACCATAGATCCCTGTTGAAACGGCATATATGGAATCATGTCATTCAAGACCTGCATGTCCAGTTTATCCTGTGCGCGTCTAAGATTTCCGTCAATTCTGCTTGTATCAAGTCTTATATTTACGTTTCCAACAGTCCTGTCGTACCTCATTTACATCCCCCATACTGTAATGGCTGCACTTATCATTAAGAATCCCCAGTAAATTGTGTCGCATATTTTTTTCTTTTTCCTTGCCTTATCCATTTCATCTAAAAACGAAATACCAAATAAAAGCATGATTATTTTTAACACCATTTCTATTCCTCTCCATACAGTCCCTGATTTAATTTTTCCGCTTCTGCCGCATCCATTTCTGCCTGCATCTGTCTGGCTTCATCCTCAGACATATTCTCAAACTTAACAAAATACATCCACGCCGGCACTTTACCGGCTGTCACATATCCCCACCATGTTTTTTTATCCTCTTCGTAGTTGTAGCAAATATCTCCAAATCCATAATCAACTTCGTATATTCCGACAGGAGACTGATTATACAGATCCGCATACTTATCAATAGCATAGATCAGATCATCCATTGTCATTTGCAGCTTATCCCTCATATCCTTTATAAATTGAATAGTGCGCTGCTGTGATGCTTCAACGCCGGTTGCTGTCTGAATGCCGGTCATGGAATCAAATGAAAAATATCCGTTCGAATAGCCGCACTTATATGCAAGGATTGATAAAATATTGTTGATTCCCTTGATTCTGGTATCAGTATTGAGATTCGGATTGATCTCCTGATAAAAGTTCTCCGGTGATTCTGATAGTACATTCTTTACATATCTTGGTTTTTTCAGATATTTGCGGATAACGTTCCCATCCGAATCCTTTACAGATCCTTGAAACATCAGACGATCATCTGCCAGTACAATGCGCTCGCTGTCAAATATCTCCCCTGCATTCCGACTGTATGCAACATCCAGATCTTTCAGCTCTTCCAGTGCCTCCGCAAAAATACTCATGCCCAATGGAGACTCAGGTTCAATATTGTTTGCCATTGGTGTTTTGAATACCGAAAATAAAGGCTTCTCTAAATTTTCTATTGCAGCTTCCGGCATCAATCCTTTCCACGGTGTTTTTTCCATATCGATTGGCACACCCAAAGAAGTGGAACTGCTTGATATAAAACACCTGTTGCTGACCAGATAAACATCATTCACAAACCGGTGATACTCCAACCGTTTATAAAACCTCTTAGACTGCTCATAGAAATCAAAGAAAATCCCTGCTCGTATATTGCCGTTCCCGTCAATTTCCGTCGGCAGGAACCGCTGCGGATCAAAACAGTCGATCCCGTCCCCGTTCGGTTTCAGAATAACCGTACCGTTTACACATCCCTTTTCCACATACTCACGGATCTTGACGAACATATTATCAATAACGCCCTGTAAATAATCTGCCCTTGGTGATCCGCTGATTTTGATTGACAGATCAAGACAGGTTAATCTTGCCGTTTCCGATGATACCGATTTTGCAAAATTAATCGTCTTTACATGGCTGTCCTGATCTACCCATTTCGGATGACCGGCATAGATCTGGTTCCACGTTCTGATTGCTGTATCCATTGTATCTGACAATAAAATATCTGTATCGAATATCCTCTTCGCATCCGCTTTAAAAAACATTTTGCTCCACCATCCTTTTATTGCTGCTATAATTCCCATGTTTCACCACCTTATATAAGTCCTCTGTTATATCTGCGCGCTACTGTATAAATAAAGTACCTAATGAGATCCATGTGGTGATCGTACTCCTTAATAACACGATCCTCGCCCACTGCCTTTTCATCCCAGGCATACGCTCCAAACTCTTTTCGTGTTTCCTCACAACTCTCATGGATCTGTAACATCCCAAGATTCAGATACTTTGTAACCTCCTGGATTCCGTTCAGTACATCGTTATTACCATCTGTACAGGTAAACTCTCCATACTTCCGGATCGTTGCTTTCATGGCTGCCGCTGACGGATCAATAACAATGGACGTGATTGGGAATCTGTCTGCTACCTCCTGAATCATTTTGTAATATGCTTCATTGTCAATGGTCACTCCCTTTTCTCTTCCGGAATAGTGCCCTTCCCGAAGCATCCGCACCCTGCCATCATTCTGCAGTTCCATCAGACCAACCGCAAACGGGTTCATGGTACCGTAGTCAATAGAAAGATAATAGGATGCCTGTGGATCATACTTATATTCGCCATGAAAGATGTTCTTTTCTTTGTCGAACATTCCATACACCAGTCCCTCTGCAATCACCCACAAACCAAGGATAAAACGATCATAGAATACTCCGCTGTACATTGCCCGGTATCGTGCTTTTACTTTCTCCGACAGGCTTAAGTTATCATCCATTGTAAAATGCAGATATAGCAGATTCTTTTCCTCTGCCTTGTCAATCCAGTTCATCTTAAACCAATGGCTAGGGGAATCCGGGTTACAGTTAAACCAAAACTTTGAACCCTCCACAGAGCATCGTCCAGTTGCCTGATTCACGAATGATTCCGGCATAAGTGCCACTTCATCGAAAAACATCCCGGCTAATGTAATACCCTGTATCAAATCCTGCGACCGCTCATCCTTGCCGCCGAATATGTAAAAGAAATTTACAACTTCGCCCTTTGAAATCTCGACCATGTTGTCGGAGCGATGGTCTGCTACCTTATAACCACGGCTTTTTAGCATTAATTTCAGCCAAAATAGGACATTTCGGCGGAAAGAGCCGATTGTCTTTCCTGCCATGCCTAAATTCTGTTGGTTAAATGTACTCATAGCCCACAGGGTAAAACTCAGCGACATGCTCAATGTTTTTCCCGATCTGATTGCTCCGTCTGCTATGATGCCATCCATATCCTTTACCGGCGATGCATCACACCACCACGTCAGAACCTTCTTCTGCTTTTGGGAAAATGGCATGAACACAAAGCCGTTCTGCTTATACTTCTGTTTCATCCTCACAGCATTTCGCATAACGTTCGCTTTCAAGTTAGTTATCCGTTCGTCAATGCTTTTCCAATCACTCATCTGACCACACTTCCTGCGCCGATGTATTTAAGGCATCTAAGAAGTTGTCCTGCTCCGGTGTATCGTCTGTACTCTCTTTTGTCTGCATCTCTATTTTAAGCAGATCAACTTCCAACTTGCGTTTGTCAATCTCCTGGCTATGTTTCTGTGCATCCAGTGCAGTAGGAATCATGTAAATCTCCTTTAGATTTTTCAGTGCCCCGGTCACCTGAGACAGTCCCAGTCTATCAATAGGACCGTTCGCAATGTTGATATGCTCAGTCTCATCTATAACTTCCCTGGTAGGCTTTCCGATCGCAGTATCATCGTTATACTCAACCGTCTTAACCTTTTTCTTATCCTTTACGATATACTGTTCCAGTTCCCCTAGCGCCTGCTCTGCTTTCTCCGCTGCTCTATCTGCAATGGATAAAAGGCGTACTATCCTGTCCGCGTCTGCATCAGAGGATTTTTCCAAGGCTTTTTTCTTTGTATCCTCTTTGTACTCTCTTCTTTTGTCTGACCATTTTCCTTTTGCAGACTGATCCATAACTGTCTGAATTGGAATTGAATATTTCTCTGCCAAGTCCTCTAAACTGCAAGGCTTTCTGCTTATGTCTGTCACATACTCATGTTCTATCTCTACCCATGACACGGATTCCGAACGTTCGCTTTCGTTCGCTTTGTAATCCGAACGTTCGTTATCCCAATCGTATGTATTTTTCCATCTGCGAATGGTCCCCTCAGGCTTTCCCAGTTGGTCAGCGATATCTACCAACTTCATGCCGCTCTTATACAGTTCATACGCTTTATCGCTCAATGGATTTTTCTTTGCTGCCAACCGATCATCTCCTTTCATGGCAATAAAAAAAGATACCGCATCCATCAAGGACATGGTATCTTTTACAGGTGTCCGGATTAACCACCGGAGCCTCACATTGCTGTGCGTTCTCCTTCCTAAACTACTCCCTGTTAATATGATGATACCATGTTTTTAATACCCTTTCAATCATGTTCGCTTCTTTTTTGCTTACGTTAAAAGTTCCCTTTTCATCATGTTTATACCCTTTATGTGTATGGGGATCCGTTTGCACGCCTTTTACTGCATGAGTGTGTCCCATATCCACCTGTTTATAACGTTTGTCGTGTTTATCGTAATAAGTGATATTTTTAATTTCATTTTTTGCATTAACAGTCGCGTACACTCTTCCATTGGTCATCGTCTCCATCGGTGGTTTTGCAGATCCAGAATCATTGTATCGAACAAATTTGATATTTCCGCTCTGATTGCAATGTTGTATACTCACTGCCATACTTCTTCCCCTTATCACTTAATCCGCTGCTTGCTCCTCTGCCGCCCATATAATACCCTCTCAAAGACTTAAAAATTTATAGCCATTCTTCTTTGCATATTTCACAGCTTCTTCTCTCGATTTAAAACTACTTCTAACTTTTTCTTTTATCTTGATTTTCTTTTCGTGATAATTATCTTCGTCATCCCAATGTGACAATACATCTCTGGTTCCAGTCATATAGAACACGGTTCCATGTGGTGTAGTTTCCTTACTTATGACAACATTTCCTCTTAATTTTCCAAATCCACTAGAACTTCCTCTACCGCCGAAGAACTGTAAATTTATTTTCATTACCATTGTGTCACCTCCGCCCTATGAAACTTCTCGCTGAACTGCTTGATATGTACGATATTTCCCTTACACTCGTCCGGTACTCTGCCGTAAAAAATAATCTGTGTAGGCTGTAATCTCTCTATCATCTCAAAATAGCCATTCAAAAACCGCTGTTTCTTTTCTGCGCTGTTCTGTGTCCCAACAGAAGAAACTGCAACAACGCTCTGTGTAGGTTCTCCATCAAAGCACCATTCGAACGAATCCCGATTGCTCCAACAGATCGTAGGAATCACATTGATACCGTACATCTGCCAGTATGCACCGAGCCAGTGTTTACGGTAATGGTTATATATCTGTAACGGCTTCGGGAAATCCGTATACAGGCTAAAATCTGGCGTTAGCACGAACTTAAATCGCTGTAACATCGGAATGTATCTATCTGGGTCTGTCCATACTCTGGTAAATTGGTAATCATCCAGAAAGAAATGCACCGCCTTATTCTCCGGTACTTTTGCACTTCTGGCATAGTTGAAGCCGACAAACTCCGCATTATCAAATTGTGTCGGCTCTATCTCTGGTATGTCATACTGACCAACACCCTCAAATAACATCCGCTGTGCATTTTCGTAATTTCTCTGTGTCTTATACATGGCATAGTCCTTTCCTCATACCATAATTATAAGACAGGTCTGTCGTGGATTTGTGCCAACTTTAATGCATAATAAAAGAGAGGCTGTTATTCCTCTCTTCCCCATACGATCGTATACTGCCCGTTCTTTTCTTCCACCAGATGCGCCGTCCTCTGCCGCATAAGTCGCTGTGCCGTTCCCTTTCTCCTGTAGAAACTCCTCCGGCTGATTGGGAGAATGCCGTGGTGCGCTTCCAGCATTTCAAACGATACTTTGTGCATAATGGATTCTGCCAATTCTGCGGCTATGGCACTATCTACACTCTGGCAAATTTCTAATATTTCTTTTTCTTCCACAGGCATCCCCCCTTTGCTTGTCCTATTCTTCCCCGTTCCAAATCTTCGGTGTACCGTCAGCATTGAGCATAACGGTAAGACCGCCGCCCGTACTTATTGTGATATATAAATACATCACTCCTGTGTTATTATCTGCATAAATAAGATATTCTTGTCCACTTTCCACCAGTACCATTGTGTTTTCCTGTCCAGCACTGACATTTGCTGTATCACTGCATCCGGCAATCAGGAGTGCTGCTATTATGATGGCTGTTATAAGTTTCCTTTTCATGATCTACCTACATCAAGATTTCTTTTTCTCATCATACGGCTCGCCACAGAACGGGCACCGTGACAGTAATACCGGCATCTTCCGCTCTCTCTTCTTACCTTTTTCTTTTACTGTAAATTCTAAGTACGCTCTTTCGGATATAACCTCGATAGGTGGTAATACCTGTTCGATGTTTTCCATCCCACACATTTTTTCCAATACCTCATCCATGCAATTACACATTGTTTCCCCTCTCTTTCTCAAAGTTCATCGATCATCTTTGAGTACTCGTTATACTGTTCTTCCGTCACATCTGCGACATTGTTCAGGAAAAAATATAAATATCCTTTTGAGTACTCGGCTGACCATAGTTTTAATTTGATTTTCTTTTTGACAATTTCATAATAGAGACCGAAATCCATTATTATATTTTTCATGAGATGACCATTCCTTTCTTTCTCGGCTAAAGGTCAGTTTAATAAACTATAACTTTCACGAACACTTTCTATTAATAAATTTAAAGCATCCTCTGTACTTAGCTTTTTTTCTGTAGCAATTTTATCTACAACTGCTTTGCAAATAGTTGTCGTCATTATTAAGGAATCTATTGTATTTCCCTTACTAAATACTTTTGCTTTATGTTTTCCCTGTAAACACATCATAAAACTCATTACATTACCTCCAAATATTTGATATTTTTCTACATCCTGATATAATAAAAATAAAAAGAAAGGAAACAGTTGTTATGTCAGAAGGATTAGATCAACTTGCTAAAGGTATTGGAAAAGCTATTGAAACAGTCCCTGAATTGTACGAAGATGCTTTTCAACCAACAGTTCAAGAAACAGGAAAATTTTTTGCCAGAGTCCCACGTGCTATTAATGCTGCATTTTCAGGACTCGATAAATGGATCTTAAACAGAGAATATAGCATCGAAGAAACAAAAAAATTGCTTGCTCAAAAACTGGAAAATATAGATCCTGAAAAAATTGTCGAGCCCGAGCCTTATGTTGCCATTCCCGCTATTCAATCTATTTCTTACGCGATGAATAGTGATGAATTGCGAAACTTATATGCCAACCTTCTTGCCAAATCTATGATTAGTGACACTAAAGATTCTGTCCATCCATCGTTTGTAGAAATTATCAAACAGATGTCTCCTATAGATGCAAAGGTATTTAATTTAATTTTTACAGAAGACCTTCGACCATTAATAGACTTACAAATAAAATCCTCCTCTGGCGGATGGCAGCCTGTCCAGTATCATTGCTCGTGGATAACTGAATTTTCAATCAAACAAGTAGCTACATCTATAGATAATCTTATTCGCTTAGGTTTGATTGAAGTTCCTTATGGTGAGGCATATACCGCTAATAATATTTATGACAAAGTAAAATGTAATCCATTATTTAAAAATCTTGAACTGCAATCCCGTGCCATCCTTCATGCAGAGGAAACCATTAACCACGAAGAACGGTACATAAAAACTACAGACTTATCTACCTTATTTTATAATATTTGTGTTCTTAATCCTTAATTTCAATGAGTCTCTGTTTTATATTTCAGTGACTCATCTCTCTGTTAACTCCCTCTTTCCGTATCATCTCCCACCTCTCCGCATATACTATTACGGGAAGTGGAATGATGATCGCTTGGATTTGTTATCTGGTTTTAAAGTTTATTGATTAGGCAAACCGGAGCTGTCCGGTCTGTTCTGATTCTATCCTCATGTTCGGCACACGTTCTGCAACACACAGCTCTGGCAGATTTGCTCTGACAAGTGCTGCCGGAATTGGTGGACAAACCGCATTTCCGCATCTGCGCACCTGTTCACTTCTCGGATATGTCTTGCCAGTGTAATCATGATCGATTATGTAATCGTCTGGGAATCCCTGGCATCCGTACAGTTCCCGTGGTTCAAGCATCCTCAGACCAATATCCACGATCTGGTAATCTACGCCCTCAATCGTCACCAATCCGAATCTGTCCTTAGTTGTCACGGTATCAAGTGGTTTTTCAATATCTTGTCCGGTCGCATCTCCATAATATTTTATTAAAAATGCTCTGACCTCTCCAAAATGTCCGGCTGACGTTGTAATTGTATGCAATGGTTCTCGTAAATCTTGCCCTGTGCCGCTCTTATAAAATTTGCTTAGAAATGATGTGACAAGTCCATACCTGTTCGAACCATCCACGGTCATGATCGGATCTTTAATGGTCTGCCCCCGGACTTCTCCCTGTGCTGTCTCGGAATGGTACTGGATCAATGTTGGACTAATAAGACAATGTTCATTTTTGCTTACAATCGTTGTGAGCGGCTCCCTCACATCCTTACTCCGATCCTTTGTGAACCCGGTCTGCCCGATCTGTACCATGTATGGCTCTACTATCCCATATCCGTGCTTTCCGGTTATAGTCGGCATCGGCTCTCGGATGTCGTTCGTTCTACGCTCACCGCCATGATTACACTGAATGATAAAAGGCTTTGGATTATTCAAAACGAATTTTATAAATCCTCTGGCTATCCTGTCCATCGTCTTTTGTGCCAGTGGTCTTACCGCCCGGATGCCGTATTTCTCCTTGATTTCTTCCGAAGTATCAAAGATGCTTGGACAGGGCAAGGAAAAATCCAACTGCGTATATGCTCCAACATAAGGTTTTTTCAATCCTGCCTTTACCTCTTCACTGTCTGCCGGTGCGTGTGTCGGCTCTGGCCAGACGATCGGCTTGCCATCACACCGGGCGATCATGAAAAATCTCTTTCGCATGGTCGGTGCACCATAATCGGCAGCAATCAGTTCTTTAAATTCTACAATGTACCCCAGATCATTTAGCTGCTGTACAAATTTTTCAAATGTTTTTCCCTGCTTTACCTTGATCGGATGGTGCCCTCTGTTCAATGGCCCCCATGTTTTGAACTCTTCCACATTTTCCAACATGATCACCCGTGGTCTTACAAGTCCAGCCCATCGTAATGCTACCCATGCAAGACCACGAATGTTTTTATCCTTTGGTTTCCCGCCTTTCGCCTTGCTAAAATGTTTGCAGTCCGGCGAGAACCAGGCAAGTCCAACCGGATGCCCATTGCATGCCTTTACTGGATCAACAGACCAAACATTTTCGCAATAATGCTTCGTGTTCGGGTGGTTCGCCTTATGCATCTTTATAGCTTCCGGATCATGGTTGATGGCTATATCTACACTGTATCCGGTTGCCATTTCTATACCAGTGGAAGCGCCGCCCCCACCGGCAAAATTGTCAACTATCAATTCTCCATGTATCATTTTCTTCAAAAGGAACCCGTCGCGCCTTTTATCCGGATAGGTTCCGGCTCCTTTCTGATTGTTTTATGGTTTGTAATCTTCAAACTTAGTTATTTTTTCAAATATTGCTCTCATATTTACCCACCGTTGCAACCTTAGTGTTTCATGCCCTTTAGGGAGTTTATGCTTTTCATAAATTCGGACATCTGGCCAGTATCCTAAATCTCGCAAAGTATAAATTCTTTCAAGGTCTTGCTCGTGTGTTGTGTTAAAATTAGTTAAGACATAAACAATTAACTTCCGTTTATCCCACCCAGTGATTTCTTTAAATGCCTTGAACTTTGGAATAATCATGTTTTTATCTTCATAGCGGTCCCATGCAAAATGTACCCTTTTGATTTTCATTTTTTTGATATATTCTGCTTTTTCTTCTGTCATAATACGAATATCACAACCTTGTGAAAAGTCTATCCACGCACCGCTATTGATAAGCTGTTGACTCAAATCTTTCCAGTCACGGCAAGCAAACATATTCGGATCTAGCAGAACTATATTTTTCTGACCATTCCAAAACTCGGACAGATCAGCAACTTTTACGGAACATTGCCCCTCTTTTTTTGCAACGATACAGAAATCACATCCGCGCGGGCATCCTCTCGTCAGAAACCCATATGCTGTATCTTTACACAAATCTGGGTAAAGGCTATAGTCTGGATAAATATGCTCAATCTCTTTTGGAAGAGGATCTCCACCGTCCGGATAATGGTATCCAGTGCCACCTCTTATTATCTCACCACCACATACCGGATGCGGATAATCTGGGGTAAAGGTAAACACTTTACTCATGTATACCTTGTCCGGCGGATCTATCCACGCCGTCAGCGGATCATACCACTCAACATTATCTTCCTGATGTTTATGCCATGCTGACAGTTTCATCAATGGAAGATTTGGAAAATTGTGCCCGTCGACATCAATTAGTGCTATTCTCATGTTCTTTTTGAAACCGGATACCCTTTATGCGCTGGTTTTGCTCCTTTCTTTAATCAAATCTTGTCTCTTTACAGACTCTGCTTTCAACGTTTCTCCGCAGTGGCTTTCCCTCGCTGTCTTTTGTAAAACCGTAAAGCATGTCGCGGATATAGCCGCGGCGTATAAAACATTTAACGGAACACCATTCTACATCACAGTGTGCGCATGGCTCTCCAAGGCACTCATTCTTTTCATTGACAGGTTTTACATCGAAAAGACCTATCTGACCGTCTATTTGTTTCATTCTTTCAAAAGGAGCCGATGCGTATCTTCCCGGGAAGCTCCGATCCTTTCTTGTTTTACTTCAAAATTTCATCTAAGCAGGCATTCCAACCCACCCGACGTATTGATGTGCTGAGATCTTCATAACCAGATTTCAACTCTGGTATCTTCTCCGGCAGTTCCCGGAGCGGACACAGATCATGCCGTTTCTCAGTGAATGTGCTTTGTGATAATTTCGAAGCACCATTATTTAGCACATTCATGAGCTGGCACTTTTTAATTCCTTGAAATTCGTACATGAATTTACACTTACTGCACGATTCCGGCATATCCATAACCAAAATTGCTTTAGGCATATCTCAACTCCTATCTACGGCTCTAATCCGTCTTATTGAGACGATAAAACTTGTCTACAGTATCAAAAATTGCGTTTCTTGCATCTTCAAAGCCTTTCACATACGCTTTCATTTCTGCGAGGTTCATTGGTTCCTCCGGCTGTATTATCGTTTCATCTAAGCTGTTAAAAAGTCCATCTTTTTCTTCTTTTGTCACTCTACTCCACCGCCTTTCACAATCTCGATTGCTCTTCTGTATGCATCTACATACGCATCCTTTTCATTACTTGTCAGCAATTCATCAAATTCTGCGTTGTCAATTTTCATTTCCAACTGTTCCACAACCTTGTCCTGGTCGTAGGCGGTAGGCTGTGCATTAATCATTTCAAACGCACTTTCTGCCGTAATTAAACTGTCTTTTCCTCCAACTTGCTTGTAAAATAACTCTGCATTCATTGCATCTGCATCAATCAGTCTCATCGTTCGCCCTCCTGTTCCACGTCTCTGCCGCACGTTCCTTTGTGCTTCTCTCTGCGCTTTCCGCCCCACAGTGATAACACCTAACAACATAACCACTATTAAATCCTGTCATTATTGGCGGAAGAATGCCATTCGCTTTAAGCCAATCCATATAGCTTTGGTCATATGGATGCTGATAGCACATTACCGCTGGTTCCATTTCACCGCCACAAAACGGGCATGGCTTAAGTTCTTCATTCATTCTTCGTTTTCCTTCCATTTCTCACATGTATCATCCAGTCCACGGAAATCTGCACAGTGTTCACTGTCCCCATTGCAACAAACACCCTCATATTCAGCGTAGTATTTACATGTACTGCAATATTTTTTTGTTGTTGCTTCATTCTCCGTCATGACTCTATCTTTCATTTCTGCCAATTCCTCCTGACTGAATTTTGTGTAACCGATTCCACAATTTGTAAATCCTCCCGCTCTATACGCTATGGTTCTCGGCATCCTACACCTCCAACAGCTCCGGATTATCAATCTCGTTTCCAATAACAACCATATAATCTGGATTAATATCTCCTAATGGGACACTTACATCAGTCTCTAACGATGTAGCTTCCCAACTCAACGAATCTTCTGACCATTTGATAACGTAATCTTCATCTTCATACCGGAAGATATCTTTCTCATAGATTCCCTCATATCCGGTGCACTGGCATATGGTAGTTTCATTTACTCTGTGCCAATTTTCAAATCCTAAATCTCCTCTACCCTCACCTTTTGTATACATATTGCTGTCATTTGTTGGAATGACAATTGCTTCATAACCAACTTCGGCATCATTTGACCGTATGAGATTCCCCTGCGCCCATTCGCCATTATCAATCCGCTTTGCACGGGATAAAAATCTATTCTCCATCGCGTTCCACCTTTTTTCCTTTACAAACTCCTCTGTGTTCATGCACGGAAAATGAAATACTTCCGGTCTGTTTCATGTAAGTCAATTTTTCTCCGGTCAACTCACATTTGTGTTTACGTTCGTTCAAATACTGACATCTTCCATCACAATACATCGCTTTCCCCCTCCATTTCTTTCAACTTGGCTTCGGCTTCCTCCAGAGAGAGGAATACTGATTTGCCAAATTCTCCACTTTCCATAATCGCAACCAAATTTGCTAGGGTTCTGATTACCTGCGTTTGCACTTTATATGGTTTTTCATCAACATACCAAAATCTGTAAACGGAATCTCCCACCTTGCACGGCAACCGCAGAAGTAATCCCTGCTCCTCGGCTTGCTCTCTATTTGCAAGTCTTTCCGCAATCTCTTCCAGGGCTTTGTATCTTCCATCTTTCGCAAGCTGGGTAATGGTAATTCCCTCATCATCCGGTAAATCTGCTGGATGAAATAAAACTTCTCCATTCTCTGCCACATATGTTAACCTCTCCATGCTATCCCTCACTTTCTGCCCGAAGCCATTGTTCCACCTCTGTAACAGAACACATTGCTACGCCGCCCTCAATGGTCTTTACACTACCCTGCTCATATGTTTCGATTGAGCAAAGGAAATCTAAAAGTTCCTCATCCGTCATGCTCCGGATCCGGTCTGCATTGGTCTGCGGTCTGCATTCTTTCACAATCTCAAAGCACTCGTCCTTCCAAGCTAAAACATTTTCTAGCTTATAGGAACTGTAGCCAACATGATAATAGTCCTCTCCGATTTCCTTGTACTTAATTTCGTAATACGGCGCTTTCCCTGTCGTTGTGACGATAATATCTAAGCAGGAAACTTTAATGCGTTCCGTTTTGCTATCCCGTGCCGCAGTTCTTATACACTCAATCATGACTTTCCTCGCTTTCTGCCAGTTTGGCATAATCCCACGTGGATACTGCTTTATTTCCATGACTCCACGATGTTGTGCCAATAGGCCACGCATATATTTTTCCATCTATGTACCGTGCAAAATACCTCTTTTCCCATTCTTTTCCCACCCCTTCATTTCTGACTAAAATCGGAGTATCAACTGGAACTTTACTCCAATCAACCTGTGGTTCGACATATTCGCTGTTCGCCCATTTCAGCATTTTTTCATGGCAATCTGAAGGACGCCTAAAATCACAATTTATGCAATGTGTATCGTCACAAGCTGTCAATTTCCCGTTGCAAATTGCAATTTTATCTCCCTTACACGCAATATTTAAAATCTCTTTTTCATATTTTTCTCTATTCAGCATCCTTCTTCTCCTTCCCATACCGCAACTGATACGGTACTTCCTTAAAATCTCTCAATGCATCCTGATCCGGGTGCTTTGTCGGCATTGACAAGTTATTATTCATTTTTCCGATAATTGTGCGGCGTTTCTTACCTTCTTTCCGCATTTATACCTCCCCGCTCCTTTCATCACGGCCACGATCTCCCGATATTCTCTTTCCCTCTTGGAAATTTCTCGATCAAGTACATCCAACCGTCTAAACAGTACCGCCGTGTACTCTTCGTCCGTCAGCTCCGTTGTTCTTTTCTTACCTTTTGCCGCAAGTGGCAATCTCACCTGTTCACCGTTATGCATCAGGATCTTAATGATCTCCAATCGCGGCACACAATTTAAATCTGCTAAAATCTGCAACTGGCTTGCTCTGTCCTTTGCGCTGCGGTACTGCCTGCAAATTTCTCCCTCCGTCATATTCACTTCAACCACCTCCCGGTTGTGAATTTAGCACCTGTTTTTCTAATTCGGCATAGTCATACTGACGATGATTAATATTACTAAAAGCATTGCTTTTGCCCTTATGCTCTGTTGCTTTGCCAGGCACATAGTTCTCATCCAGATAATCTACATAGCCACTGTTAAAAAATGTGCTCCCGTACTGTGCTTTCCGCCAGTCGGCGTCCTTCTGCAATTCAAGACTGTAGCGTTCAATCGCTTTAACAAGCCTATCTTCCCCGATTGCGAGTAGCCGCTTCTTTTGGGTATCCGATACCTGACCTTTGCCTTTTTTGTTCGGATACATCTTCCACAAACGTTCAAACATCGCTTTGGCATTCGCCAAAGTATTTTTATTATTATCATTAACATTTACAGTAACATTAACATTATCAGTAACAGGGTTATTTTGCTTTTCAGAAAAACCATTTGCTTTTTTTGCTTTCTCTTGTTTTTGTGAAATATCTTTTGTTTTTGGTCTGCCACCAAGTTTTCCGGCTTCCCGACGTTTCTCAATCTTCTCTAAATATGCGGCAGTGTCACGATCTATCCTTGATTTGATAAAGCTGAATGCCATATTGGTCATGCCGTCCATTTCCGGCAGTTCATCCCCTGACGCGTAACACAATACTGCCGTCAGGAGTGCTCCGCGCTGTTCCATCGTAAGCAGTTTTATATGTTCCAGATACTCCGCATACAGGACAAAGCTGCTCTTTTCATCCGTCAAGACATCACCCCGTTTCCAAGTCCTTAAGAAGCTCTCTCAGTGACATTTTTGCCTGCGCCTGTGTAAGTTCCGTAATGGTCACTTCAATTCTTGGATTGTCCTTATCCACGTCCGTATCAAAGTAAAAATGCGGTATATATTTCTGACCATCATCTTTGATTACCCATGCTTTTTTCAAGCTGTCCTGCACGAACTTGGAGGCGCAGGACAAAATGTTATCATTATCCCTGCGACGGTCTTTTTCATAAAACTGATAGTAGATCAGAACCGGATCCGTAATATGTACACCGGGAAGTTGCTGCCTTATATACCAGATGATAGAATCCTCGCTTTTCTTTTTCATCCGTCCGCCCTTGCGGGGATTCGTTCGGTTGGCGGCTGTGTAATCATTCAGACCATCCAACCGTCCTGGAATCGTAAATTTATACTCCATTGACACCACCCATTCCCACATTACAGCTTCTTATTTCAAGGATTGTATTATTACTTGGATTCCATCCTTCGACATATTCAACAGCTTCCTGGTATCTCTTGGTTGGAATATTGTTTCTGGAATTGACTCTGAAATAATCCTGAATATCATGATTACACTCAGAAAACACCTTTTTGCTCATTTCCTTATATGCCAGTGCTTTTTTACCACCAAGAACCTCAATCACTCTTTTATTTACAGTTTTCTTTAATTCCTGCTGCTGTTCATAATCAACGGTCATAGTATTTTCAAGATGTGTGATTCTCTCTTCATGTCCATCGATCATACCAAGCTGTACACGCATCATTTCCTGTGGTGTCATCGGTTTTTGATAGGTGCCGGTTCTTCTGATCTGTGGCAGCACTTCCGATGTTACCCAATGTTTAAATCTTTTTGCTGAATCAAGTTTGCTGCCGAAAATCAATGCATATAAACCAGACTCATTTATAATGACCTGATTTGGGTTTCCTCTCCTTTTTCCGTCGGAAATCACGACGGTATTCTTATCCTCATCCATAACATGTGTCGCAAGCGCATCTCTCGTATTTGAATAACCAAGTGCTTCTGCAACGTCTTTCCCAACAAACCACGGCTCTCCATCTATGACAACTGTTCGGATCTCTCCAAACTCTCTATTCTTAAAAATCTCTAACTGGTTCAATAACTTCTCCTTTCCCTCCGGCACCCATCGGCACCGGAGATCATGGCTCTTAATAATACTGTGATATATTATTTTTCACACGAACTGTTTCTTAAGGTGTTTCAACCCTACAAATAACTTTTTCCATATCTCTTCCGGAAAGCATCCCTGGCATCATCCTCGCTCACATCTTCATGTTCTACGATATAATGCTTTTCCCATGCAAGCTGACCGATAATATGCATCAACACACTCATTTCCTTATTACGGTGCACGCTCATGTTCCCCTCATGATGCTCATAGGATAACGGCACCCACAAACCATCTTCGTCCGATAACCGGCGGTTCGCTGTCCCCTCAAAGATATGATGCCTGTGCACGTTCGGCGTGCCGTCGATCATGTCATACCCGGCATATTTCATATCAACAACAATAGAATCTTTCATCTACACCTCCCCGATCAATTCACTTGACCAGATAGGTCTATTCAATACTTTCGTATGCTTGCAGTAATCACAATGTTCACAACGCATCGGCTCTACTGCTCCACTTTTCAGCATAAGGATGGTTGATACGTTGTGCTCAACCTCTGTAAGTGCTTCATCAAGCAGGCTCTGTTCCACAGCGATCACCTGTATATCAGCCTCTTTTTCTTTTGAGACTGCTGCAATAAAAAATGGAAGCTTCTTTCCAGTATTGATTTCAACAACTTTCTGATAAACTGCGCCCTGAATGTAATAACCCCATTCTGCAAGGAAATTAAGGTGTCCTGTATCTGGATGATAAAATTCCTTGGTAATACTCTGACAGGTTTTCAGATCCACAATGCATTTGCCTGGATGGTAACTGTCAACTTTGATTTTCCACTTTGCACCAAACATATCCGCTGTCATGATGACCTGTTTTTCGCCACTCATGTACTGCATAAACAGTGCATCCCTTTCACATCGGTTAATCATCTCATTTGCCTTTACATACTCGGCTTTCAGATTTCCATCCTTTTTAAACATGCATGGATGCTGCGCTTTGAATAAATCAAGCGTTCCCTCAAAATGTGCATCTACATAAGAACCGACCATCAATGCTGTGGAATCTTCCATAGCCTCCACCCATGTACCATTTAACTTTGCAAGGGCATATTCTTCACAGCCGGGCTTGCCGTATGTACCCATAAAATCTTTATACTGGCTGACAGATAAATACTCTTCATTTGCCTCACGGCTGTAATAATTCTCACTCGTTAATAACATTATCAAATACCTCCGATGCTTCTTTTGCGATTTGTGCCTGTCTGGAATCTGCGAATGGATCCGGCACATCTTTTTCAACAGGGAAATAATCTTCTGTCTTTGCCTGTCCGTTTTTCAAAGCTGTGTATACTCCCCATAAGTCGGTACACTCGTCAGCACCAAAATCTCCCATGTTCCGTCCTGCATATTTTTCGATCTGTTCTTTTGTAACTCCAAAATCTTTTTTAAACAGCTTTTCAATCTTGTTAATCTTCTCCTGACTCGGAAGTTCTCCATAGCTTTTTTTCTGTGTTTCTTTACATTCATTAACAGCCATATCTACAACGTCTCCAGGAATAACTCCGAGGATACAGGCTCTCATTCTTCTTGCGCCGAAGTTTGCGGTAGCCTCATAAATATCCCTGCTGTCAGTAAGCGCATACGATCCATTTCTCGTATCTCTTTTATGCTCAACACCGAAAATCTTTGTCACACGGGTATTTGTCTCTAAATCCCATGCATATGCCATCATTTCTGATTTTCCGTCTTTCTGCTCTAACTCGATAATTCCATAGTCGATGTTTCCCCAGTTCTGAGCTAATGACTCCGCCAGACGGACCGATGGTCCGCTGACGTTCTGTCCGCCTCTTGGATATGAATAAATTGCCTGTTCTGCTAACGTGGCTCTCTGACAACTCCTTCTTATCTTTTCTATTGCTTCATATTCATCTCTGGGAAACTTCTTAGCCATAAAGATGGCACCCTGAACTTCCTGTGTCTGTCTGTTTACCATCATTTCTGTCTGTGATGTCTTAGGTGCAACTGCCGTCGGCTGCCCTACTGATACCATATTATCCATGCCACACCTCCTATAACGTAACAACTGTCATTGTGTCATCGTCCGTTGTTCTGGTTGCAATAAACTGTAATCCTTTGTCCTTGCATTTCTGATAGAGTTTTTCACGAAGATCCGTTGCCAGTTTCTCAACCCCATCGATCAGGATGATATTTAAACCATTCGGATTCTGAATCGCCACATCAATGCAGAGATCCAGCTTTTCTCCTTCAGACAGATTCGATACCGGTAAGCCGTTAATTAATGGCTTACCGTTCTCAACAGTCAAACCATCAATCGGGATCGTGCAGTTTGCAAGGATTTCCCCAGGAAGCGTTCTCGCTTTCTCAATCTTGTCCGTAAGCTCCTGTGACTGTGCCTGCATTTCCTCAATTTCACTCTGCAGGCGGAGCATTCTTTTATATTCATTGATATGAGACTGCATTTTTTCAATCTCCTGTGCCTGCTCCTGCAATGCTGTCACATCCTGTGGCTGCTTGTCTGCATATTCTGCATACTCGGCGATCTCTGCATCAAAACGTGCCACATTCGCTTTGTAAGTCTGTTCGATGACTTCCAACTTATCTGATTTCTTAGATGTAAGCTGTTCTTTTTCTGTCTCATAAGCTCTAATCTGTTCATTTAAAGATGCAATGGATTTATCAATCTGGTTTGCACGGTTAGCAATTTCACGATCCAGTGCTGTGATCTCAATCTCGCGATCAGCATCAAACTTCCTAATCTTACTATCGCGACTGTCTCTCAACAGTTTTGCTCTCTCGATGGTCTGATTTTCTTTCTGCATACGCTCGATCTGACGATAAATATCTCCGGCGCTTGCCTGTTCCCATTTTTCAACGTCATATCCAACTGGGATACCATTTGCGATCTCTTTCACAAAAGCTTTTTTATTTCTGATATCACGGTCAATATTACGGCGGTTCTGATAATAATCGCCGTTCTCTGCCTGAATATCATTCAGCACAGAAAGAATGTTCTGATCGTAAGAAACCCACGCCGGAATCTCCCCGAACCACTCCTTGATTTTGTTCATATCCCATGGATACTCAATCATATCAAGGATGATCGCATTCTGCTGCTTTTTATCCATGTTCATAAACTCGATAGGATTCAACTGCAACGGTGTGAATAATTCCTTTAAAAACGCTTCTGGACTTCCTACCTCTAAACCATCTCTTTTCACTGACTTATAAGGTGCCTTTCCTATTCTGACCTTACGATCAATGGAAAGTCCGGTATCCGTTTCAACGATAATCTCGCCCTCGTTCTCTCCCTTATGTACGATATAGTCGCGATCATTCTTATTGGTAAGCGCGTACTTAATTGCATCCAGCACAGAACTCTTGCCTGTACCATTTTTACCGGACAGTTCTAAAGAACTTCCATCTGCCTCATACTCTCTGATTCCGAAAAGATTTTTGATTTTAATTTTTGTAATATTACTCATGCTTGATCTCCTTTAATATCTGTATTCTCTTGTCACTTTGTCCCCATCGTTCTCAATCATGATGGATAATTCTGTCTCAGTATTGAGACAAAACCTGCTTCTTATATCTCCGTTGGATGTACAGACAATCGCTGCCACTCCCTCAACGCCGATTTCTTCTAAAACCTCACTCAAATGCTGCAACTCTTCAATAAGATTTTCCTCATCCTTACTGCACAACTTAATTTTTGACACTTATAAATTCCTCCATTTCCATCTGCGTCCAATCCGTTGCCCGGACCATCCGCTCAATCTGTTTTTCGCGCTTCTGCCGTTCTGTCTCCCCGGTTATGCAGTCATCACACACTCCGTTACGACCTTCGCCCGGATCCATGGAACATCCACAGCGTTTGCATTGTTTCTCATACATTGACACAACCTCAATTCCAGTGTTACAATAAACGCAGAAATACTTGGTATTTCCACGATTGAAATAGCACCTGTCCTCGCCAAAGTTCAGGGTGCTATTTTTTTGTCCTCGATCAACACCATATCCTCATCCAGCTTGTCCGCCTGATGAAAACAAAACATCTCGATCTGTATCTCTCTTCTGCGCTCCGACAGAACTCTCAACCCGTACCCTGCACCGGCGATAAATCCACCAAGGATGCAGACCAGTGCGGCATAGTACATATACACTCCGTCGCTGTCTAAGCAACACATGGCAAGCATTGATATCGTGCCGCCGGTTGCCATGATGATTTTAGATAAACGTCTCACACACTACCACCTCCCTGCTCCGGTTGTCTTGGATCTCCATGTTTCAAAAACTTCCGTGTCAAACAAAATGGGACTATTTCTTTTCGGAGTCGCTTTCCATGCATAGTTCTGTCCTTTTCTACGGTATGCATAAAGCAGATATTCTCTCGGAAATCCCATCTTTTCAAGCTCTGCCACTCTCATTACTGGTTTTGGATAATTCATCCAACCACCTCCCTACTTTACCGGAATCCCGATCACACTCTCCATCAGATCAATGTGATCTGCAGTTATGTGCACTTCGGTATGTGGATCATGATTCTTTTTCAGCCAGTCTACTATCGGCTGACACAGTTCTTTTAACTCTTCTACTTCGCTCATGTTTTCTCCTTTCTTACTACATTTCTTTATTTTCCATCTGTGGTACAATCTCCTTACAGGACGTTGCCGAGTCCGAGTATCAATCCAAAAGGAGATTTATTACTATGAACGATTTAATAATTCAGTACGCAATGAAAACTTCCGACAATTTAATCAAGAACAATTTACAACCAATCCTTGAAATGTTAGCAGGTGGTTTAAACCGCCAAATTACCGAAGATGAGGCATTACTTTTGACTAATGCCGTTAAGGTGTCTGTTTACCTCGGAATATCTCAGACGATGACAACTTTATGTTCTTCTGGCATTCTGGAGTATTCGGAAGACGCGCTAAGACGATATCTGCTAACTCCCCAGTAGATTTCAAAGCTGTTGACGGGAATTTGGCTCTTGCAGACATCAGCTCTGCAAGAGCATTTGTCTTCTCGGCAATTTCTCCCTCTCGCTCTTTACCAGATGAAATAATTCCACTGATATGAATCGCAAGCTCTTCAATCAGTTCATCTACTTTTTCCACTCTTTTCACTCTCCCTTCTTATTTGCTGTCCAAACTATTGAACTTGTGTTGTGGTATCCTCTAAGAAATACTCAATCGGTTTACCCAAACGTTCTGCAACGGCTTTCATTTTATCCACACCCGGTGTATTTTTATTCCATTTACAAATGCTACTGCGTGGAAATTTCAACTCTTTTTCTAAGGCGTAAACAGATATACCCGTTTCTGAACATGCAGTTCTAACCTTTTCATAAATTGACGACAATTATTTTTCACCCCTTTCATTTTTTGCTGAAAAAAATACGCAAAATCATTGACACTATGCGTAATATATTCTATAATCAGAATAACCACAAACCAATTACAGAATAGCGGCATATTGTTTACGTATTTTTTTCAACTTATGGTTTTATTATACGTGATATTTTCAATATGTCAATGCTTTTTGCGTAATTTTTTCAACTTTTTTTTCAAGGGAGCATTATTATGTTGATTTATGATCGTATCAAACAATTATGTAAGGATAATGGTGTGACCGTTACCGGGACAGAAGCTGCACTAGGATTTTCACGAGGCTCATTATGTAAAATTGACAAAAACAAACCTAGTATCGAAAAGGTTTCTAAATTAGCAGACTATTTACATACTACATCTGATTACATAATGACTGGAGAAAATAACTCAAGTACAACAGAAGTGCAATTAAATTCACGAGATGAAAAAGACATCAAAACCATTCTATTAAATACAGAACAACTATTAAAACAACCTGGACTTATGTTTGAAGGACATCCTGCAAGCCAAGAATCTATTGATTCTATACTTTCCGCTATGCAGGTCGGAATGGAAATTGCAAAGAAAAAGAATAAGGAACTTTACACACCCAATAAATATAAAAAGGAACAGTGATTTTAATGGATATACATAGTTTCACAGAATCTATTGTAAAAAAATATCACACAAGAGATCCATTCGAGATTATCAGTGCACGAAATGCGATTTTAATATATGCTCCACTTGTCGACGTTCGTGGATTCTATCAATACTTTCAACGAAATCACATTATATATATTGATGAGAATTTGCTTAAAAAGGAAAAGCTATTTGTCGCAGCACACGAACTGGGTCACATGCTAATGCATAAAGGTACAAATGCTGTGTATATGGATACACATACTTGCTTTAATACAAATAAGTTTGAGATTGAAGCAAATACATTTGCTGCTAACTTATTAATACCTGATGACATTATTATAGAAAATAATAACATGACAGCAGAACAACTTTCTCGTCTACTGGGATATGAGCAGGCTTTAATAGAATTAAGGGTGAAATCATATATACAGGCATAATGTTTCCGGGAGGTGTGATGATGTTTTTTAATAAAATATTAAATGCATTAAAAGTGGAAAATTTATATCCAAACTCAGGATACTCTTTTGAAAATCCTTCCGATTCATTAAAAACAACTGCCGATTCCTGTAATGAATTTCAAAAAAATGTACAAGAACAGCCTATTAAAAAA
>ERZ1035025.510-NODE-510-length-25868-cov-29.726921_pt1 | contig 25868 bp, 25 predicted proteins | sample MGYA00520619_ERZ1035025 | MGnify/ENA primary metagenome ERZ1035025 (study PRJEB33766, sample SAMN09781742) | gut metagenome | biome: gut microbiome | host: Homo sapiens | place: Madagascar | study: EMG produced TPA metagenomics assembly of the PRJNA485056 data...
ATTTGCCATTGCCTAGTGGTTATAAATTTTTATTTTTAATGATGTCGCATTCTGGCCATGCTTCTATGGTGGATTATTTAAAACAATGCGGTGTTCGTATTATGAAAGACCATTATGGCATTATCCCTAAACATTATCAATTTAATTACAATGCACTTTTAAATAACGAACCGACAATTATCAATTTTACTTCGTATAGCACGATGGGTTATAATTATTACGAAGATTTAAAAAAATATATTCATTTAATTAATCCAAAAACCCGTGTTTTGTGTTTGGTAAGAGATCCAATTCCACGTTTAAAATCAAGTTTAAATAATCACGTAGGCAAAGATTTAACATGGCAAGAAAATTTAAAATATTATTTTAATGAATACGAAAATTTAAATGCTTTGGAAAATAGAGTTGTATATTCCATTGACCACAAAAAAAGTTTCAAAGACCGTGTGGAAGAAAGCCTAACCATAACCAACACTTTTCGTTATTCTGATATTTACGAACAAATGCTTGCTTTGGGTTTTCAACAATTTGATTTTTTGGATATTCAAAAAATAACCGAAGCGCCTGATATTTTTAATTTGATGGAAAAACTCTCAAAAACCTACGATTTCCCAGCGCCAAAATCTGAAAAAGATTTTGATTTTCCGCTGGATATTCGCCCTTTTTATGGTTTTTTGCCACTTTTGTATGAAGTTAAAGGTGTCAAGTTTTTGCTGACAACCAGCCGAAAAAGAGAGCGCAATGTTATTTTTGATTTGCCTTGGGTTGAGAAAATTTTATACCAATACCACAACGCCGATTTTCTACTTTCTCCAAATGTTGAAAATATTGAAGTCAGTAAAATTTTAAATTTAGATTTGTCTTGGTTTGAACAATTTAAAAGCGGAATTTATATTTACACCGCCAAAGAAAATTTAAAAAACATTGAAGAAAACCAAGAATGGATAAAACAAAAAATAAACAACTTTATTCAAAAATTAAAAGATGTGATGGCTATTGAAAAAAACCGCGCTACCACGGAGTTTGAATTATTAGAATTTTTCAAAACCCATCCACGCCACCGCCAATTATTTAAAAAAGTGATTCAAAAAGAAATAGAACTCGTTAAAACACACCGCCCCGACATTGTTCAAACTTGGCATTATTATTTGGAATTTGAAAAACTCTGCCAACAATTAGATTCAAAAATATAAAATTACCACGGTAAACGCATTATTTTTTTTCAAAATTTTTCAAGGTTTACCGTGGATTTTAGCGATTTTATTTTGCAAAAACTTTAATAAAGAAATTTTAATTTTCAGCGGATTTTTTTATTTTTAAGGCTTTTAAATTTTCTTCATGCCTTTTGATTTTTTCATTTTGTTCGGCGTGTTTGGCGGTGGCTTGGGATTTTTTGATTTCTCGCAAAGCGCGCCGACCTTTTAATTTCAAGGCTTTGCCCAAATCTGTTTTTTCTTTTAATTCTTTTTGCGCCAAATCCAAGCAAAAATTCACCAAAACTTTTTCATAGCATTCTTTTTCTTTTTTTTCGTATTCGGTTTTGGCGGCGGTAATTATTGCATTGCCATCATCAATGGTTTGTTGCGCATCGGACTTAGCATCGGCAAAGGCGTTGTTCAACAATAAAAAAAGAGAAAGCGGCAAAATTTGCCGTTTTGAACAAGACAAATTTGCCACTTTGTTACACCTGCATGCTCATCACGTCTTGGTATGCCGTGACCAATTTGTTGCGAACTTGCACCATTTCTTGAAAGGATACGCTTGCGGTTTGCAAGGCAACCATCACTTCGTGCAGATTTTGTGTGGAATCGCCTGCCACAAAATCTTTTTGCATTTGTGTGGCTTCTTGTTGCGTGGCGTTGACTTTGTCAATAGAAGATTTCAACACATCCGCAAAATCAACACTGCCCGCAGTGTTTGCGGCGGGTTCCACCTTTTTGTTGGCAGCGGCGGCGCTACTTTGTTGCAAGGCGGAAAGCATTTGTTCAATTCCAGCCGTATCCATTGTTTTTTTAACTCCTTGTGAATTGATGCCGAACAAATAGCAAAAACCACGCCAAAAAAGCAAGATTGTTGTTTTTTGCCTGCAAATTGCTGTTTGGCGTGTAAAATGGCGCAATCTTTAAGGAAAGACAAAACCATGGACATTTTGTGGACGTATTTGAACGAAATTGAAAGCATTACAACCTTGGACAAAGAACACCAACACCGCACGGCGTTGGAAAATTTGTTTAATCAAATTAAAGAATATTTTAATTTTAAAAACATTCAAATTCTGCACGAACCGAATAATGATAAAACAGGTTTGGGCGCACCAGATTTTCTAATTAAAACAGACGGATTAATTCTTGGTTATATTGAAAACAAGCGAGTCAACACCGATTTTAATTTTTTAATTGAAGATGCAAATAAAAACGAACAGGCACAAATTGCCCGTTATTTAAAATTAAGTCCAAATTTAATTTTAACGGATTATTTGCAATTTTTGCGCGTTTCTAAAAACGAAAAAAACAAAATTGAAGTGATTCAAAAAATCACTATTTGCAAATTATTTGAATTGCAACATTTGCGAAAATTAAAAAGTAGTTTAAATGCAAAAGAAGCGGAATTTTTGGAATTTTTCAAAAGTTTTTTTTCTTTAAATCCAAATTCCATCCAAACAGCAAAAGAATTTGCGAATGCATTGGCATTGCGCACAAGAGAATTGAATAATACACTTTTGAATTTAGAAGAAAATAAAAAAATTAAAACGCTTTATTCTAGTTTTAGAGAAATTCTCTACAAAGATTTATCATTTTCTGATTTTTGCGATAGTTTTGCGCAAACGCTAACTTATTCTTTATTTTTGGCAAAATTGAACGATGAGAATAACCGAGAAATTGATTTATACAATATAAAAAAATTCATCCCCAAATCTTTTCCTTTAATTCGGGCGATGAGTGGCTTTTTGGACGAGTTGGAAGATTTAAATTCTATTGAATGGTTGATTAAAGAAATTTTAAATATTATCAATCATATTGAAGTAGATTCTATTATTAAAGAGTTGAATAAAAGTGCTGAGAAAGAATGCTCGGGCGATTATTTGGAAAAAGACCCGTATTTGCATTTTTATGAAACATTTTTATCGCAATATAATCCACAAATGCGAGAATTGCGTGGTGTTTATTATACGCCCTTTGCTGTAGTGCATTTTATTATCAATGCCATTGACGAAGTTTTAAAAACAGAATTAAAAGAACCCAAAGGTTTAAGTGCCGCTGTTGAAAATGACAATATTACGCTTTTGGATTTTGCCACAGGCACGGGAACATTTTTATTAGAAGCCCTTCGCAAAGCTTTGGAAGCTATTCCTCAAAATAGTCCAAAATATAACCCTAAAAATTTAATTCCTAATTTTAGTGGTTTTGAATTGTTGGTTGCGCCTTATACCGTTGCGCATTTAAAAATTTCACAAGCTTTTAAAGAAGAATTCCACACGCCTTTAAATAATGATGAACGCTTGAATATTTTTTTAACAAACACACTTTATAACCCAAGCATTTTGGAGCAAACGCAAAAAGAAACAGATATTTTTTACACCAATGCTTTGAGTGAATTGAATAAAGAATTTTTAGAAGCAAAAGCATTAAAAGAAAAAGAAATTTTAATTATCACCGGCAACCCGCCTTATAGCGGTGCAAGTGCAAATAAAGGTTTATTTGAAAATGAAATCAAAGAAACTTATGGGAAAGAACCAAACACCAATGAAAAACTAAAAAATGAAAAAACAACCAAATGGATTTTGGATGATTATGTGAAATTTATACGTTTTTCAGAAAGCAAGTTAGAAAAGCAGAAAAAAGGCATTTTGGCTTTTATCAGTAATAATGGTTTTTTGAATAATCCCACATTCCGTGGAATGCGTTTTCATTTAATGCAAACTTTTGACAAAATTTATATTTTGGATTTGCATGGCAGTGTTAAGAAAAAAGAAAAAGCACCCAATGGTAGCAACGATGGCAATGTTTTTGATATTCAAACGGGTAGTTGTATTAGTATTTTTGTTAAAACGGAAAAAAGAAAAAAAATAAACTTGCCGAAGTTTTTCATTATGATTTGTTTGGCAAACGTCAAGGGAAATATAATTTTTTATTAGAAAATAATTTAAATTCAATGACGTGGAATAAATTAAATCCACAAACACCTTTTTATTTATTTATTCCACAAAATGAAAAAATAAGAGATGAATATAATCAATTTTTAAGTGTGAGGGATATTTTTATAAAATCTGGGGGTGGAATTTGCTCACAACGGGATAATATTGTTTTTCAAAAAACAAAGAAAGAAATTAAAAAATTATTACACGATTTTTCAACAAAAGATAAAAATTATTTGTATGCAGAATATAAAATTGGCGATGATTCAAGAGATTGGAAATTAGATTCTGCGCAAAAGGCAGTTCGAGAAAATATTGGAAATTTTGATAGTTTTATAATGCAATGCCATTATCGTCCTTTTGATTTTCGTTGGACATATTATGTTGGAAAATCTCGTGCTTTTATGGCTTACCCCGTTTTTGATATTTTCCAGCATTTTTCCATTAAAACTAATAAAGCATTGCTTATTTCTCGCCAAGAAAGTGCCATGGGCGATGAAAACCCAAATCCAAATTTTGTAACCAATAAAATTGTGGATTTGAATTTTTATCGGCGGGGTGGTGTGCAAGTTTTACCGCTTTATTTGGACTCTTCCAAAATCACCCAAAAAGATTTATTAGGTGAACAACAAAGCGGAATGGTTGAAAATTTCACTGAATCGTTTAGAAAATTTATTGATGAAAAATACCAAACGCATTTTTCGCCTGAAATTATTTTAGGTTATATTTATGCGGTTTTGTATCACCAAGAATACCGAACCAAATATATTGATTTTTTGAAAATTGATTTTCCAAAAATTCCTTTTGTAGATGATAAAAAAGTTTTTCAAAAATTAAGTGATTTGGGGAATCATTTAATTGATTTGCATTTGATGAAAATCATTCCAAATAATCATATCGGCGAGCCGTTGTTTGAAAAAGAAAACCGCAATACCATTATTGAAAAAAACCGTTTTGATGAAAATAAAAAGCGCCTTTTTATAAACGAATCGCTTTATTTTGATAAGGTTGAAAAAGCAGTTTGGGAATACAAAATCGGCGGTTATCAAGTGTTGGACAAATATTTAAAATCCCACAAAAATGAAATAATTGATTTTGAGCATTTTGAAAATATTATCAAAGTTTTAAGCGAAACGCTTAAAATTGAAAAAGAAATCGCAAAAATTGATATTTTTCCACGGTAAACCTTTTATTTTTTTGAAAAAAAGCAAGCGTTCACCGTGGATTTTTGCTGTTGTTATTTAAACGGTGCGGGCAGTGGAAATTGCACGTTTTCTTCTGCAATGCTTTGTAAATTTTGGGCGGGTGTTTTTAAGAAATTTTCCAAAAAAGCGATGACCCGTTCAATTAAAATTTCCGGTGCCGATGCGCCTGCGGTAACGCCAACCGAATGCACGTTTTGAAGCCATTCGGTTTTGATGCCCTTTTCATCGTCAATCAAAAATGCTTTTGCGCCTGCGCTTTGCGCCACTTCTTTTAAGCGGCGGGAGTTGGAACTATTTGCCGAGCCAACCACAAAAATCACTTCGCATTTGCGGGCTAAATTTTTTACTGCATCTTGCCGATTTTGTGTGGCAAAGCAAATGTCTGCCTTTTTGGGTGCGGTCAAATTCAAAAAGCGTTTTTTTAAAGCGGCAATTTGCTGCGCCGCATCGTCAATAGAAAGCGTGGTTTGGGTAACAAAGGCGACTTCGTCTTTTTCTAAAATTGGCAAAGCATCAATGTCTGCCGTGTTTTCTACCAAAAACATACCATCATCCACTTGCCCCATTGTGCCTTCCACTTCGGGGTGAGCTTTGTGGCCAATCATCACCACTTTTTTGCCCTTGTCGTGCATTTTTTTGACTTCCACATGAACTTTGGTAACCAAAGGGCAAGTGGCATCAAACACACGAAAACCGCGCCGCGCGGCTTCATTGCGAACGGCTTTGGATACGCCGTGAGCGCTGAAAATCAGCGTTGCACCTTCGGGCACTTCTGCCAAATCTTCAATAAAAACCGCGCCTTTTTGGCGCAATCGGTTGCAAACAAAGGCGTTGTGCACCACTTCGTGCCGCACATAAATTGGCGCGCCAAAGTGTTCCAAGGCGCGCTCCACAATGGCAATGGCGCGCACCACGCCTGCGCAAAAGCCGCGCGGGTTGGCAAGTAACAATTGGTTTTTTTTCATTTTTTATTGGGTTTATAGAAAGAAAAAATCAACAAAAGCGCCGCGCCCACAGTAATTGCTGAATCCGCCACATTAAACGCCGGCCAGTAATAACCCGCATAATGCCATTGAATAAAATCAATCACCGCGCCAAAACGCAGGCGGTCTATCACATTGCCAAGCGCGCCTGCGATGATGAACGCAAAAGCGATGGCAATTTTTTTATTCTGTTCTTTTTTGATTTGCAACCACAACCAAATGGAGACGATTATTGCCAAGGCGCTTAAAAAATAGCGTTGCCAGCCTGCGTGTTCTGCCAAAAAACCAAATGCCGCGCCCGGGTTATAAACCAAAAACCAGTTCCAAAAGGGCGCAACATAAATTGGCTCCAACAAGGTGCAATAATGCAGCGCTGCGTATTTGCTGGCTTGGTCAAGAATGATGATGCCAACAATCAACAAGGCGGCGATTTTTTGCATAGCCGAAGTTAAAAACATTTGAAAACATTTAAAATGCGTAATTTTAACGTTTTTTGAGAAATGAAAACCCTAGATTTGCGCGGATTAAATTGCCCTTTGCCACTGCTGCGCACCAAAAAAGCCTTGTTTGAAATGGCGGCAGGCGAACAAATTCGCATACAAACAAGCGACCCCAACTCGCCCGAAGATTTGCGTTTGTTTTGCGAAAAATCAGGCAATCGCTTGTTGGAATTTATAGAAGAAAAGGGGGCGTATTTGTTTTTAATCCAAAAATCCACGGTCAACGCGTAATTTTTTTGAAAAAATGGAAAAAATCACAACGGCGATTTTGGATTTTGATGCGGAAAATCGCCCGCGTTCGCCCATTTTTGGCGACATTTACCACACCCGCGCGGGCGCATTTGATCAAGCGGAATCGGTTTTTTTAGCAGGCAATGGCTTGCCTAATCGTTGGCGCAAGCGACCCAATTTTGACGTTTTGGAATTGGGCTTTGGTTTTGGCGTGAATTTTTTGGCAACGTTAAAAGCGTGGCAAAATGATTCCGAAGCACCTGATTTTTTAGAATATTTTGCTATTGAAAAATTCCCTTTAAAAATCAATGATTTTTTGAATTTTCACCCGCTCAAAAATTGCGCAGAATTAAAAACAATCGCCGCGCAATACCCCAGCGCTGCCGCGGGTTTTTATACGCTGATTTTCAAAAACGGCAAAAAACGCTGTTTGTTGCGCTTGATTTTGGGCGATGTCAAAAAACATTTGCCAACTTTGGATGCCCAAATTGACGCCATTTTTTTGGATGGCTTTTCGCCCGCCAAAAACCCAGAGATGTGGAATGAACACGTGGCGCTTGCCTTGCGGCGCTTGTCTTTTTACGGCACAACGTTGGCAAGTTGGTCGGTGTCTGGCATTGTTCGGCGCAATTTAGAAACGGCTGAATTTGTTTTAAAAAAAGAAAAAGGTTTGGGGCAAAAACGCGAACGTTTGACGGGATTTTTTCGCTCCAAACGCGTGCCGCGCCCGTTGTTTGTTTTGCCGCCGAATGCGCCACGCCGTGCGATTGTGGCAGGCGCTGGCTTGGCAGGTTGCTTTGCGGCGCATTTTTTGGCGGAATATGGCTTTGAAGTTTTTGTGTTGGATTTTGCAGGTGTTGCTTCTGGCGCATCGGGCAACCACAGCGGGCTTTTGCACCCTGCTTTGAGCGTGGATGACAACCGATTGAGCCAACTTACCCGCCAAGGCTATTTTTTTTCTTTGCAGTTTTTAAAAAACTTTGCGCCAATCTCAAAAGAATGCGGAATTTTTCACTTGGCGCTTGATTCTGAATCGGCTGAAAAAATGCAGAAAATCGCCAAAAATGGCGTTTTACCGCCTGAAAATCTGCAATTTTGCAGCGAACTTGCAGATTTTAAAAATCAAAAAGGCGCACTTTTTTACAAAAACGGCGCACTCGCACAACCTGCCAAACTTTGCGCTGAACTTTTAAAAAATCCAAACATTCATTTTTTCCCGTTGGCTTTTGGTGGTTTAGAAAAAACGGCAAATGGATTTTGGAAAATTGCTGATGAAATTCCCGAATCACCCGTGGTTGTTTTGGCTTTGGGCAATTGTTTGGCGGAATTTATTCCAGAACTTGCTTTGATTCCCGCGCGCGGGCAGGTGTGTTTTGCAACAAGCGATTTGTTGTTAAAACACGCGATAATTAGCCGAAAAGGCTACATTGTGCCGACATTTAACGGCAAAATGACAATAGGCGCAAGTTTTGTTTTAAACGATTTGAATTGTGATGTTAGAGAATCGGAAAAAAACGAGATTGTGCAAAACCTTGCTGAACTTTTCCCGCCGATTTTAAAGGTTGAAAAATGGGAATTGCGCGCGGCAATTCGTGCGATGTCGCCGGATCGCTTGCCGATTGTTGGGAAATTGCCGAGCGTGGCAATTCAACGTTTATTAAAAAACGCCAACAATGTTCAAAATTTTGAAAATTTGGCTGGTGTGTTTTGCCTTGGCGGATTGGGCGCTAGGGGAATGCTGTTTTCACCATTTTTGGCAGAATTTTTGGCCGCGCAAATTGCAGGATTATCTTCATCTTTGCCAACGTGGGCAAAAAAAGCCCTTTCGCCAGAACGATTTTTTCAAAATCCACGGTAAACACCAAGTTTTTTTGAAAATTTTTAGGCGTTTACCGTGGACAATCGCTATAAAATTCAAAAAAATGTTTTAAAAAAGGGTGAATGCGATGCAAAGCGTGAATGCTGATATTGAAGAAGTGTTTGATGAAACCATCAAAACCGTTGAAGCGTCTGATGAATCGGATGATTTTGATTGCGATTTTTACAAAAATTATGAAGACTACAAAGCCGCCGAAGCGCGCTTTGTTGCGCAACTCCAAGAAGATTTGGAATCTTTAAAAAACGGCACGCTGAAAACCTACACGCGCGAAGAATACGAGCCGATACGCCGCGAATTTTGGCGAAAATTAAAGGGAAAACATGCGGTGCGTGCGCGTTGAGCATTCGTTTCGTTTTTGGGACGAATTGGGCGAGATTTGTGCTTTTATCGCACGTGATAGCATTTATCAAGCAGAAAAATTTGAGCAGGAATTGTTGGATGAATTGGAAAAACATGTTGGCGCTAATCCTTATGGTTTTCATCCTTCAATTTATGTGAATAATCCTTTTGTTCGCGATTATGTTTCTAAAAAACGCTATGTGATTCCTTATGAAATAAATGAAGCAAAAAAAAATCGTTACCACGCTTGGCATTTTTAAACACAACCTTTGGCGGGTTTAAAAAAAACAAAAATCCACACCAAAAAAGCATTTTCTATATTAAACAAAAAAGTTTTTTGAAAAAAACGAGTCGTTTGTTATAAATTTCTGCGTTTAAAATAATAAAAAAACACGGGAGAAAATGATGACTACGCCAACTCTTGCCATTCCAACTGTTGCGCCGCAAATGAAATCCGCCGTTAAAAAAGCCAAAAAAACGCCGAGCGCAAAATCGCCAAGCAAGAAAATACAACGTGTTGAAGACCTTTTGGAAGAAGGCAGTATTTCTTATGAAGAATGGCTGAAAACGCCGACTGCTTTGGCGATTCAAAAATGGGAAGATGAACACCCAGAAGAATCCGAGCAAATTCGCCAAGAAGTTTTAAAAGAATGCGGTTTGATTGATTGATGCCATGCATTTTTACTTGACCAACAGCGCCGAAAAGGAATTGGAAAAAATTCAAAAAGGCGATAAAAAATCGGCATCACGCATCAAGGCTTTTTGGAAGGTTTTGGAAAAAACGGATAATCTCAAAACACTGCCCAATGCCCGAAAATTAAGCGGTTTAAAAGATTCTTGGCGATTCCGAATTGGCGACTACCGCATTGAATCTCGCATTTTAAAAATTGAAAATGGCTTGGAAATCACCGAAATCATTAGCATTGCCAAGCTTTCCAAAAAAGATGAAATTTTAGAAATCTACAAAATCGCCTACCGCCAAGTTTCATATAAAGATCAAAAAAATCCACGCTAAACCTTAAAAAAATTTTAAAAAAAATAATCGGTTTACCGTGGAAAATTGCGAGTTTTTTTAATTTTAAGCCCTGCCGATTAAGCGTTTCAAACGTGTGCGCAGTTGCAATTTGCTGCGCAACTGCAACTGAGTTTTGTCCAAAGCCCATTGGATAAACGGCAACAATTCGGCAGGGTAGGCGGGTTCAAAGGCGTTGTATTGTGGGTTTAAATAAATTTTTGGGAAAAATTCCAGCAAAAAATCTTGGTATTCGGCAATTTGTTCGGGGTTTTGGTGCAAAAGTTTTAAAAGATTTTCAAAAGCCGTTTGTGCGCCTTTGTAAAAATAATCGGCATCTTTTTCGCCAAAAAAATCAGCAAAGGCAAAACCGCCAATCACGCCGCTTTTGCTTTGTTCTATTTCTGAACGATTAGACCAATCGCCGCCGCCGTGGTAGTCATAAACGCTTTCTATGCGATTGATAAAAAAGGTTCTGCCTTTTTTAACGTGCCACGGCACACGAAAACCATCGGCGCAAAAGCAATAACGATAAGGTTTTTCAAGACTGGTGGCGTTTAATAATTCTGGTGGCACTTCATTTTTACAATAAATATTTCTAAAAACCGCTCCGCTTGTTTGCACCCACATGCCTTTGCCCGCTTTGTAATCGTTCCAATCAAAATCCAACTTCGGCGGGCTTTGCAAATAAAAATGGTTCAAATGTTCCCAGTTGGGTTGATCATTTTTTTTCAGCCACAAAACGCTTGCAAAGTAGCCCGTGTAATCGGGGTGCGCATTCAAAAAATGCACAGCGTCTTGGAATTTTTTGGGGTAAATATACCAATCGTCAGAATCCAATACGCAAAAATATTCCACACCTTTTAAATAAGCATAACCTTCCAAGGTGCGTTCTAAAATGCCGCCGTTTTTTTCAGCACGGGTAACAATGATTTTTTCAGGATTTTGTTTGGCTAATTCAACGGCAATTTCATAAGAGCCGTCTGTGGAATGGTCATCGGTTACGATGAGCTTAAAAGGAAAATCCGTTTTTTGCATCAAAACGGAGCGGATGGCTTTTTCAATGGTTTCTTTTTTGTTGTAGTTCGGCATCAAACAAACCAAGGCAGTGCCTTGAAGTTGTTGGTGAATAGCTTCTATTTGCGGGGGGGGGGGTAGACGACATACAAAAACCTTTCAAAAAAAACAAAAATCCACGGTAAACCAAAATAAATTTTAAGCAACCAAAACTTTGCCATTTCTAACAAATGGCGGTTGAACAACTAGGGCGGGGGATTTTTTATTTCTGATAATCACCGATACCCAATCGCCCGTTTTCACTTTCAAAGGCAAGCGTGCCAAGGCAATGGCACACTGCATGGAAGGCGAAAACGTGCCGCTGGTGATGAACCCTTCGCCCGATTTGGTTTCAATTTTGTAGCCGCTGCGCAACACGCCTTTTTCTTTTAAAACAATGCCTAATGTTTGAAAAGTTGGTTTTTTTTCCAACAGGGCAGTTTTGCCCACAAATTGGCGTTGCTCGTCTTTTAAATCAATGGTCCAACCCAAGCCAGCTTCATAAGGGTTTGTTTGTTCATCCATTTCGTGGCCGTAAAGCGGCATACCAGCTTCTAATCTTAACGTATCGCGCGCGCCCAAGCCACAAGGTGTGGCGCCGTTTTTAATAAAGGTTTGCCAAAAATGAAGGCTTGATTCGTTAGGAATCAAACATTCCACGCCTGCTTCCCCCGTGTAGCCCGTGTAGGCAATAAAGGCTTTGGGAAAAATGCGGCAGGTAAAGGGTTTTAAATCGGTAATATCTAATTCTTTAAAACTTTGAGCGAATATTTTTAAAGATTTTGGACCTTGCAACGCCAAAAGCGACAAATCACTGCGGCGGTTAAAATGCACATCCAGCGCCCATTTTTCAGCGTATTGCGTGATGTGCGCAATGTCTTTTTCTGCGCAGGCGGCATTTAAAATCAGCCGTGCAAAATCGGGGGCGATTAAATAAGCAATTAAATCATCCACAACCCCGCCCGATTCGTTTAAAAGCAAGGAATAAAGCGCTTTTTGCGCAACTAATTTTTTCACATCATTGGCGAGCAGTTGGCGCAAAAAAGGCAAGGTGTCAGCGCCTGCAATATCAAGCGCTGCCATATGGGATACGTCAAAAACGCCGGCGTGTTGCCGCACGGCGTGGTGTTCGGCAATTTGTGAGCCGTAATTAAGCGGCATTTCCCATCCGCCAAAATCCACCATTTGCGCGCCCGCCGCGCGGTGCGTGGCGTTTAAGCTTGTGCGTTTCAACATAGCGTTTTGCCTTGTTTTTTTAAAAAAGCGATTTTAAACGTTTTTTGAAAAGGATGACTCTTCGTTTTCTTTTTGGACGAAAAACACACAATTGCGCGATTTTACAAAACTGCTACAATGGCGAACTTTTCCACGGAGAGATGGATGAGTGGTTTAAGTCGCACGCCTGGAAAGCGTGTTCAGGGTAATACCCTGACGGGGGTTCGAATCCCCCTCTCTCCGCCACAACATTCCAAAAATCCACGGTCAACGTTTTCTTTTTTTTAAAAAAACAACAGTTCACCGCGGAAAAAAGCGTAAAAAAATCAATATTTTAAGAAAGTGGCACGAATTATGCATAGAGAGAGAGAGAGAGAGAGAGAGAGCCTAATCCCTCGCCTTAAAGGCCTTATAAAACGCCTGCGTGGCGATTTGGTTTGGAAAGAAAATGTGCGCATTTTGCAAACCAACGCGGATTATCTGGCAGGTTTAATCAAAATCACCGAAGCTGCCCAAACCAAAAACTTGCCCCGCGCAACTGGCGATTTGCGCTTGCACCAAATGGCAAGCGTGGCGTTATTAAAACGCTTTACCGATTTTTTGGACAAACACGAAATTCCTTATTGGTTGAGTTTTGGCACATTGTTAGGCGCCGTGCGCCACGGTGGTTTTGTGCCTTGGGATGATGATTTGGACATTGCAATGTTGCGCCGCGATTACGAGCGCTTGAAAAAAATCATCCATTTGTGGCGCAAAGAAGAGCAGTGGTTTTTTAATTTTAAATTTTTTCAAATTTATTATGGCGACACGCGCTTGAATTTGGACATTTTCCCATTTTCACAAGGCGACACCGTTGAAGTGCCAACGGGCGAAAAGTTGGAAAAAATATCGCGCAAAATGGGCAAACGTTACGCTTTTTCACAATTAAAACACGAGGCGCGCTGTGATGAACGCGGGCGCGAAAAATGGGATTGCGTGCCTGAAAGTTTTGATGAAGAAGAATTGGTTGGCTACTTCAACCGCGAGATTTTGGAAAATCGCACGCCCTTGGAAAACGGTTATTTGGTTTTGCCACTTTGGGGCGATGTGGATGAATTGCGTTATTGCATTCCTTATAACAAAATTTTTCCATTATCCAAAATCACATTTGAAGGCGTGGAATTTTCCTGCCCGCGCAACATTGACTTTGCCTTGCGCGGTTTTTATGGCGACTATTGGCAACTGCCCAAAAACGTGCCCGGCAATTTGGGTTTTCAAAAACACGAAGGTTTGTTGCCAGAAGATGGTTTAAACCCCAAACAAGCGCAAGATTTGCGGGATTTGGCAAGCGAACTGACACATTGGGATGAATCCGACCGCGTGTTTTTGGAAATTGCGCACGACCGCAATTAAATTTTAAAAATCCACGGTAAACATTAAATAATTTTCAAAAAAAATAGCGGTTCACCGTGGAAAATCATTATTTTTTGGCATCAAAAAAGAAGCGTTGTGGGCTTTTTCTAATGTCAAAAGTTTTTGTTTTTTGTCTATTCCAGCGGCAAAGCCTGTGAGATTGCCGTTTTTGCCAATCACACGGTGGCAAGGAATAATCAGCGAAATGGCATTGTGTGCCACGGCATTGCCCACGGCTTGGGCGCAGATTTTTTTGACGCTTTTGTTTTTGGTGGAATGTTGGGCAGCAATTTGTTTTGCAATTTCGCCATAGCTGGTGGTTTTGCCAAAGGGAATTTGAAGCAAAATCTCCCAAACTTGTTGGCGAAAAGCCGTGGTGCGCATTAAAAGTGGCGGGGTAAAATGCGGGCAAATTCCGCTGAAATAAAGGTCTAGCCAACGGCGTGTTTCATCAAAAATTGGGCAGTTTTTTTCTTGATGTTCGGCGGCAAGTGATTCTGCAAAATAGCGCGCGCCGTTAAACCACAAGCCGATTAAAAACGCACCATCGCTTGCCATTGTGATTTTGCCAAGCGGCGAGTCGTAAAAAGCGATGCAATCCATTTTTTTTAAAAATCCACGGTCAACCGATTGTTTTTTTGAAAAAATAATCGGTTCACCGTGGAAGTGCTGATTTTTTAAACTAGCGCCCAAGCAAACCTTTTAATGCAAAGGCGTTGAAGGAATTTTGCAAGAGTTTGGATTCCTCCATTTGGTTTTTTGCATTTTCCAAATTTTCGGCGGCAAACACCGTGTTTTCCATCAACATTGCAATGGTCATCGGGCCCACGCCGCCGGGCACCGGCGTAATTGCGGCGGCTTTGTTTTTCACCGATTCAAAATCCACATCGCCAGCCAATTTGCCGTTTGCCAAACGATTGATTCCCACATCAATTACAACGGCGCCTTTTTTGACCATTTCTTGTGTAACAAAATTGGCGCGGCCAATGGCAACAATTAAAATATCGGCGTTTTGTGTGTGTGCGGCTAAATTTTTGGTTTTGGAATGGCAAACGGTAACGGTTGCCCCGCGGTTGATTAAAAGCAGTGCCAAGGGTTTGCCCACAATGGTGGAGCGCCCGATGATTACCGCGTGTTTGCCTTCAATTTCAATTTTTTCTTCGTCTAATAAACGCATAATGCCTTTGGGCGTGCAGGCAACCAAAGCTTGCGCGTTTTGCACCAAAGCGCCCAAATTTTGTGCGTGAAAACCATCCACATCTTTTTGCGGCGCAATGGCTTTTAAAATGGCTTCTTCGTTGATTTGTTGAGGCAAGGGCAACTGCACCAAAATGCCGTGAATGTTGGGATTTTGGTTGAGTTGGTGAATATGCGCCAAGAGTTCGGCTTCATTTGTTTCTTCTTTTAAGGCGATTTTTTGCGAAAAAATGCCTAATTTTTCGCAAGCGATGATTTTGTTTTTCACATAAACCTGTGAGGCAGGGTTGTTGCCCACCAAAATAACTGCCAAGCCGGGCGTAATTTTGCGGGCTTTTAAGTTTTCAACGCGTGCTTTTAAAGCGTTGCGGCAGTGTTCTGCGCAGGCTTTGCCGTCTATGATTTTCATAATTTTTTAAAGGCGAAAAAAGCAAAAGCATAGCCGAATCGCATTAAAATGTCGCTTTTTTTTATAGAGAAAAGCGATGAAAAGCGCCGCCATTCGCCAAACATTTTTAGATTTTTTCGCCAAAAAAGGGCACCGCGTGGTGCATTCTTCTTCCCTTGTGCCAGAAAACGACCCAACCTTGCTTTTTACCAATGCGGGGATGAATCAATTCAAAGATGTTTTTTTGGGGTTTGATAAACGTTCTTATACGCGTGCCACCACCGCGCAAAAATGTGTGAGAGCCGGCGGCAAACACAATGATTTGGAAAATGTGGGCTACACCGCGCGGCACCACACCTTTTTTGAAATGATGGGCAATTTTTCCTTTGGCGATTATTTTAAAAAAGATGCCATTCTTTTTGCGTGGGAATTGCTCACCGATATTTTTAAACTCCCCAAAGAAAAATTAACCGTCACCGTTTATGCCGAAGACGATGAAGCTTATTCTATTTGGCGCGATGATATTGGCGTGCCAGAAAATCGCATTATCAAAATTGGAGACAACAAAGGCGCGCGGTATTTGTCGGACAATTTTTGGATGATGGGAGACACCGGCCCGTGTGGTCCCTGCACAGAGATTTTTTACGACCACGGGGAAAATATTTTTGGCGGCCCTCCGGGTTCCAAAGATGAAGATGGCGACCGATTTATTGAAATTTGGAACATTGTTTTTATGCAATTTAACCGCGATGAAGAAGGCAACTTAACCAAACTGCCCAAACCATCGGTGGATACTGGAATGGGGTTGGAGCGTATGGCGGCGGTGTTGCAGGGCGTGCATTCCAATTATGAAATTGATTTGTTCCAAAATTTAATTGCCGCGGCGGCAAAAATCACGGCGTGTGGAGATTTGAACCATTCTTCTTTAAAAGTTTTGGCAGACCACAGCCGCGCTTGCGCTTTTTTAATTGCCGATGGTGTGTTGCCTTTAAATGAAGGGCGCGGTTTTGTGTTGCGCCGCATTATTCGCCGCGCCGTGCGCCACGGCTACAAACTGGGCGTGAAAGAGCCTTTCTTTTATAAAATGTTGCCCGCCGTGATTGCGGAAATGGGCGAGGCTTACCCAGAATTAAAAGAAAAAGAAAAGAAAATTCATCAAGTGATTGCGGATGAAGAATCGCGCTTTTTTCAAACTTTGGAAAATGGAATGGCTTTGTTGGAAAATGCGTTAAAACCATTAAAACAAGGCGATTTTTTATCGGGCGACATTGCTTTTCAACTGCACGACACTTTTGGTTTTCCGCTGGATTTAACGCAAGATGTTTGCCGTGAAAAAAATATCCAAGTGGATGAAGCGGCATTTGATTTGGCAATGAAACGCCAAAAACAAATGGCGCGTGAAAGCGCCAAATTCAAAATGGCGGCAGGCGTGGCTTATGAAGGCGCCGAATCAACTTTTGAAGGTTATGCGCATCTTGTTGCGCACGCCAAAATTTTGGCAATTTATAAAAATAGCGAATCGGTTGAAAGCATTGAAAACGGCGATTCCGCAATGATTGTTTTAGACAAAACGCCTTTTTATGCAGAATCGGGCGGGCAAGTTGGCGACAAAGGCGTGTTGCGCGCATCTGGCGGCGAATTTGTGGTGTGGGATACGCAAAAAATCAAAGCACAAGTTTTTGCGCATGTGGGGAAAGTATCTAACGGCACATTCAAAGTGGGCGATTCTTTATTTGCGCAAATCAACCACGATGTGCGGCAAGCCATTATGCGCAACCATTCGGCAACGCATTTGTTGCATTGTGCCTTGCGCCACGTTTTGGGCGAACACGTGCAACAAAAAGGTTCTTTGGTGGATTCTGAGAAAACCCGTTTTGATTTTGCGCACCATCAAGCATTAAGCGATGAAGAAAAAACCGCGGTTGAAAACTGGGTCAATACCGAAATTTTAAAAAATACGCCCACCATTTGCCGTGAAATGCCCATAGAAGAAGCGCAAAAATTGGGCGCAATGATGCTTTTTGGCGAAAAATACGGCGATGAAGTGCGCGTGGTGGATATTGGCCAAACGCGTGAATTGTGCGGCGGCACGCACGTTGAAAAAACGGGCGATATTGGCTTATTTAAAATAACGCAAGAGTTGGGCGTGGCAGCGGGCATTCGCCGCATTGAAGCTGTAACCGGTTGGAATGCGCTGCGTTATGTGCAAAACCAAAGCACGTGGATAGAACAAGCCTTAAACATTTTAAAAACGCCGCAAAATGAATTTTTAAACAAATTGGATGCTTTGCAAAAAGAAAACAAAAATCTGCAAAAAGAAAATGCCCAACTGAAAAACGCCCAAACTTTAAGCAATGTGGATGCTTGGATTCAACAAGCCCAAAAAATAGCAAACATTGATGTGTTAAGCGTGCAGTTGGAAAATGTATCGGTTGTGCATTTGCGTGAAAGTTTGGACAAAATCAAAAACAAACTGCCCAATTCGGTTGCGGTTTTGGCAAGTGTGGAAAACGGCAAAATCACGGTGATTGCTGGCGTTTCCAAAAATTTAACTGCAACAATGAAAGCGGGCGATTTGGTGCGTTTTGTTTGTGCGCAAATTGATGGCAAAGGCGGCGGTAAAGCAGAATTGGCACAAGGCGGCGGCAACAATGTTGCAAAACTCAAAGCAGCTTTGGCAAGCGTTGTGGAATGGGTAAAATCCAAACAAGCATAAAAATCCACGGTCAACGTCCATTTTTTTTGAAAAAAATAATACGTTGACCGTGGATTTTTATAAACAAAGTTTGAATAACAACGCCAACAATGCCAACAAAATCAAAAACAACAAACGGTTTTGGGTTTTGTGGTGTTGGTTTAATTCGGTGATGAGTGGCGCAAGAACATTTTTTTGTTCGCTTAAATGTTGATAAACCAAGCGTGGCAACTGCGGCAAAATGTTGGCGTAATTCGGCAATTCTTCTTTTAAGTGATTTTTAAAAGCAGGAAAACCAACTTGCTTTTTCATCCAGTTTTCCAAAAAAGGTTGCGCCGTTTGCCACAAATCCAAATTGGGATAAAGTTCGCGCCCTAATCCTTCAATGTTCAAAAGCGTTTTTTGCAACATCACCAACTGCGGTTGAATGGCAACATTAAAACGGCGCGAAGTTTGAAAAAGGCGCAACAACACTTTGCCAAAAGAAATGTCTTTTAAAGGACGATTAAAAATCGGCTCGCACACGGCGCGGATGGCTTGTTCAAATTCATCAATGCGCGTGTTGGCAGGCGCCCAGCCGCATTCCACGTGTATTTGCGCCACGCGTTTGTAGTCGCGCTTGAAAAAAGCCAAAAAATTTTGCGCCAAATAATTTTTGTCCAAATCGGTTAAGGTTGCCACAATGCCAAAATCAAGCGCGATGTATTTGCCGTTGTCATCCACCAAAATGTTGCCCGGATGCATATCGGCGTGAAAAAAACCATCGCGAAAAACTTGGGTGAAAAAAATCTCCACGCCATTTTCAGCCAGTTGTTTCAAATGAATGTTTTTTTCTTTTAAAAGATGAATTTTTGAAATCGGCGTGCCGTGCATGGCTTGCATTACCATGATGTTGGAAGTGCAAAAATCAAAATACACCTCCGGCACGCTTAAAATGTTGGAATTTAAAAAATTGCGCCGCAACTGCGCGCAGTTGGCAGCTTCTTTCATTAAATCCAATTCGTTGTGCAGAAATTTGGCAAATTCGGCAACCACTTCGCGCGGTTTCAAGCGTTTGCCGTCATTCCAAAGTTTTTCTAATAAATAAGCGAACAAATCCAGCAAAGCCAAATCATTGGCAATGGTTTTTTGCATATTGGGGCGCAAAATTTTAACCGCCACCATTTGTTTGGGATTGTGTTTCAAACGCGCAAAATGCACTTGCGCAATGGATGCGCTGGCAATGGGTTTTAAATTAAATTCACAAAAAACTTCATCAATTTTTTTGCCGTAATTGTTTTCTATGATGCTTTTGGCAATTTCGCCATCAAAAGGTGGCACTTGGTCTTGTAGTTTGGCAAGTTCTTGGGCAATGTCGCTTGGGATTAAATCCGGACGAGTGGATAAAACTTGCCCAAACTTCACAAAAATCGGCCCCAACGATTCCAATGCAAGGCGCAGCCGCACGGCTCTTGGTTGATTAAAATTGCGCCAACATTGCAATGTGGCGCACCATTTTAAAAAAGGCACATAATGGCTGAGCATTTCATCCAAACCAAAAACGGATGCTGTGCGAATAATTTTAAACAAACGAAAAAAACGCATTTTTTTTGAAAAAAATTGGGAGTTGACCGTGGAAAAATCGTAAGAATAAGTCAAAATCAGGCAAAATAAACGCTTTCTTTTTGAAAACAAAAAAGGATTTTAAATGAGTGCAATTCAAAAAGTGGTTTTGGCTTATTCCGGCGGCTTGGATACTTCGGTGATTTTAAAATGGTTGCAAGACAAATACGCTTGCGAGGTGATTACCTTCACCGCCGATTTGGGTCAAGGCGAAGAGCTGGACAAAGCGCGCCAAAAAGCCTTGCAGTTGGGCATTGCCAAAGAAAATATCTTTATTGACGATTTGCGTGAAGCCTTTGTGGGCGATTATGTTTTCCCCATGTTGCGCGCCAATGCGTTGTATGAAGGCGAATATTTGTTGGGCACTTCCATTGCAAGGCCGCTTATTGCCAAACGTTTGATTGAAATTGCGAACTTGAAAAAAGCGGATGCCATTTGCCACGGCGCAACCGGCAAAGGCAACGACCAAGTGCGTTTTGAGTTGGGCGCTTATGCCTTAAATCCCAATATCAAAGTGATTGCGCCGTGGCGCGAATGGGATTTAACCTCGCGTGAAAAACTTTTGGCTTATGCTGAAAAAAACGGCATTCCTATTGAGATGAAGCACAAAAACGGCGGCTCGCCTTATTCTATGGACGCCAATTTGCTGCATATTTCTTATGAAGGCAGACATTTGGAAAATCCCGCGGCGGAACCAGAAGAATCCATGTGGCGCTGGACAACTTCGCCTGAAAATGCGCCCGACAAAGCGGGATATCTCACCATTATTTTCCAAAAAGGCGATGCCGTAGCGCTCAATCAAAAACCATATGGCGCGGCGGAATTGCTTGCACAACTCAATAAAATTGCGGGCTCTCACGGCATTGGGCGCTTGGATTTGGTTGAAAATCGTTATGTGGGAATGAAATCCCGCGGTTGTTATGAAACCCCGGGCGGCACTGTTTTGTTAAAAGCGCACCGCGCCATAGAATCTTTAACCTTGGATAGAGAAGTGGCGCATTTGAAAGACGATTTGATGCCGCGTTATGCCGCTTTGATTTACAACGGTTATTGGTTTTCGCCCGAGCGGCGCGCCTTGCAAGTTTTAATTGACCACACGCAAGAACACGTCAATGGTGAGGTGCATTTGAAACTTTACAAAGGCAGCGTGCAAGTGGTGGGGCGTGAATCCAAAACGGATTCGCTTTTTGATTCCACCATTGCCACTTTTGAAGACGATGCCGGTGCTTACAACCAGCGCGATGCCGAAGGGTTTATCAAATTGAATGCCTTGCGTTTGCGCATTGCGGCTAAAAAACGGCAACATTCGTAAAAGTTGCCAAAATTGCAAAAATCCACGGTCAACCTGAAAAAATTTTGAAAAATGCGCACTGTTTTTGAATCCGCCGCCTTGCTTTTAAAATCGGTGCGCAGTTTTTCGTATCCTTTGGATTTGCGCCTGTCGGATTTTTTTAAAACTCGCCGATTAAACCAACGCGAGCGCGCCTTTGTTGCCGAATTGATTTACACCGCCGTTCGCCATTGGCGCTTGATTGAATGGCTTGTTGGCAAACCCACCAAAGACGAAGCGGTGTTGAAAATCGCCGCATTTTTGATGGGCGAATTCTCCGCCGTATCGTCCTTTTTAAGTGATGAAGAAAAACGTTTTTTTGAAAGTTTTTCTTGGGATTTTTATAAAGAATCGGTGCCGCCAGCGGTTTTTTATAGTTTTCCTGATTTTCTTTTTGACGCTTTAAAAAAACGTTTTGGCGACAAAGCTTTTGAAGTTGCGGCATTGATGAATGAAGCCGCGCCATTGGATTTGCGCATCAATCCTTTAAAAACCAAGCGCTGTGAAGTTTTAAACGCTTTTGCTCATTCTTGTCCCACGCCATTTTCACCGCTTGGCGTGCGTTTGAAAAAGAAAATTCCTTTATCCAAAAATCCCTTGTTTTTGGAAGGCAAAATTGAAGTGCAAGACGAAGGCAGTCAGTTGGTTGCCTTGTTGGCGGATGCAAAGCGGCGCCAAATGGTGTTTGATTTTTGCGCAGGCGCAGGCGGCAAAACCTTGGTTTTGGGCGCTTTGATGAAAAACACCGGCACGCTTTATGCCGCGGATACTTCGGAAAAACGCTTATCCAAATTTTCTGCACGTTTTAAAAAAAGCGGTTTATCCAATGTGCATTTTTTGCGTTTGGAATCAGAAAATGATGCGCGCTTAAAACGCTTTAAAAATCGCTTTGACCGCGTGTTGTTGGACGTGCCGTGTTCGGGCAGCGGCACATTGCGGCGCAATCCGGATTTAAAATGGCGTTTTAATTTAGAAAAACTTGCCGATTTGCAAAAAACGCAATTGGCCATTTTGCAATCTGCTGCGCGATTAGTTAAAGAAGGCGGCATTTTGCTTTATGCCACGTGTTCTTTTTTGTTTGAAGAAAATGAAAGCGCCATTGCTGAATTTTTAAACCAAAACCCAAACTTTGCACGCCTTCATTTGCAAAGCACAGCCCAAAATTTGCAACTCAATCTTCCTTTCGCAATGTTTACGGAAAATGGCGATTTTTTTTCTTCCCCTTTATTTTCAACCGATGCTTTTTTTGCCGTGGCTTTGCAAAAAAATCCACGGTAAACCAGTTGTTTTTTTCAAAAAAAATCATTGTTTAGCGTGGAAAATCGCAAAAATTGACTCTTTTTGCCTTTTGGGTTAAAAGAAAAACGTTTAAAAATCAAGGGAAAAGTGATGAAAACGCGCAAGGAAAATTTAACCATGCGGCGCTTAGAAACCACACACGCCGCGCAATACAACGCACTTTGTCGTTATGTTTTTCAGGTTACGCAAAAAGATTTAACTTCCGCTGGTTGGCAAGAGCGCGAGTTGGGGCGCGCCAAATTCCACACTTTTGAATCCGCCAACATTTGGGGTTGGTTTGAAGGGGAAAGTCTTGTTTCGCAAGTTGCTGTTTATCCTTTAAAAGTGCGCATTTTTGGCAAAACCTTTGAATTGGGCGGTTTAACGAGCGTTGGCACTTACCCAGAATATTCCAATTTTGGTTTGATGCACGATTTGCTCCAAAAGGCGCTCCAAGAAATGCGCGCGGCAGGGCAATATATTTCGTATCTTTTTCCTTATTCCATTCCTTATTATCGCCGCAAAGGTTGGGAGTTGGTTTCTAACAAAATTACTTATGAAATTCAGGATTACCAACTTCCCAAAAACCGTCCAATGCCCGGGATGGTCAAACGTGTTCAAACCAATAGCGATGATTTGAAAAACGCTTATCGGCGATTTGCAATGGAGACGCACGGTGCAATTTTAAGAGGCGATTTGGCGTGGAACGAATATTGGCTCTGGGATGGCACGGATATGGCGGCGGCGGTTTATTTAAGCGAATCGGGCGAAGCCGATGGTTTTTTGATTTATTCCATTGCGCGCGATGTTTTTCATATTAAAGATATGGGTTTTTTGAATGAAACCGCACGCCATGCGTTGTGGAATTTTGTTAGCGCTCATTTTTCAATGATTGACCGCGTTAAAGGCACAACTTTTACGGATGAATCGCTCTCGTTTTTGTTTGAAGATGCCAGCATTCAAGAGATGATTTCGCCGTATTATATGGCGCGCATTGTGGATTTTGCCGCCTTTGTTTCGCAATATCCTTTTAAGGCGGATACGATGGATAGACAATGGCAATTTATGTTGCATGACCCGATAATGCCTTGTAATGATGGCGCTTTTACCTTAAAAATCAACCAAAACGGCAAGGCAGAAGTTATCAAAGAAAACACGGAATTTCCTGATTCCATTGATATTCAAACGATGGCAACGATGTTGATGGGCTACAAACGCCCGGAATATTTGGCGCATATCGGGCGTTTAAAAACCAACGGCACCGTTATTGATATGTTGGAAGACGCCATTGAACAACAAACACCGTATATTTCGGATTATTTTTGAAAATCCACGGTCAACGTCATTTTTTTTCAAAAATTGGTAGGGTTTTGGGGTTGGGGTTTGGGATAATCCAAAAATTACTGTTTTTGAAAATTGGCTTTGGCAACGTTAATTTCTCGGCAAATTCGGCAGGAAAGATTAAAAAATCCACGCTTTTTAAATAATAAGATTCGGTAAAAACGGGATTTTGAAAATCAATCGCACCGCCCAAAACGGGAATAGTCGTGCTTTTTAATTCTGCGCCATTTAACTTTAAAAGATTCAAAATATGTATGGATTTTAAATTTCTGAAATTTAAAAAAGAATCAGCAATTCTTGTGCCACGAAAAGGCACCGAACCCGCAAATAAAAAGGTTTTGTCGGCATTGTTTTTAATAAAGTTTTGGGTTTCCAAAATATTCACCATTTCGTTATTGTTAACAGAATAAAGTTCTTGCCAACAATAAATGGCACGGGCATTGTTTTGAATTTGTAAAAAAACAAAAATGGCAACAAAAACCAACAATAATTGTTTTTTTAATTTTTGTAAGTCAAAATAAAATAACACAAAAGAAAAACACAATAATATTTTAAAATGCACAAGTGTAATGGCTTCGGTCTCCATGGCATTTTTGGGTAATAAAAAGGCGATTTGTTGGTCAATCGTTGTGATGTCTTTGATTCCGTTATAAAAAAATAAAATGCAAAATATAGGAATGATTAAAAACAAAATATTCTTTGTTTTTTGAATGTTGTTTTCAAATAATGAAAAGAAAATAATTAAAATTGGCATCCACAAAAAAGGCACAAAACGCAAAGCGGCACGAGGTTTTTCATGAAAATCAAAAAAATCTTCACGGATAAATATGGCGTATGCTAAAAGGAATGCTATTGAAATAATAAAAAGGATTTCCGGAATTTTTCCGGGAATCCTTTTTCTGTTTAGTTTTTGTTTTTGAAACATGCCCGGAGGTCAAATTCCGGGTTAAACGCATAGAAGTTTTTACTGTCCAGATGATCCTGTACGATGCGCAGACTTTCACCGAAACGTTGATAGTGTACGATTTCGCGTTCACGCAGGAAACGGATTGGTTCGCAGACTTCCGGATCTTTGACAAGGCGCAGAATGTTATCGTAGGTTGTACGTGCTTTTTGCTCCGCAGCCATATTTTCGCTTAAATCGGTGATGGGATCACCTTTGGACTGGAAAGTAGTGGCGCTCCAAGGAACACCGCCGGCAGACTGTGGCCAGAGTGCAAGCGTATGATCTATATAATATTTATCAAAACCGGATTTCTCTAATTCTTCCATTGTCATATTTTTTGTAAGTTGATAAACAATAGCACAGACGATTTCTAAGTGAGCCAGTTCTTCCGTACCGATATCCGTAAGGATACCGGTGACCTCGTTGTAAGGCATTGTGTATCGCTGGGAGAGATACCGCATGGATGCACCCAGTTCACCATCAGGACCACCGAACTGGGATATGATAACCTGAGCTATTTTTGGATTTGTCTGGGTGATTTTTACCGGATGTTGCAGACGCTTTTCATAATTCCACATAGATTAACAGCCTCCTTCCTGCCATGGCCAGCTCTGTGTGCTCCACTGCCAGCGTTCACATGGAGTGGCAGTTGCAGTATCGATCGTGAGCGGCCCATAATTTCTGGAATATTCCTGAAGTGCGCGTGTGCGCTGCGTACGAAATTCCTCAAAATACTCTAATGCTTCTGCGTCATCAGGGTGTGTGTCAAGAAATAAAGTCACATCATTGACTGCAAAGCTGACGGCATTGATCCATTGTAAGAGTTCTTGACGGGATAATCTTTTATCATTATTCATCGAAGAACACCTCCTGTTCCAAGAAATGGTTTATCGAGTTCGGCAAAAATAGTACCTGCATGCAGCCCTTTCGGCGGATCGTACAGGCACTGGAATTTCTGGATGGGAACATATGCCATAGCAAGAACCTGCATGGAAATATTGGAAGTGTTATCGGAGCAGGCATGCTCATGACAGCCGGAGCCTGAAGGAACACCAAGGGAAACGTTCCGCATGGAGTTGCCGCAGCAATTAGAAGCTTGATAGCGATAATTAGGCATTTTTAGAAACCTTCCTTTTCAATTATT
>ERZ1035025.511-NODE-511-length-25853-cov-5.208078_pt1 | contig 25853 bp, 20 predicted proteins | sample MGYA00520619_ERZ1035025 | MGnify/ENA primary metagenome ERZ1035025 (study PRJEB33766, sample SAMN09781742) | gut metagenome | biome: gut microbiome | host: Homo sapiens | place: Madagascar | study: EMG produced TPA metagenomics assembly of the PRJNA485056 data set...
AGCCCAGCACGAGCGCGTCAAAGCGCTCGGCGACGGCGAGAGCATCCTCCGGAACGGGCGAGACGACCGCGATGCGCGGCCTGCGTCCCTTCTCAAGGAGCGTGCCGGACTCGGCGTTGAGGCGCGCCGCGAGGAGCGCGGCGAGCGCCGTGCGCTTGCCGCTGCCGCCATGGGCGCACACGAGGAATTCGCTCCCTTCGGCCGCACGGGCGAGCACGGCCTCCTGGGCGGGAAGAAGCGTCGTCCAGCCACGGGCGGCGATGTTCTGTTGGACTACGTCTGGCAGTCGAAAATTGGAAAAGTTCACGCTTTCTTCCTGCTCGGAGAGAAAGGTCCTCCGCGGAAATGCGCGATGCGCGCATGATCGGCGCCCGCGCGAACGCACGGTCGCAAGGCGCGCCGGAGAGGACCCGGGCCGACGCGGCCCGAAAGGCGCCGCACCGGCTGACATCTGGAATCTCTTGACTTCACGGGGAGGTCGGAGCCGCGGCGCTCGCCTGCGGCTGCGGCCGGCCATCGGCCGGCGCTCCCTGCGGCCGGACTTCCCGTCCGGATGGGAGAGGCGGACTCTTCGCCGCCTCGGGTTCGGCCCGGACCGGGGATCCCCTTGGGACGCCCCTCGCCTCCTCTCCTGCGCCGCATCCCGTGCAGCTCGAGCGGCCTCAGGCGCGCAGCGGCGCGGCCTTCACTTGGGCCGGAGGCGGACCGCTCCGGGCGGCCCTGAGGCGAAATTCTAGCAAAGGACGCCTTTTCCGCCACCTTCTTTTTCTTCGGCGCAAACGCTTCCGCCGATGCGCGCGCAATGTGCTTCACAAGCAACAGGTTCAGCAAAATGATTGTTTTCAACTCATTGTTTTTATTGACGAAAATGGCTATCGTTGCAGCATCGGAACAAAGTGTTGCTTTGCAATGAACGCCAGTTCAGGTGATAGGATCGCGGATCCCCCGGTGCGGCCGCGCCATGCCACGCAAGTGGCTTGGCGGAATGCATGAAAATCAATATGCATCACCAGCCGCGCAAGCCTTCCCGAGACTCGCTCATGTCCCCGAACATCCGAATTCTGCTCACCGGCGCGCTGCAGTTCCTTCTCGGCGCCCTTTTGAGCGCCGGCATCTGCTGGCTCTATCACTTCAGCTTCGCGCACCCGATCGCGATCGAATCCTGGGTGGAGAACATCCAGGAGACGTTCCTTCTCATCTGCGCGGCACTCTTCGCCTGCGCGGCGAGGCGAAACCCGCGGCTCGCCGGCGGCCTCTGGCTCATCTCGGGCTTTTGCGCGTCGCTCTTCATCCGCGAGCTTGACGCGCTCTTCGACCTCATCACCCACGGCTTCTGGAAGTACGTCCTCATCGTGTTCCTCTGCCTGTTCTCGACGCTCGTCGCTCGCGCGGGGCGCGACACGATCCTCCCCGGGCTCGCGGACTTCGTTTCGAGTCGCTCGTTCATGCTGATGCTCCCGGGCGTCGTCATCATCCTCGTCTACTCGCGCCTCTACGGCTTCAAGGGGCTCTGGGAGCACTTCAGCGCCTGCTCGAACTGGGGGTCGTTCAAGAGCTTCTCCGAGGAGGCGACGGAGCTCCTCGGGTACGCCCTCATGCTCTCGTCGGCCCTGCACTATGCGTTCGGGCGCGTCTGGCGCAGAATCCGCGCGCTCGACCCGGCCGACGTCTCCGACGAACGCGGCGCATGAGGTGCATGAGGCGCCGCAGGCTCCTCCGCCCTTCCGGGAAGACAAAGGCGCGGACTCCGGACGGAGCGCCGCGCCTTTTGCGTCTTCAGGCCGTCCCGCAGACGGGGCGGTCAGGGCCTGGCTCAACGCCAGGATCAGCGCCCGGAGAGCCGCGGCGCAGGATGGCCGAACTCCTCGAGGAGCTCGGTCGTCTCGCAGACCGGAAGCCCCATGATCGCGGTGTAGCTGCCGTCGATCGAGCGAATGAAGAGCCCCGCAAGCCCCTGGATGCCGTAGCCGCCCGCCTTGTCCCAGGGCTCGTCCGTATTCACGTACGCCTCGATCTCAGCCTCGGAAAGCTCGCGCATCCGGACCGCCGAGAGCACGACCCGCGAGCGCCAGCGCTCGCGCGAGACGCCTACGGCGACGGCCGTGCGCACCTCGTGGGCGCGCCCGGAGAGCGCGCGCAGGAACGCGACGGCCTCCTCGCGGTCCCGAGGCTTTCCGAGCACGCGGCCATCGAGACTCACCGCCGTGTCGGCGGCGACGACCGGGGCGGATCGGTCCGCGTCCGGAATCTCATCGCGAGCGGCGATGCCGTCCATGAGCTTGGTGACGGCCGTGCGCAGAACATAGTCCGCGGGCGTCTCGCCGGGCATCTCCTCCTCGTCGCCGGCGAACCAGCCGCGGGGCTCCGAAGGGTCGGAGAGCACCTCGGGCTCCCAGCCGTAGGCGCGAAGAAGCTCCCGCCGCCTCGGGCTCTTGCTCGCGAGATAGATGTGAGGCATTGCGCGCTCCTTCCGGGACTCAGGCCCGGTGATAGGGATGTCCGGCCTCGATCGACCAGGCGCGGTAAAGCTGTTCGGCGAGCAGCACCCGCGCAAGCGCGTGCGGCAGCGTCATGGCCGAGAGGCGCATCGTGCGGTTCGCCCTCGCCTTGACCTCCGGGGCGAGCCCGTCGGGGCCGCCGATCACGAAGACGATGCGGGGTGCCTCGCGGCTCCATTCGCGCAGAGACTGCGCGAACTCGACGGTCGTGAAGTCCCGCCCGCGCTCATCCATGATGACGACGAAGTCATCGGGTTCGATCGCGGCAAGGAGCCGCTCGCCCTCAAGCGCCATCAGGCGCGCAGGCGTCTGCCCCGCACGCGGCTCGGTGCGCGTCTCGCGCAGCTCGACGGGCCAGGTGCGCGGGAAGCGCGCAAGATACCCCCGGACGGCGTCCTGCGCCCAGTCGGAGATGTGCTGCCCGACGGCAAGAATGCGGATGCGCATTTACTCGGCGTCCGCGGGAGCGTGGGAGCGGTGCGGCATAAGGTTGGGCGCGCACTCGGCCTGGGCCTTGAGGAAGACCTCCTTGCCGCCCCAGATCTCCTCGAGGTTGTAGTAGTCGCGGACGTTGGGCTGCAGGGCGTGGACAACGACCGTTCCGAGGTCGACGAGCATCCACTCGCCCGTGTCGCCGCCCTCGATGCCGAGGACCTCGCCGCCGGCCTGCTTGACGGCGGCGGAGACGGAGTACGCGAGGGCGCGGGTCTGGCGGCCCGACGTGCCCGAGGCGATGATCACGCGCTCGAATTGATCGGTGAGCGCCTCGGTGTTGAAGACCTTGATGTCACGGGCCTTGACGTCCTCGAGGGCGTGCACGGCGGTTTCGACAAGCTGATTGAGTTCCATTGTGGGTTCTGCCTGATTGGTGTGTGTTTGACGAATTCTGTTCGGAGCGCTCAGCGCGCCCCGTAGAGACCGTTCGCGCGGATGTAGGCCGCAACGGAAGCGGGAAGCCACCCCTCGAGCTCGCGCATCGCAAGCGCGAAGGGCTTCGCACGGACGACGCGCCGGATGGCGGTGGCGCTCGCAAGGTGCGGCGGCATCGAAAAGAAGGCGACGCCGCCTGCGGGACGGTCAAGAAGCGCCTCGGGGCGCCTCATGAGCGGAGCGCTCCAGCGCTCGACCTCGGGCTCGGCGCCGATCTCTTCGCCCCCTCTGCGGCAGACCGCAAGATTGGCGAAGCGAACGAGCTCGGCCCAGTCGCGCCACGTGTGGAGGTTTCTCCACTGGTCGCTGCCGAGGATGAGCGCAAGCCCGAGCGCGGGGCCTGTTCGCCGGCGCAGGCTGCGCAGCGTCTCGATGCTGTAGGTGGGCCCGATGCGCTCGAGCTCCATGGGCTCGATGCGAAAGGCCGGCATTTTATCCAAAGCGAGCTCAAGCATGGCGAGACGCCGCTCGGCCGGCGTGACGAGATCCTTCTGCCAGGGCTCGCCGGCCGGAAGAAAGTCCACTCTAGCAAGGCCGAGCGCGCGCTGCGCCGCCTGCGCGAGCGCGATGTGGCCCGAATGGACGGGATCGAACGTGCCTCCGAGAAGGCCGATGCCGCGCGGAATCATTCTCCGGATGCTCCTCAGGGATTGCGCACGAACGATGTGAAGAGCCGCTCGGCCCGTCCGTCACGAAAGCGCGCGCCGAGCCAGTTGAGCTCCAGCCCCTCGAGGCCGCGGCTGTTCTTGACGAACTGCTGGCTCAGCCAGAAGCGCCACCCGAAGCCGTCCTCGTGCGAGGCCGCGCCCAGGCGCGCGTCCGCCTCATCAAGGCTCATGCCGAGACTGGCCGCGCCGAAGCGCACGGCGTCCTCGGCCTCACCGATCCGCCCGCAGAACGCGGGGACCGCGCCCTCGGCGCGCCGCTCGAGCTGCGCCTCGGAGATCCGGGGCGAGCCCGTGGCGATGAGCCAGAGCACGAAGGGACGACTCCTGTCGCCGCCCGTAAGGCACGCCCAGTCGCGGGCGAAATCGCCCTCGCCCTCATGCCGGATCCGAGCGCCGCGGGGCGCCGCCACGGCGTCGAGCAGCGTCGCTCCGAGACGCACGGACTCCGCGCCGATGTGAACGAGCGCCGCCGGAGGATCGGCGAGCGTCGCAGGCGCCTCGATCGCCGAGGCCGGATAGCCGAAGGGCTCCGCCGCGGGCGCGGCCAGGCCTGCGCCTGCGGCGAGCAATGCGGCGAGCGGGAGCGCCGCAGGAAGGAATGCGTGAGGGATCTTTCTCATTCATCAGGGCCGCCTCAGGGGCGGCGCTTCGAAAAACGAAGAGCTCACATTACCAAACTGCGGCGCAGCCGGCGCGACGACCGCGGCTGCGGGGAGCGCGCGCCGGCGGGCGCTGGCTCAGCGCCCGATGGCGCGCCAGCCGATGTCCGAGCGCATCTGCATGCCGTCAAAGTGCACGCCGCGCGCAAGCGCATAGGCGCTCGCCTGCGCCTGGGCGAGCGGAGCGCCCAAGCCCACCGCGCAGAGCACGCGGCCGCCCGAGACGACGACGCGTCCGTCGGCGTCCGTCTTCGTGCCCGCATGGAAGACGCGCGCGTCAGCGGTGTTCTCGGGAAGCTGATCGATCACGGCGCCCTTCTCCGGACTCTGCGGATAGCCGCGGGCGGCGATGACGACGCCGAGGGCGCTCCTCTCGTCCCACTCAATCGAGGCCTCGTCAAGACGGCCGGCGATCGCAGCCTCGACGACCTTCGCGAAGTCGCTGCGGATTCGCATCATGATCGGCTGCGTCTCGGGGTCGCCCATGCGGCAGTTGAACTCGAGCGTTCGCACGTCGGCCGAGCCGTCCTCGCGGCGGCGGATCATGAGGCCCGCGTAGAGGAAGCCCGTGTAGCGCACGCCCTCGGCGGCCATGCCCTCGACGGTCGGGCGGATGATCTCGCGCATCACCTGCTCGTGGATCTCAGGCGTGACGACGGGCGCGGGCGAATAGGCGCCCATGCCGCCCGTGTTGGGGCCGCGGTCGGCGTCAAGGAGCCGCTTGTGGTCCTGGCTCGTCGCGAGCGGCAGGATGTGCTCGCCGTCGACCATGACGATGAAGGAGGCCTCCTCGCCCTCAAGGAAGTCCTCGATGACGACGCGGGCGCCGGCGGCGCCGAACTGATGGCCCTCGAGCATGGAGTCGATGGCTTCTAGCGCCTCGGCCTTCGTCATCGCGACGACGACGCCCTTGCCGGCGGCGAGGCCGTCGGCCTTGATGACGATCGGAGCGCCCTTGCGCTCGACGTAGGCGCGGGCGGCCAGAGGATCCGTGAAAGTCTCGTAGTCCGCCGTCGGAATGCCGTGGCGCTTCATGAAGGCCTTGGCGAAGTCCTTGGAGCTCTCGAGCTGCGCGGCGGCCTTCTCAGGCCCGAAGATGCCAAGGCCCGCGGCGCGGAAGGCGTCGACAACGCCCGCGGCGAGCGGCGCTTCGGGGCCGACCACGGTGAAGGCGACGCCCGACTTCTTGGCGAAGTCGATGAGGGCGTCGTTCCCTGAGACGGGAACGTTCTCGAGCTTGTCGGTGAGGGCAGTGCCGGCGTTGCCCGGCGCCACGAACACCTTTTCCACGTCGGCGCTCTGTGCGAGACGCCAGGCGAGCGCGTGCTCGCGGCCGCCGCTGCCGATGACAAGAAGCTTCATCTTTGTATCTCCGGAGGAGGAATTGGCCCGCCAGGGGCCGGAATGGGGAATTCGGTTAAAGCAAGGGCCGGAACACTCGCGCATTCCGGCCCTCGGATTCATCGCGCGGGGATCTGATGGGGGATCCTCACGGAGGCGTCCTTACTCTTCGTCAGCGAGCTCGTACTCGGCGGACGTGTAGACCTGCTGCACGTCGTCGAGATCCTCGAGCGCATCGATGAGGCGCTGCATGCGTGCGGCTTCGTCGCCCTCGAGATGAGTCTCGTTGAGGGGCTTCCAGGTGATCTCGGCCATCTCGGGCTTGACGCCGGCGGCCTCGAAGGCCTTGGAGACGTCGTCAAAGGCCTCGGGCGGGCAGAGCACCTCGATCGAGCCGTCCTCGGGATCGGCGATGACATCCTCGGCGCCCGCGTCAAGGGCGATCTCCATCGCCTGGTCCTCGGAGAGAGCGCCCGGAGCGAAGAAGAAGTCGCCCGTGTGCTTGAACTGGAACGAGACCGAACCCTCGGTGCCCATGTTGCCGCCGTTCTTCGTGAGGACGTGGCGGACGTCGGCGACGGTGCGGACGCGGTTGTCGGTCGTGCAGTCGATCATCAGGGCGGCGCCGCCGATGCCGTAGCCCTCGTAGCGGACGTCCTCGTAGGAGACGCCCTCGAGCTGGCCGGTGCCCTTGAGGATGGCGTTCTGGATCGTGTCCTTGGGCACGTTGCCGGCGCGCGCCTTGATCAGGGCGAGGCGCAGGCGGGAGTTCGACTCGGGCTCGCCGCCGCCCATGCGAGCCGCGACGATGATCTCACGGACGAGCTTCGTCCAAAGATTGGAGCGCTTGGCGTCCTGACGGCCCTTGCGGTGCTGAATATTGGCCCACTTGGAATGACCCGACATTTTTCTTGGAACCTCTTGGTATTGGGATGTGCAATGGACCTCGACCCGGCTCGCGCGAGGGGAGGCCGGCCGAGCGGCCAAAACTCACGGGCCGGACGGCGGGGTATGCCGCTTCATCGCTCCCGGGGCTTCTCCCGTGAGCTCCCTCGCGCTTCGTGCGGAGGGCCGGCCGCGCATCGGCCGGATCGTGCGAGGCGCGTATTTTAGAGCATCCGCCGTCCGGATTACAGCGTTTTCCTTGACCGGCGTCTCCCGAATAGAGACGAGACTCTTGCGAAAACACCGTTGACGCAAGGGATCTTCTGCCTTCATCGGGATCAACCCACCGACTAATATTTGCTGCCGCCTTACCTTTTCGGAGTATTCCGTTGGTAGTATTTTTTGCCTGCCGACCACCTATCCGGCAGGCGGCGGAAAGGAAAAAAGGAGATGCGCATGTCGCTTGAGAAGACCGATCACACCGAATGCACGACGCTTGAGTTCGCCTCCGGAATCTTTGACCGCGTGCGCGCCATGTCCGCGGACGCCGAGGGCGTGACGCGCCAGGGCTACGGCCCCGTCGAGACGAAGGTCCTCGAGTACCTCGAGGGCGTCGGCCGCGAGCTCGACCTTGAAGTCGAGCATGATGCGGCGGGCAACGTCTGGATGACCCTGCCCGGCCGCGACCGGACTCTGCCGGCCTTCGTCGCCGGCAGCCACGCGGACTCAGTCCCGCAGGGCGGAAACTTCGACGGCCTCGCGGGCATCGTCGCGGCGCTTCACGCCGCGCGCGAGCTTCGACGCGCCGGCGTGACGCCCCTGCGCGACTATCGCGTTCTCATGATTCGCTGCGAGGAGAGCAGCTTCTTCGGAAAGGCCTACGTGGGCTCGCTCGGCATGATGGGCCGCCTCAAGCCCTCCGACCTCGAGCTCAGGCACCGCACGACGGGCGAGACGCTCGGCGCGTGCATCGCCTCGTGCGGCCTTGATCCGGCCCGCCTCACGACGGGCAAGCCCGTGATCGACCCCTCGCGGATCGCTGCGTTCGTGGAACTGCACATCGAGCAGGGCCCGACCCTCACGAGCCAGAGCGAGACCCGCACGGGCATCGTCACCGGCATCCGCGGCAACATCCGCCACAAGACCGTGCGAATCGTCGGCGAGACCGCCCACTCGGGCGCCGTCGACAAGCAGTACCGCCACGACGCCGTGATGGCCGCGGCGCGGCTCATCGCCCGCATGGACGAGCTCTGGGACGCGCACCTCGCGCGCGGCGACGACCTCGTCTTCACGGTGGGCGTCATCCGGACCGCCCCCACGGCCGCGATCTCCGTCATTCCCGGCGAAGTCTCCTTCACCGTCGACATGCGCAGCCTCTCGGCCGACACCTGCCGCGCCTTCCACGAGGAGCTTCTCGCCGAGGCCGCCCGACTCGAGGCCGAGCGCGGCGTGCGGTTCGAGTTCGACGCGCCCCTCCTCACGGCGCCCGGCCACGTCAACGACGCCCTCGCGGACCGGCTCGAGCAAAGCGCGCGGCGCGCGGGCATCCCCGTCATGCGCCTGCCCTCGGGCGCCGGCCACGACTCGGCCATGCTCGGCAACTGCGGCATCCCGGTCGCCATGATCTTCGTGGCGAACCAGAACGGCTCGCACAACCCGCATGAGGCGATGCGGATCGAGGACTTCATGAGGGGCGCGGAGCTCCTCCATCGCGCGGCGCTTGACTTCGACTCGGAGCGCTGACACACATTCGGGGCGTCCCGGGGCCTTTCGGAGAAACGCCATCCGGGACGGATCGCAACACCATGGACAATCGCAAATACAGCGTGGTCATCGTTGACGACTGCCCCCTCTTTCGCAAGGGGGCGGCTGACACGCTCACTGCCAGCAATCACTTCCAGGTCCTCGGCCTCACGGGCGACGAAAAGACCGCGCTTTCGCTCATCGGCCTCAAGCCCGACGTCGTGGTCATCGATCTCGACGCAAGGGAGTTCCAGCCGCTCAACCTGCTCAAGGCCATCAAGTACCGCCAGCCCTCGTGCCGGGCGGTCATGATCCTCGGCGCGGCCGGGAGCTCCTCGAGCCTCATGCAAGCCATCCGGCTCGATGCGAACGGCTATCTGCTGCGCAACCTCTCGCCCGACGAGTTCGTCGAGCAGATCCTCGTCGTCGCCCAGGGCGGCATGGCGACCTCGGAGAAGATCACCACGGCGCTCGCCGAGCACCTGCGCGCCGGCGCACCCGAGGACGCGAGCGAGAACATTGCGCAGCTGCTCACGCGACGCGAGTTCGAGGTGCTCCGCTGCGTCGCCTCGAGCCTCTCGAACCGCGAGATCGCCCGCCACCTCAGCATCACGGACGGCACCGTGAAGGTGCACGTCAAGCACGTGCTCAAGAAGCTCAAGTTCCGCTCGCGCGTCGAGGCCGCAGTCTGGGCGTCGAATCACGGCTACAGGCTCGACCAGGAGACTCTCGAGGAGATCCGCGCGCTCCCGGCGTGAGGCGCTTCGGGCGCCCTCCGCCCCGCTCCCGAGCCTTGAGGCCGGCCTCCTTCAGGACGCCGGCCTTTTCTTCACCTCAGGCGCGCCGGCGGATGCGCGAGAGCCGCGCCCGCAGGGACTTCCCGCAGACGATGAGCATCGCCGCGGCGAGGATGAGCGCGATCCCGAGGCCGATGCGCGCCGTGAAGGCCTCGCCGAAGACCGTGACGCCGATCACGATCGCGGTGAGAGGCTCGAGCGCCCCCATGACCGCCGTCGGCGTCGAGCCGATCTCGCGCACGGCTACGGCCATGAGCGCGAGCGAGATGACCGTGGAGACGAGCTCAAGGAAGATCGCGCCCCGCCAGGCCGTTGCGGTCGTGAGCAGGCCGATCGCATTGTCCGCGTCCGCGAGCGAATACGCGGCGATGGTCGCCGCGCAGAAGACGAACCCCCAGAACGTGAGCTTCGCCGCGCTCATGCGCACGCGCGAGCGGTTGACGACGACGATGTAGAGCGCGTAGAGGAGCGCCGAGACGAGCACGAGCGAGACGCCCGTCGCCGAAAGCGCAACGCCCTCTCCGCCCTTGCAGAGGAGCGCGATGCCGCCGAGCGCCAGGGCGATCGACGAGGCAGTCACGAGCGTGATGCGCTCGCCGAAGAACGCCGCCATGATGACTGCGACCATCACCGGGTAGACGAAGAGGATCGCCGAGGCGATGCCGGCGTCCATGTGCCGGAACGCCACGAAGAGCGAGAGCGCCGAAAGCGCGAAGATGACGCCGAGCGCGGCCGTCACGGCGAGCTCGCGCGCCGAAACGGCGAAGCGCTCGGCGCGCGAAAGCGCGAGCCAGCCGCCGAGGATGAGCGCGGCGATCGAGAAGCGGTAGAAGAGCACCGAGCCGGGCGTGACGCCCTCGGCGTAGAGCGGAGCGCCCCGAGGGGGTTCGTTCCGTAGCAGATCGCGGCGACGATGCCGCAGACGGTTCCTCTGACGGAGCCTTTCATCATTCGATCCGTAAGGGCGAGGTGGCGGGAGGCCTTGCAGGATACCCATGCGCAGACAGCAGGAAGGACGCGCAGACGCGAACGGGGGCCCCTTCCGAAGAAAGGGCCCCCGTTCACGTCTTGCTTGCGTGATGCGGACCGCCGGAGGGGTCTCCCGCGATCCGCCGTCGACTTACATCAAAGCGTCCTCACCGATTTTGTCTGTGTCTTTAGATGTAGCCGTAGATCAGACCGAGCACATAGCCCATGGCCGTGGCGGTGAGCACGCCGATGAGGCCCGGGAGGATGAACGAGTGGTTGATCACGAAGCGGCCGATGTGGGTCGTGCCGGAGCGGTCAAACTGCAGGGCAGCCAGATCGGACGGGTACGTCGGCAGGATGTAGTAGCCGTAGCAGGCGGACGAGAAGGCGACCACGAGGCCCGGAGGCGTGCCGACCTGAAGGGCGATCGGAACGATCGTGGCGATGGCGGCGGCCTGCGAGTTCACGAGCTTCGAGACAAGGAGCAGCACCAGGGCGTAGGTCCACGGAGCGCTCTTGACCCAGTCGACGAGAATGACCTTGAGGTCGGCGAGGTGGGCGCCGAACATCGTGTCGGCCATCCAGGCGACGCCGTACACGGCGACGATCGCAACGCAGCCGGCGTGGAAGACCGAGGTCTTGGCGATGGCGGCGGCGCGGACGCCGCAGAACATGATCATCAGCGTGCCGGCGGTGAGCATGACCATCTGGATGAGCTGCGTCATGCCGAGGGCCTTCTTGCCGACCATCGGACGGAGGCTGGGCTCGGAGCCGAGCAGAGCGACGAAGACGATCGCGATGAGGAAGATCCACAGGGACGCCCAGGCGGTCTTCGGGAAGACCTTGCCGATGAGGGTCGTGGTCTCGCCGTAGACGTACTTCTTCTGCTCCGGATCGGAGATCAGCTTCTGGAAGTCCGGATCCTTGTCGAGGTCCTTGCCGCGGAACGACGAGTAGGTCGCTTCGGCGAAGAGGCCGACGATGGCGGCCGGGATCACGATCGCGAAGAGCTGCAGGAAGCCGAAGGGCTTGCCGCCGACTTCATAGCCTTCGAGAAGGGCGATCATCGAGACGGCGGCCACGGCGGCCGGCGAGCAGATGACGCCCATCTGGGCGGCGATGGTCGAGGCGGCCATCGGACGCTCCGGACGGATGTTGTTCTTGATCGCAACGTCGTAGATGATGGGGAGCATCGTGTAGACGACGTGGCCCGTGCCGCAAAGAACCGTCAGGAACCAGCAGATGTACGGGGCGACGTAGACGACGCAGCGGGGGTTGCGGCGCAGCAGGCGCTCAGCGATCTGCAGCAGGCAGTCGAGGCCGCCGGCGGCCTGAAGGCTCGCCGAGCCGCAGACCACGGCCAGAATCGTGAGGATCACGTCGACCGGCGGCTTGCCGAGGGGAATGTGGAAGCCGAAGACCAGGACCATCAGGCCGAGGCCACCGATCAGGCCAAGTCCCATGCCGCCCTTGCGAGCGCCATAGAACAAGCAGGCCAGGACGATCAGGAGCTGTATCCAAAAGTCATATCCGAGCATGTCTTTTCTCTCTTTTGGGGATGAGGACGCCTGCATTATCCTCAGCAACTACTGCCAAGGGGATAGAAACTTACCTACTTTTGACTCAGTACAAAAAATTACAAATACCCCCTCCGAGGTTTACATTCTCAGCATTTGTCATGCTTACAAAGAACCGACAAATTCCTGCAACAAATTGATTGTTCAGTGCTTTCACAAGGTCTTTCACCGAACATATTCACTTGTGCGGAAGGAGTGTCCCCCCTACGAACGGAGAGCGGTCCAGGATGGAGGGCCCTCCGCGGCACCCCTACGGAAGGAGTACTCCCGGAAGGATAGGCAGAAACCCCGTCTGGCCCTCGAGGACTCTAGGAGAATCCCGCAGATAACTCCATTCGGAAGCAGAGTCCGGCGCCCCGCTCTGTCTTCGCTAAGTGTGCCTTTCTAGGATTGCCATCATGCTTCGGAGAGCTCCGCTCCGCCCCCTCCTCACTTCCGACCCCATCATGCAAAGAAGAGCCCTTCTCCGCCTGCCCCTTGCGCTCAGCCTCGCGCTCACCCTCACCCAGACGCTCTCGGGCTGCTCCGAGGAGAAGGCGGCAAGCGCTCCGCGCGCGCCGCTTCCCGTCGACACGATCCGGGTGAGCGCGGCCGACGAGCCGCACTGGATCGAGACGGTCGCGCAGGCCGAGGCCGGCGCCGGAATCGACGTCAAGGCGCAGGTGACCGGGCGGCTTCTCCGGATCAGCTGCACCGAGGGCGACGCCGTGAAGGCGGGCGACGTGCTCTTTGAGATCGATCCGGCGAGCCTTCAGGCGGAGCTCGAGGCGGCCGAAGCCTCGCGACGGCAGGCCGAGAGCGAGCTCGCGCAGGCCGAGCGCGAGTGGCGGCGCGCGAAGAGCCTTCTTGACTCGGGAGCGGGCAGCCGCCGGGACTTCGACGACGCCGCGAGCGCGCGCAGCCAGCGCGCGGCGTCCCTCGCGCAGGCGAAGGCGAACGAGGCGCAGGCGCGGATCAGCCTTGGCTGGACGCGCATCGTCGCGCCAGTCGACGGCTTCATCTCGCGCGCCGAGCTCAAGCCGGGCTCGGTCATCGTGCGCGAGAGCACGGTGCTGGCGAGCATCACGCAGACCGACGACGTGCGCGTTCTCTTCTCGCCCTCGGACCGCGACCTCGCGGGCGCCGAGATCAACAAGGAGACCCCCGTCCGGATCTTCCGCGCGGACGGACAGGAGCTGCCCGCGCAGATCGACTTCGTCGCGAGCGAATACGACCCGGCGCGCAGCACGCGCTCGATCCGCGCGAAGATCCCCGGCGGCCTCGGCGTGCTCCCGGGCGAGTTCCTGCGCGTGAGGCTGCGCACGACGATCGATCGGGGCGCCTGGCGCGTCCCGCAGCGCGCCGTGCGCCAGCTCCCCGACGGCACCTACGCCGTCTTCACGCTTCGCGACGGCAAGGCCCGCCAGACCGCCGTCGAAGTCGGGCTCTGGGAGGGCAAGGACTGGGTGATCCGCAAGGGGCTCGCTGACGGCGACCGGGTGATCGTGAGCCAGCTCATCAAGCTCCAGGACGGCGTCGCCGTCTCCGAAGACACCCGCAAGGACTGATTGAGGCGCATGACATGCTGAGCCAGTTCTGCATCCGGCGCCCCATCTTCGCCACCGTCCTCTCACTTTTCATCATCCTCGCGGGCCTCGTCGCTCTGCGCGTCCTGCCGCTTTCGCAGTACCCGAACATCACGCCGCCCTCCGTGCGCGTGAGCGCCACCTACGACGGCGCGGACGCCGAGACGATCGCCCGCACGGTCGCCTCGCCGATCGAGGACCAGCTCTCGGGCATCGAGGGGCTGCTCTACTACACGACGAGCATCCGCTCGAACGGCGACATGTCGATCATGTGCGTCTTCGACGTCGGCACGAATCCCAACGACGCGATGCTCGAGATCAACAACCGCGTCCGCACAGCCGAGCGGCGCCTGCCCTCGACCGTGCGCGAGCAGGGCGTCTCGGTGAGAAAGCGCTCCGAGGACGAGCTCCTCATGATGGCGCTCTACTCGCCCGACAAGTCGATGAACGCCTCCGAGATGGCCGACTACGCCACGCTCAACATCGTCGACGAGCTCAAGCGCCTTCCGGGCATCGGCGACGTTAGCGTCTTCGGCAACGTGCAGTCCGCGATGCGCATCTGGCTTGACCCGGACCGCATGACGCTCCTCGGCGTCACGACGAAGGACATCGACGACGCGGTCTCCGCGCAGAACGCGCAGCGCGCGGTCGGCCGCATCGGCACCTCGCCCACGCTTCCCGACCAGCAGCTCTACTACAAGATCACGACGCCCGGACAGCTCCTCACTCCCGAGGAGTTCGGCGACATCGTCGTCAAGAGCGATTCGCCCCAGGGAATCGTCCGTCTGCGCGACCTCGCGACGACCGAGGTCGGCAAGCGCAGCTACGAGTTCCGCGTCGACATGAACGGCCAGCCCGGCGTCAACATCGGCGTCTACCTGCAGACGGGCGCGAACGCCATGTCCGCCGCGACCGAGGTGAAGGCCCGCATCGCCGAGCTCGCGCAGCACTTCCCCGCGGGCAAGCTCGCGCACGTCATCACGAACGACACGACGGTCTTCGTAGGGGCCTCGCTCAACGAGGTCTACCACACGCTCGCCGAGGCGGGCCTGCTCGTGCTCGTCGTCGTGTTCGTGTTCCTGCAGAGCTGGCGCGCGACGCTCATTCCGATGCTCGCCGTCCCGGTCTCGCTCATCGGCACGATGGCGGGCCTGTGGCTCTTCGGCTTCTCGCTCAACACGCTCTCGCTCTTTGCGATGACGCTCTCGATCGGCATCGTCGTCGACGACGCGATCGTGGTTCTGGAGAACGTCGAGCGCCTGATGCGAACGGAGGGGCTCTCCCCCTTTGACGCCGCGATCAAGGCGATGCACGAGGTTGCGGGCGCGCTCGTGGCGATCGTGCTCGTGCTCGCGGCGGTCTTCATCCCGGTGGCGTTCCTCGGCGGCATCGCCGGCGAGCTCTACCGGCAGTTCGCCGTCACGATCGCCGTCTCGGTCGTGATCTCGGGCTTCGTCGCCCTCACGCTCACGCCCGCGCTCTGCGCGCTCCTGCTCAAGCCCGCGAAGGGGGAGCCCGCGCGCGTCTTCGTGCTCTTCAACCAGGCGCTCGCGCGCTTCACCTTCCGGTTCCTCGGTCTCGTTCGTCTTGCGCTCAAGCATCGCGTGATCTCGGCGCTCCTTCTCGCGGCGGCCTGCGCGGGCGGCTGGCAGCTCCTCGAGCGCACCCCGACCGCGTTCATTCCGCGCGAGGACCAGGGCATCGTGCGCATGGCGATCCGCCTCCCTGAGGGATCCGCCTTCCCGCGCACCGAAGAGGTCGCCGAGGGGTTCCTCAGCCGGATCCGGGAACTCCCGGGCGTGGAGAACGTCATCACGATGATGGGCTTTGACACGCTGAGCAGCGACATCCGCGCCAACGCCGCGACCTTCATCATGCAGCTCTCCAACTGGGACGAGCGCGCGATGAGCGCCGAAGACTATCAGCGAACGCTCTCGAAGTGGCTTCGCGAGAGTCCGGACGCCTCAGGCGTGGCGGCCCTGCCCGCGGCGATCCCGGGCCTCGGCTCGACGAACGGCTTCTCGGGCTACGTCACCGCGCACGGCTCGGACAACCCGCTCGTGCTGCAGGAGATCACCGACGGCTTCATCCGCGAGCTTGCCAAGCGCCCTGAGCTCACGGGCCTGAGGAGCTCGCTCAACGCGGACAGCCCGCAGCTCGAGCTCCACGTGGACCGCGACCGGTGCTCCGCGCTCGGCGTGGACGTCAACGACGTCTACTCCACGCTCTCGGCGATGCTCGCGAGCTCGTACATCAACGACTTCACGCGCAACGGCAAGACCTACCGCGTGGTGATGCAGGCCGACGCCCGGTTCCGCTCGCTGCCCGAGGACATCGGCCGCGCGAGCGTGCGCGCCTCCTCCGGGAAGATGATCCCGATCTCGGCGCTCGCCACCTGGGAGCGCGTCTCGGGACCCGAGTCGATCGGCCGTCTGAACGGCTACCTCGGCGCGCCGATCATGGGCGCCGCGGTCCAGGGCGTCTCCTCGGGCGAGGCGATCCGCATCGTCGAGGAGACGGCGCGCGAATACCTCCCCGAGGGCTACCAGGTCGAGTGGATCGGCCAGACCTTCCACGAAAAGCGCATCGGCGCCTCCTCGGCGACGGCCTTCGGCTTCGGCCTGCTCGTGATGTTCCTCATCCTCGCGGCGCTCTACGAGCGCTGGTCGCTCCCGATCGCCGTCGTGCTCGCCGTCCCCTACGCGTTCCTAGGCGCCATGGCCGCGATCTGGCTGCGCGGCACGAACAACGACATCTACTTCCAGATCGGCCTGCTCGTGCTCATCGGCCTCACGGCGAAGAACGCGATCCTCATCGTCGAGTTCGCAGCGATCAAGATGGAGGAGGGCATGGGGCCCTTCGAGGCCGCGCTCGAGGCCGCCGGCCTGCGCCTGCGCCCGATTCTGATGACCTCGCTCGCCTTCGTGCTCGGCGTGCTGCCGATGGTGACCGCCACGGGCGCAGGCGCCGCGGCGCGCCACTCCATGGGCACGGGCGTCTTCGGCGGCATGCTCGCGGCCACGTTCATCTCGACGATCTTCGTGCCGGTGTTCTTCACCTGGTTCGCGCGGGCAAAGAAGACGAAGCGCATCGAGGGCGAGGCCGCCGCCGGCCGCTGACCTTTCGGCCGACCGGGACAAGCGAAGGCCCGAAGCTCCTGAGGGGCTCCGGGCCTTCGCCTTCTGATGCGGGCGGCCGCGAGGCCGACCGGGATCACTTCTTGAAGAACTTCTTCACCTCGTCGAAGAAGCCCTTCGACTTGGGATTGTGCTTCTCGCCGCCCTCCTTGAGAGAGGCGTCGAAGTCGCGCAGCATCTGCTTTTGCTTGCTCGAGAGGTTGACCGGGGTCTCGATCTCGATGTGCAGGTACAGGTCGCCGGGCTGATGGGTGCGCAGATTGGCGATGCCCTTGCCGCGCAGGCGGAAGGTCTTGCCGCTCTGGGTGCCCTCGGGGAGCGTGATGCGGCTCTCGCCCTCGAGCGTCGGCACGAGCACCTCGCCGCCCAGGGCGGCCGTCGCGAAGGAGATCGGCAGCTGCATGTGCAGATCGTCGCCGTCGCGCTCGAAGATCTCGCTCGGACGGACGCGGATCTCGACGAAGAGGTCGCCCGCGGGGCCGCCGTTGACGCCCGGCTCGCCGCGGCCGGCCATGCGGATGCGCTGGCCGTCGTTGATGCCCGCCGGAACGTTCACCTGCACGACGCTTGCGCCGCGCTTGAAGCCCGTGCCGCCGCAGTCCGGGCACGGATCGGCGATCACCTCGCCCGTGCCGTGGCACTGCGGGCAGGTCTGCTGGACCTGGAAGAGGCCATTGCTCATGCGGACCGCGCCCGCGCCGTGGCAGGTCGGGCAGGTCTTCTTGCTTGTGCCCGGGCGGCAGCCCGAGCCGTGGCAGCTCCCGCACTCGTCCCAGGAGGGAACGCGGATCTCCATCTTGCGTCCGTGGGCAGCGTCCTCGAAGCTCACCTCGAGCGAGTAGCTCACGTCATTGCCGCGCATCCTCTGCGGCCCCTGGGGGCCCGCTCCGCGACCGCCCCGGCCGCCGCCGAAGAGATCCGAGAAGATGTCTCCGAAGGCGCTCTGAAAGTCGCCCGAGTTCATGCCGCCGAAGCCTCCGAACCCGCCCTGGCCGCCGAAGCCGCCCGCCGCGTTCGGATCCACGCCGGCCTTGCCGAAGCGATCGTAGGCCGCGCGCTTCTGCTCGTCGGAGAGCACCGCATAGGCCTCGCCGATCTGCTTGAACTTCTCCTCGGCGGCCTTGTCACCCGGATTGCGGTCCGGGTGGTACTTCATGGCCAGACGCCGATAGGCCTTCTTGATGTCGTCCTGGGAGGCGCCGCGCTCTACGCCGAGCACCTCGTAATAGTTCTCTTCAGCCATGTCGCTTCCGATGCTGTTGGACCGGGACCGCACCCCTCTGGCGGGAGCGGCTCCTCGAAAACCCAAGAAAGGGCCGGCTCGAAAAAATCCAGCCGACCCTTCCTTTCCCGGGGGCGCCTCGCGACGCCCCCGCCTTCGCGGAGGGAGTTACTTCCTCACGTCCGTGAAGTCGGCGTCAACGACGTCGTCGTCCTTCTTCGCCTCGGCGCCCTGCTGGCCCGCGGCCTGCTCGGCCTTGCCCTGCTCGGCGGCGGCCTTGTTCATCTTCTCGCCGATCTTCTGAGCGGCGGACATCAGGCGCTCGACGGCCTTCTCAATGGCCTCCTTGTCCTCGCCCTTGGCCTTGTCCTGGACGTCCTTGATGGCGTCCTCGCAGGCGGCGCGGTCGGAGCTCTCGACCTTGTCGCCGAAGTCCTTCAGAGTCTTCTGGACCTGGGCGACGGCGGCGTCGGCCGTGTTGCGGGCCTGAGCGAGCTCAAAGCGGCGGTGATCCTCCTCCTTGTTCGCCTCGGCGTCGGAGACCATGCGCTTGATCTCCTCCTCGGAGAGGCCCGAGCTCGCCTTGATGGTGATGTTGTTCTCCTTGCCGGTGGCCTTGTCCTTCGCGGAGACGTGCAGGATGCCGTTGGCGTCGATGTCGAACGTCACCTCGATCTGCGGCAGTCCGCGCGGAGACGGCGGAATGCCCTCAAGGTTGAACTCGCCCAGGAGCTTGTTCGAGGCGGCCATCTCGCGCTCGCCCTGGTAGACCTTGATGGTCACGGCGGGCTGGTTGTCCTCGGCGGTCGAGAAGACCTGCGAGTGCTTCGTCGGGATGGTGGTGTTGCGCTTGATCATCGCGGTCATCACGCCGCCCAGGGTCTCGATGCCGAGCGTGAGCGGGGTGACGTCAAGGAGCAGCACGTCGCGGCGCTCGCCCGTGAGGACCGAGCCCTGGATGGCGGCGCCGATGGCAACGGCCTCGTCAGGGTTGACGTCCTTGCGGGGCTCCTTGCCGAAGAACTCGCGAACAACCTCCTGGACGCGCGGCATGCGGCTCATGCCGCCCACGAGGATGACGTCGGTGATGTCGCTCTTGGAGGCCTTCGCGTCGCGCAGGGCCTTGCTCACCGGCTCGATCGTGCGCTGGACGAGATCCTCAACGAGGCCCTCGAACTTCGCGCGGGTGATGCTCATGTTGAGGTGCTTCGGGCCCGTGGCGTCAGCCGTGATGTACGGCAGGTTGATCTCCGTCTCCTGGCGGCTCGAGAGCTCGATCTTGGCCTTCTCGGCGGCGTCCTTGAGGCGCTGCAGGGCAAGGACGTCCTTGGAGAGGTCGGCGCCGGTGTCCTTGCGGAACTCGGTGATGATGTAGTCGACGAGGCGCTGGTCGAAGTCCTCGCCGCCCAGGAACGTGTCGCCGTTCGTCGAGAGAACCTCGAACTGCTTGTCGCCGTCGATGTTCGCGATGTCGATGATCGAGATGTCGAACGTGCCGCCGCCCAGGTCATACACGGCGATCTTGCGGTCGGCCGAGCCGCCCTTGTCCATGCCGAAGGCGAGCGCGGCGGCCGTCGGCTCGTTGATGATGCGCTTGACCTCGAGGCCGGCGATGCGGCCGGCGTCCTTCGTCGCCTGGCGCTGGCTGTCGTTGAAGTAGGCCGGAACCGTGATGACGGCTTCGGTGACCGGCTCGCCGAGATAATCCTCGGCGGTCTTCTTCATCTTGCGCAGAACCTCGGCGGAAACCTGCTGCGGAGCGAGCTTCTTGTCGCCCACCTCGACCCAGGCGTCGCCGTTGTCGGCGCGCACGATGCTGAACGGGGCGAGCTGGAGATCCTTCTGAACCTCGGCGTCATCGAAGCGGCGGCCGATCAGGCGCTTCACGGCGAAGAGCGTGTTCTTCGGGTTCGTGACGGCCTGGCGCTTGGCGGGGGCGCCGACGAGAATCTCGCCGTTGTCCATGTAGGCGACGATGGACGGCGTCGTGCGGGCGCCCTCGCTGTTCTCGATCACCTTGACGTGATCGCCTTCCATGATGGCGACCGCGGAGTTCGTCGTGCCAAGGTCAATGCCGATGATCTTTGCCATGTTTCCTGGTTCCTGTAATGGTTGCCGCGCCCGGAGCGCTCTTTCGAGCCCTCCTCGGAGAGCCCCTGACCGTCCGGCTGTCCGGACGGGAGCGACATGGGGCGCGGCGCTTGAATGAATCGTTGCTTCGGAGCGCTCCCGAGCCTTGCGGCCCTCTGCGCTCCTTCATCGCTCTTTAATGCCTATATGGGGCCGGCCTTTTCTTTTTCAAGGGGCGGGCGAAAAACTTTTTCCCGCCGCCGGGCCTGTTCGCCTTCGGGCGGAGCCACTTACTTGGCGACGCTCACCATGGCGGGGCGCAGCACGCGGTCGGCGATCGTCCAGCCGCGCTGGAAGACCTGCACGACGTCGCCGGCCTTCTTGCCCTCGGGGGCGGGGACCATCGTGATCGCCTGATGGTGATGGGGGTCGAACGCCTCATCCTTGGGGTCGATCGGCTTCATGTCGGAGACGTCGAGCGCGTGCATGAACTGGCGGTACGTCGCCTCAAGGCCCTCGCGGCAGGAGCTCTCGGGGTCGGAGGCGGTCGCCTCGAGCGCCTTCTCAAGGCTGTCGACGACGGGAAGCAGGTTCTGCGCGAACTTTTCGACGGCGAACTTGCGCGTCTTGAGAATCTCCTCCGACGAGCGGCGGCGCGTGTTCTCGAGCTCGGCCATGGCGCGCACGTAGAGGTCGTAGTGCTCGATCACCTTCGCCTCGGAGAGCTTGAGCTGGGCCTGGAGCTCCTCGAGCGTGACGGGCTTGCCGGCCTGACCGGCCTCGGCGGCCTTTTCCGCGCCGTGGCGGCAGCATCCCTCATGGGCGCCGGCGTGGTCACCCCCGCAGCCGCACCCTTGCTGACCGCAGCCGCAGCCGGCTTCGTTCTCTTTCCTGGCAGATTCGTTCTGAGCTTCAGTCATTTGTTCGATTCCTCTGTCGGCTCCGGTCCGCCCCGGCGCGCCGCCCCCTCGGGCGGAGCGGGGACAGGCTGGGAGCCATTGATCCATGTCCCTCATATGGGGGCGGCCGGACGCCTTTTCAAGTGCGCAGACGGCGCGGTTTTCGTCAGAGCCAGCCCGAAAGCTCCCTGCGGATGATCGCCGCATAGGCGCGGACGGCCTCGTCCGAGGCGTTGAGCGCCGGAATGTAGTTGAAGACGCCCGCAGGGTTGCCCGCGGCGTACGCGCGCCGCAGCTCGTCGCCGATCTCCTCGATCGTCTCGAGGCAGTCCGCCGCGAACCCCGGGCAGACCACGTCGATGCGGGCGAGCCCCTCGCGGGCGAGCTCCCGGACGAGCGGAAGCGTGTAGGGCTGCAGCCACTCCTCGCGACCGAACCGGCTCTGAAAGCTCACGGACCAGGCGCCCTCGGGAAGCTCGAGCCTCGCGGCAAGAGCGGCCGCGGTCTCATGGCACTGCCGCTCGTATTCGTCCCCGAGCGCGATGCTCCTGGCGGGAATGCCGTGAAAGCTCATGAGGAGCCGCCCGCCCGCGTCGACGGGCGAGCCCTTCTCGCGCCAGAACTGACGGATGTTCGCCGCGAGCGCGTCAAGGTAGTCCGGATCGAGGTGATAGTCGCGGATCGTGCGCAGGGACGGCACGGAGCGCAGAGCTCCGAGGGTCTCGAACACCTTGTCGAGGCACGCCGCGGAGGTCTGGGCCGCATACTGCGCGAAAAGCGGCATCACGAGGAGTCGCTCGACTCCGTCCGCGACAAGCTCCCTCACGACGGACTCGACGGAAGGATTGCCGTAGCGCATCGCCCAGGCGACGCGCACGCCCTCGCCGAGCTCCTCGCCGAGGCGCTCGGCCGTGCGGCGCGTGTGCACGATGAGGGGCGACCCCTCGGGCAGCCACACGCCGCGATAGCGTTCGGCGGACTTCGCCGGGCGCACGCGCAGGATGATGCCATGAAGGATCGGCCACCACTTCCACTTCGGCAGCTCGATCACGCGCTCGTCAGAGAGGAATTCGGCGAGGTACCTCCTCACCGCCGCCGCCTCCGGCGCGTCGGGCGAGCCCGTGTTGATGAGAAGCACCGCGGTCCTCGGACCGTCGGCGCAGGCGTTGTTCGTAGTGGCGCAGGTATTCGTCATGACCGGAGGCGTCTCGCTGGAAATGCGTTCGCCGGCGCGGCCCGAGGCCGCCCGGCGCGATGGGAGTCATTCTCAACGGACAACCTTAACCGGGCCTTGGCCCGGCCGGTCCGAAGCGCGTTCTCAGGCGACGGCAGGCGCCTGCGCGCGGCGGCTTCTCTGCCGCCAGGCCCAGAGGACCGCGCCCCCGAGGAGGCTCATCCAGAACTTGCCGAGCACCTGCCCGAAGAGATAGTCGAGCGAGCCGAAAGCCAGGGTGAGGAAGATCATGCTGTCGACGACCGAGCCGACGAGGCCGGAGACGATGACCGCGGTCGAGGGCAGGCGATGGCGCATCGGCGTGTAGACGGCGAAGTCCGCGAGCTCGGAGAAGAGGAACGCGGCGGTCGAGCCGATGACGACGGCGGGCTCGGAGAGCAGCGCCGAAAGCGCGGCGCCGGCGAGGATCGAGACGATCGTCCAGCGGTTGCCGAGGAGGTTCTGCACGGCGTCGCGCAGCACGAGGGCGAGTCCGGCGAGCATCACGGCCGAGGGCGACCACACGCCCGGCCAGACGGGGATGAGGCAGGGGCCTTCGGGATCGCACACGAGGCCAACGTTCGTCACGACCCAGTTGCCCAGGGGGATCGTGAGGATGAAGAGAATGAGGGTGAGCAGGCCCAGTCGAACCCGGCTCTCGGAAAGGTCTGCGCGGAAGAGGCGCGTCATCATGATGCTGTCTCCTTCGGGCGCCCTCCGGCCGAAATCCGGCGCGCCCTGACGGAAAGGTTGGAAAGCGGCGCCCTCGCGGCGCTCTCAGCCGCCGGTGCCGAAGAATCGCATCACGCGGCGCGGCAGGTACCAGAGGTCCCCGGGAAAGCGCGCCCCCTCCGGAAAGCCCACGTGCCCGCCCTCCTCTGGGAATTCGCCGATGACGGACGAGCTCATCTCTGCGGCCGTGGGAAGCGCCCAGGCAGGCAGAAAGGGATCGTTCTTGGCGTTGAGAAGAAGCAGCGGGACGCGGACGTTCGGCAGGCCGGGCTTGGCCGAGCACTTCTGCCAGTACTCCATGGCGGACTTGAAGCCATGGATCGGCGCCGTGTAGATGTTGTCGAAATCATAAAGCGTCCGGCAGCGCTTCACAGCCTCGGCGTCGAAAAGATCGGGAAACTGCTTCGCCTTGACGAGGAGCTTCTCGCGCAGCGTCCTCAGAAACATGTCCGCGTAAAGCGTGTTGACGCCCTTGCTGATGCGCTCGCTCCCGGCGACGAGATCAATGGGCGCGCAGATCGAGACGGCCGCCTCGACGAGCCCGCAGGCCTCCGAGCCGAGGTCTCCGAGGCACTTGGCGAGCTGGTTGCCGCCGAGCGAGACCCCCACGGCGTAGAGCTTCGCCTGCGGGAAGCGCGCATGGACGGTTCTGAGCACCCAGCTCGAATCGCCCGTGTCGCCCGCAAAGTACGCCCGCGGCTTGAGGTTCATCACGCCGCACGTGCGGAAGTGCGCGACGACGCCGCGCCACCCCCTTCGCGCGCATTCGCTCATGAGCGCCTGCGCGTAGTGGCTGTCGCTCGCCCCCTCGAGGCCGTGGAAGTGCACGAGAACGGGCGCGTCCGAGGACTCGGGATCCGGCGTCGACCAGTCCCAGGCGACGATGTCGCCATCGGGCGTGTCGACGATCTCCCTGCGCAGCGCCGGATGGGGGCGCCGCGTGATGCGCGCCGGGATGACGGTCTGCAGGTGCCCGCCGGGGCACCAGGACGGCGCGTGATAGTCGGAGACGGAAATCGGCATGTCGAGACCTCGCTTCCCGGCGAAGCCGGGACGAAAAACGCGTCGATTCTATCGCCGGCTCCAGGAGGCGCCGCTGCCGAATCAGCTCCGCTCGGGGCCCTCGTCGCCGAAGACGCTCCGCCAGAGGCGGCGCACCGCGGCGCGCTCCTCGAGGAGCATTCCGCCGGGCACGCGCGCGGGCACGCCCTCGCCCGCATTGAGGCGGATCTCGTGCTGCAGGGCGCGGTAGCGCCGGTAGGCCGCGACCGCCTCGCGCGAGAGCTCCGCGTCGACGAGCCCAAGCCGCGCGCACATCTCAAGGAGCAGGATGTTGCCGAAGTTGTTGACGAGCTCCGGATGCTCCGCGCTCCAGCCGAGCACGCAGAGCTGCACGATGAACTCCACGTCCACCATGCCGCCGCGGTCGTGCTTGAGGTCGAACTGGCCGGTGCGGTTGGGATGGCCCTCGAGCATCTTCGCGCGCATGGCGCTCACCTCGCGCGCGAGCGCCGTCCGGTCCCGGGGCTCCCGCAAGATCGCCTCGCGCTCGGCCTCGAACCGCCGCCCAAGGTCCGGATCGCCCGCGACGAAGCGGGCGCGCGTGAGCGCCTGGTGCTCCCAGAGCCACGCCCCGTTGCCGTCGGCGTTCCTCTGGTAGCGACTGAACATATCAAACGAGCACACCGCGAGGCCGTTCTCCCCGTTGGGGCGCAGGCGCAGGTCGACGTCAAAGAGCTTACCCGACGAGGTCTGGACGGTGAGCGCGCTCATCATGCGCCGAACGAGGCGGCTGTAGCGCACGTCCGCGTCCGGATCCGGGTCGTCGAAGAGGAACACGAGGTCGAGGTCGCTCTGGTAGCCGAGCTCCTTGCCGCCGAGCTTGCCGTACCCGATGACGGCGAACTTCGGCCGGGCCTCCTCTTCGTGCGAGACGCTCGACCAGGCGAGCTCGAGCACCTCGGCGATCACGGCGTCGGCGAGCGCGGAGAGCTGGTCGGCGAGCCGCTCGACGGCGAAGCGCCCGTCAAGGTCCGCCACGAGAAGACGGAAGACCGCCCCGTGGTGCGCGTCCCTGAGGTAGTTCATCTGCCGCTCCTGGTCGCCCGCGGCGGAGAGCAGCTGCGCATGCAGGTCCTCGCGCCACGCGCTCCAGTCAACGGCCGTGAAGTCGTCCATCTCAACGTTGCGCGCGTCGACGAGCTCGTCGAGGACGATCGGGTGGCGCACGACGTAGTCCGCGCTCCAGCGGCTCGCAGCGAGCACGCGGCCCACGCGCTCGGCGGCCGAGGGGTATTCGTAGAGAAGCGCCGCATAGGTCGAGCGGCCCGCGATGGTCTCAAGGAGGAGCAGACAGCGCGAGAGCTCCTCGGCCGGGGAGATGACCCGCGTTCCGGAGCGCTCGATCCACTCGGGGGCCTTCTCGACGACGAACTGCACGAGGCGGCGCATGCGGCCCCGGGCCTCCTCGGAGAGCGCAAGCGCGCGGCGGCCGCTCACGAGCGAGGCGACGCGGCCGATGAGCTCGTCGGAGGCGTCCCCGTAGCCGAGCCGCCGGAAGAGTCCGTCGAGAAGCTCTACCGAGCGGGCGCCGCCCTGCGCCCAGCCGAGCGGCCAGGCGTTCTCGTCCCTGGCGTCGGCCTTGCGCTCGTTCACGTGGAAGATGCCGTCAAAGGTCCGGGCGACCTCCTCGCGGATCACCTCGATGCGCCGCCAGAGCTCGGCGGGCTCGAGTCCGAGGAGCCCGGCCGCCCGCTCGAGCGTCTCGCCCTCGCGCGGCAGCCACTGGGTCTGCTGGTCGTCGACGTACTGCAGAGCGTGCTCGACGTCGCGCAGGAACACGTAGTCCTCTGCGAGCCGTCCCGCCGTCGCCGCGTCAAGCGCTCCGGCCGCGGCGAGCGCCTCGAGCATCGGCAGCGTCGAGCGGCCGCGCAGCTTGACGTCCCGGC
>ERZ1035025.513-NODE-513-length-25763-cov-38.970632_pt1 | contig 25763 bp, 19 predicted proteins | sample MGYA00520619_ERZ1035025 | MGnify/ENA primary metagenome ERZ1035025 (study PRJEB33766, sample SAMN09781742) | gut metagenome | biome: gut microbiome | host: Homo sapiens | place: Madagascar | study: EMG produced TPA metagenomics assembly of the PRJNA485056 data...
TTCCTAAAAAATCATCATTGTTGGATTTTATTCTCCCAGCCATAAAATCCAATAAAAAATGGGATTCAAATGCTTCTTGGACATTTAATTCTTTTTCAGTAAACGGAATAATATTATTTACACCATCTTTTATTGAAATCATGTTTTTTCCATTAAATAGCGTAAAAACAAAACAATTATTTTGAAACTCTTTGTCTTTGAGCCATTTTTTATTAGGATACCAAAATTGATCACGATTATTTGTCCAATGTTGCCTAATTGTTTTGCGAACGGCAAAATAAACAAAAGCAGGGATTAAATTGTTTTTTGTTATATAAAAACCTATGCTGTGTGCAGTAATTTTTAAATCTTGCGATTTAATAAAAATATATTGTTGATTTTGAAAATCCGTCCCGCGAGAATCTAACAAAGCAATATAATCGCCTCTGTTATCTGTAAATTCTCGCAACCATTTGTTTATTGATTTGGAATGTCCATTGAGATTGTAAAACACTTTTTTTCTTTTTTCTTTTTTGTTTTTCTCATCAAACAAATCCAAAGGAACTTTGAATAATTTTGTTTTACTTTGTGTATCCCAAACTAAAAAGCCAATAGGAAATTTGCCTTGAACATTATCAAATGTAAAAGCAGGGCAAATAAAACCTTTTAAAAATTTTGCATAAAAACTTTGACGAAATTTTGAAAAACTTGAAGCATTAATATATTTTAAGGTTGAAAATGTCGCCAAAATACAATTAGGAATTTCTTTATAAATACGGATAAAAAATTGCGCAAATAATTCATTGTTGGCTTTGCCTAAAATCTCTTTATATTTTTCACAAATTTTATTTTCACGTGCAACAAGTGCCTTGTTTTTTCCTGTGCCTGTTGGCGTTGTGGCAGATGTAGCTTCGGCATAAGGCGGGTTGATAAAAATCACCAATTTTTCAGGTTCGTTTTTAATAATTCTTTGCAAATTATCGGGCAATTTTGAAAAATCATCATTCAAAAAATCAAATTGAAAAATATGGTTTTCTAATAAATCTAATTTTTCATTTTCATTTTTGGCTTCCATTTTGATGAGATTTTTCATCATCACCACATCATTTAAATCAATGGTTGATGCGAAAATTCGGGCAGGATTTTTTAAACCAACCAACAAATTTCCCGTGCCTGCGGCGCAATCCCAAATATAATATTCATTTTCCCAATTTTCACCAAGCGCATCTTTTAAATATTCTTGCGCTTTTTTAACCCAAACCGATGGCGTAAAAAATGCACCTTTCCTTTCCCGAATATCTTTTGGCGCCAATTTATCTCGGCGATTAAATATTTCCATCCAAAATTGTTCTGCTGGCGGACGTTTATACATTTTCCAAAAATTCGTGTGAATTTCAGGTGTAATAATTTCAATTTCAATATCCAAATCGCGGTCTTTAAAAATGCCTGTATCTTGTTTGTATTTAAAATGGTAAATTTTTTCACCATCTGCTTTTTTATCCAAAATAATGCGTAGGTTTTTATTTAATGTTTTGTCATTTTCACTGATTAAATCGGCGAGAAAAAAATCGCTTTCCAACAAAATCATTTGATCGCGCAAACTTTCAAATTCCTTAAAATCAATCACTTCTTTTTCAAAAACTTCCAACAACCAGTTAGAATAAACATAATCAAAATTTTTGTCGGTTACAACCACGGGATTCAATTCGCCTTTGGAAAGCGAGTTTAAAATAAAATGTTTTAATTCTTTCTCATTTTTTTCAAAATAAAAGATTTTGGCGTTTTCTTTAATAATTGCTTGAATGCGCGATTTTGTTTTAATAAATTCTTCCGCCAAATGATTGGATGGCGTAATATTTTGCCAACTGATTTCATTAAATAAAGAAGAATCACAAAAATAGTTTAAAAAAGAATATTCAATAAAAGCAATTTTTTCAGAATCAAAAACCGCTAAAAAAGGTGGTTTGGGAATATTTTGCAAATCGATATTCACACCGATGGTTAAAACCAATTGCGTGAAACTATTGAAAATATCTGCCGTTTCTTTTTTGGCTTCTGCCCATAATAAATAAAAAGGCAAATCGGTGTTTTTTTGTTTTAAAGTAAAATCCAAGCGTGAAAAAGGCACATATTCAAATTTTTGAAAATAATCTTGTGCGATTTTGATTTTCAATTCTTCTTCATTCAAAAATTCATAACTTTTCACGGCAATTCCTTGGATAAAATTTTTGCAATTTTATAAAAATCCACGGTAAACGCTTTATTTTTTTGAAAAAAACAATCGGTTTACCGTGGAAGATGATTAAAAAATCCAACAATGGCAAGGGCGGCAAGGGTTTTGGAATCGGTGATTTTATTGGTTTGGATAAGATTAAATAATTCGGCGGGAGAGAGAAGATGGATGGATAAAAATTCGTTTTCGTCTAAATTTTGGTTGGCTATGGCTTTGACATTTTGCGCGGTGAAAACGTGAATAATTTCATCGGAATAACCAATGGCAATGTGGATTTTGCCAATATGCTGCCAGTTTTCACTGGCATAACCGGTTTCTTCCAACAATTCGCGCTGTGCGGCTTTCAATGGGTCTTCGTTTTTTTCCAACTTGCCAGCGGGCAATTCCCAAAAGCTTTGCCTTGCGGGATAACGGAATTGCCGCTCTATCAAAATTTCACCCTGTTCGGTTGTGGCAAAAATAACCACCGCGCCCGGGTGCCGAATGTATTCGCGTGTGGCAGTTTTGCCATTGGGCAGTAGCACTTCATCTTGCCACACATCCAGCAATCGCCCTTGCCACACGCGGCTTTCTTTTAAGGGTTTTTCTTCAAAATCATGCATTTTCTTCTAATAAAGCGAGTTGTTCGGCTTGGTATTCGTTCATCAATGCGGTGGTGATTTCATCCAAATCACCATTCAAAATATCAGAGAGTTTATAAAGCGTTAAATTGATTCGGTGGTCGGTTAAGCGCCCTTGCGGAAAATTGTAAGTGCGGATGCGCTCCGAGCGATCACCCGAACCCACCAAAGATTTGCGCAAGCCCGCACGTTTTTGGAATTCTTCCTTTTTGCGTTTGTCGTTGATGCGCGCTGCCAACACGCGCATTGCCGAAGCTTTGTTGGAATGCTGACTTCTGCCGTCTTGGCATTCTGCGGTAATGCCCGTTGGAATATGCGTAATGCGCACCGCCGAATCGGTTTTTTGAATATGTTGGCCGCCTGCTCCGCTCGCCCGAAAAGTGTCAATTTTCAAATCCGCTGGGTTTAAAACAATGTCTTCGCTTTCTTCAATTTCCGGCAAAATGGCAACAGTGGCGGCAGAAGTGTGAACGCGCCCTTGCGTCTCAGTCTCCGGCACGCGTTGCACGCGGTGTGCGCCCGATTCAAACTTCAAAATGCCATAAGCATTTTTGCCGATAACCCGTGCGATGATTTCTTTAAAACCGCCCAAATCCGATTCGTTGGCGGATAAAACTTCCACCTTCCAACCTTTTTGGTCGGCAAAATGCGCATACATCCGAAACAAATCGCCCGCAAAAAGTGCCGATTCTTCCCCGCCTGTTCCGGCGCGAATTTCCAAAACCACGTTTTTGGCATCGTCCGCGTCTTTGGGAATTAAAAGCGATTCTAATTTTTTTTCTAATGCTGGTAGCGCTTCTTTAATTGCGCGGATTTCTTCTTCTGCCAAATCGCGCATATCGGGGTCGGTTAATAATAATTCTGCCGATTTTAATTCCTTTTCCTTTAATTCCAAGGCGTTAAAGGCTTCATAAACCGGCAAAATTTCGCCTCGTTCAATGGATAATTGCGTTAATTGCGAGAGATTTTGCGCGGTTTCAGGCGAAGCCAACAAGGCATCGATTTCTTCCAAACGCTGCAATAAACCGCTTAATTTTTGGCGCAAACTGGCTTTCATTTTTCAAAAAAAATTGTTGTTTACCGTGGAAAATCGCGGATTTTAACGTTTTAAATCAGCATTGGAGAGCAAATTCAAACCATTTTTCTCCAAAAGCGCAATCACCTCGGCATTGTTATCAAAACAAAAAATCATCACCGCATTTTCACCTTTGGGGCGCGTGTAAGCATACATATATTCAATGGAAACCTGCGCTTGCGCGATGGTGCCCAACACTTTTGCCAAACCGCCCGGAGAATCGGGCACTTCCACGGCAACAACTTCGGTGGCTTTGACCGTAAAATTCGCTTTTTCCAAAATGGAAAGACCGCGCTCTGGCTCGTCTAATAAAAGACGCAAAATGCCAAAATCGCTGGTATCCGCCAACGACAAAGTGCGAATGTCTATGTTTGCATCCGCCAAGGTTTTGGCAGCCAAAGTTAAGCGCCCGGGCTGATTTTCCAAAAAAACGGAGATTTGCGTGATTTTCATCATTTTTTCCTTTTGTCAATAACGCGCTGTGCTTTGCCTTCAAAGCGTGCAAGACTTTTTTGTTCCACCAAGCGAACCTTGGTTGTAATGCCGATGATATCTTTAATATCGCGCGTGATTTTGGCTTCCAATTCTTGCAAATTGCGCGTGACATCGGAGAATAAATTTTGGCTCAATTCCACTTGAACCTCCAATTTATCCATATTCCGCACTTCATCGTGTTCCACCACAATCATATAATGCGGCGCGGTGCCGGCAACCTTCAACAACACATCTTCAATTTGCGATGGGAAAACATTCACACCGCGAATAATCAACATATCATCGCTTCTGCCAATAACCTTTTGCATGCGGTAAAACGTTCTGCCGCACGAACAAGGCGCGGTATTCAAAACGCTGATATCCCGCGTGCGGTAACGAATTAGGGGCATTCCTTCTTTGGTAATGGTGGTCAAAACCAACTCGCCCACTTCACCAGCTGGTAACACTTCGCCCGTATCTGGGTTGATGGTTTCCACATAAAAATGGTCTTCGTTGATGTGCATGCCGTTTTTTTCTTCCACGCATTCGCAAGCCACACCCGGCCCAATAATTTCCGATAAACCATAAATATCAACGGCATCAATACCAAAGCCGTTTTCAATGGTTTGCCGCAATTCGTTGGTCCATGGTTCTGCCCCAAAAACGCCTTTTTTAAGCGCAAATTCGCGCGGGTTATAACCCAAATCCTGCGCGGTTTCTAAAAGATTAACCGCATAAGACGGCGTGCAACACAAGGCTGTGACGCCCAAATCGCGCATCAAGGTGATTTGCCGTTTGGAATTGCCGCCAGATGCCGGCAGAATAGCCGCTTTCAAACGCTCGCCGCCACCGTGCGCACCCAAGCCGCCGGTAAATAAACCATAACCAAAAGCATTTTGCAAAATGTCGTTTTCATTAATGCCAGCGCCAAAAAAAGAGCGCCCCATCACATCCGCCCAAACTTTTAAATCGTTTGCCGTATAAACCACCACCGTGGGTTTGCCGGTTGTGCCAGAAGATGCGTGAATGCGGGCGTATTCACTTTTTGGCACGGCAACCAAACCAAAAGGATAAGTGGTGCGCAAATCGCTTTTGTAAGTAAAAGGAAAACGCGCAAAATCTTTTAAAGTTTTTAAATCAGAAGGTTGAATGCCTTTTTCATCAAAAGCGTTTTTGTAAAACGGCACTTTTTCATAAACGCGTGCCACCAATTTTTGCAAACGTTCCAATTGCAATTTTTCTAATTGCGGGCGAGGCATCGATTCTAATTCGGGTTCCAACAACATTTTGGGAGATTCTCCACGGTAAACGGGTTGTTTTTTTCAAAAAAATAGATTTTAAAAAAGGCAAGTGCGATTTTCAAGGCTGCGTTTTTTGTTGCCACAACGACCACATCAAATTTTCAAAATGCTTGGCAAAACGCGGCGCATCACACAAAGGCGAATGCAAAAGACCTTGCCGCAAGCCTTTGCGCAAATTGGCAAGTTTTTGGGGATTCGCTTCAAAATCCTTTGAAAATTCAACCGCTTTGGCAACAAAATCGGCTTTGGAATGCGCAATCCATTCGTTGAGATTCAAATTTTGCATGGTTAAAGCGGATAAACGCGATGCCATCAATTGCCCAACCAAACACAAAGTTGGCACGCCCATAAAAGCAGAATCAAAAGCCGTGGTGCCAGATGATGCTGGAAAACTATCCAACACAAAATCAACATCTTTGTGCGCTGCAAAATATTCCTTTTGGCTGGCATTGTGTTTTAAAAAAATGCGATTTTCAGCATTTTTTAAACCCGCTTCTTCAAAGGCTTTGTAATAACGTTCGCGCAAAAATGGGTCGGCTAAATCGCCTCTCATCCAAATCATTTGGGCATTGGGCAAAGCATTCAAAACCGCCGACCACAAAAAAATGGTGGCATTCGTTACTTTGTTAGGATTTTGAAAAGCGCCAAAAGTGATGTGTTTCTTCGTTAAAAGCGGCGGCAATGAAACATCTGGCATTCCTTCGGGTTTGGTAAAAACAACCAAAGCCTCGGGCAAATAAGCAGGCGATTCAGAAAATTGCGTGCCGAATGAATCGTTTTCTGTTAACAATTTGTGGCACAAAACATAATCAATTCCAGCGCTGCCCGTGGTGCCCGACCAACCAAGCCACGTAGCAGAAACAGGCGCTGGGCGAAAACGAAAAACATTCAATCGGTTGCCAATGGTAAAACCCGATAAATCAAACAAAATATCAATGCGGTCTTGGTGAATTAAGCGCGCTGTATTGATATCGGTTAAGCGGTCAACCTTTTGCACGCGCCGAAAATAGCCAACAATATCGCCGCTTTTTTCATCAAAAATATCTTTGGTTAAATAAGCGTAAAAATCCAAGGTCGTGTTTTGCGCGGCAGCCAAAAAACTTTCCAAAAACTTGGCAACAGCGTGGTTTCTTAAATCTGCCGTTAAAAAAGCAATTTTGAGCCGTTTTTTTGGACGATTGGGATTTTGCGTTTTAAAAGAAAATAGCGGCGTTTCAGGATAATGTTTGACAAAACCCCGCGCAAAATCGCCCATTTGTTGGGCAGAAATTTCGGTATAAGGGTATTGTATCATTCGGCACGATTCATAAGAAAAATCAGCCTTGTTGGTGTTTTTCAAAATCGCTTTTTCTAACAGCGGCACAGCTTTTTCATAATCGCCTTGGCTAGCATAAGCGTGCGAGAGCGCAGACAAATAATCGGCATTGTCCGGGCAAAGTTCAACGGCTTTTTCTAAAAGTTGCGCTTTTAAAACGGCGCTTTTTTCATTTTCCGATTCACGCTTAAACTTCAACGCTTGGCGTTGTGCTGTGGCGTTTTTTTGGAAAATGTTGTTTAAAGTTTCTTCATAAAAAAATGGATTTTTGTAGAGTTCTTTTAACAAATTCAACGCATCACTTTGTTTTTCATCCAACAAAAGTGCCTCGGCAATGGCATCCACAATTTCAGCGTTCGGGCGATACAAACAATACAAAATATTCGCTTTTGTGGCATAAGCGATGGCTTGTGCAGGATGTTGAAAAAGCGATTCGTCAATAACTTTTAAAGCATCATCAAAACGGCGTTGCTGCGCCAAAAAATGCCCAAGAAAAAAGAAAACTTGAAAATCCGTTTTGTTATAACGCAAGCTAACAAAAAGATTTTCAATGGCGGCGTTCCAATCCCCAAGCTTAAAAAGCGCCACCGCTTTGGCTTTGTAAGCAAAGGCAAAAGTGGGGAATTTTAAAATCGCTTCATTGGCAATTTTGATAACTGCATCAGGCGTGTGCGAACAAAAGAGTTGGTCGTCTTCAAAAATCGCTTGGTAGTCGGACAATTCCATAAAAGCCTTTTTCCCACGGTAAACCTTGATTTTTTTTGAAAAAAATTAAACGTTTACCGTGGATTTTTTTATTTTTAAGATTTTTAAGACGAAAACAAACGCAAGGCTTGCGCAGAACCCGCTGGAATGCCAATTTCTTGCATTTTGCGCTGCGGCAAAGCCACAAACTGCGCAGCAATGTTTTCTAATTGCATAGGCAAAAGCGGGGCGTTTTTATCATCAACAAGCATTCCGTCAACTTCTTTTGCAAAGGCTTGGGCATCTTGCACCATCACGCGGAAGGTTTCTTCGCCTTGCGCCGTGCAAGGCACATCCAAAATAAAATTCACGCTTTTGATGTTGTCGCCCACTTGTGCGGCAATTTCCACGCGGTAACATTCGCGGTCATTGGAATCAACAAACACAAAATCGCCAGTGGCGTGTTGGTATTGCATGCCCAAATCCATTGCCCACGTGCGCAATGTTTCACGGGAAAAGGTTTTATCTGCCAAAACCTTAATCATAATTTCCAAATCCACATCGGCACAAAAGCGATCCATTGCCATTGCAATGTTTTCAACAGGCACATCGTCCACTTCCCATTGCGCATTCCATTTTTTGCCAAGCGCTTCCAAAAAGTCTTCAAAAGCGTCCATGTCTTCAACACTTGCTGGCCCCGAGCGGTTGCAAAGCAACAAATTCACCCGCAAATGCTCCACAGGAAAATCCGAGCCGCCTTTGTAAATAAAACGCCATTGGTTAAGCGCCGAATCAAAAGCCAACCACGTAATGGGTTTTTGTATGCTCTGCAAAATAAGTTGCAATTCAGTGTCCGACTCATCAAACAAATCCGCAGGTTTCACGCTGGGCTGGAATTCCATTTTGGCGCTCCACTCAAACTGCGGGTCGACCAACATTGCATCGGGTTTGGGAATATCGCTATCGTTTAAAGAAGGCTCATCAAAACCAAAGGTGGGCGAAAAATGGGAATCGCTAGAAGAATCCTTGCCATCGTTTTGCGGGGCGCGTTTGATTAAATCGCGCGCCACTTTGCTGTGGCGATAATCCAAAAAAAAGTTATACCCCAGCACGCCCAACACCACTAGGATTGCCAAGGAAAGCGCAATGTATTGAATATCCGTCACGTTGATTGTCCTTCCAAAGTTTTGAGCGCCTGCGCAATATTCACATCTACCACGCGGGAAACACCCAGTTCTCGCATTGTTACACCCACCAATTGTTCTGCCATTGTCATCGCAATTTTATTATGCGAAATAAATAAAAATTGTGTATTTTGCGCCATTTTTTTAACCAAATGGCAAAATCTTTCGGTGTTGGCATCATCCAACGGCGCGTCCACTTCGTCTAACAAGCAAAAAGGCGCGGGGTTTAAAAGAAAAAAAGCAAAAATCAAAGCAATGGCGCAAAGCGCTTTTTCCCCGCCTGAAAGCATTGAAAGCCGCGCGTTTTTTTTGCCGGGCGGCTTGGCATAAACCAGCACGCCTGTTTCATTTTTTTCGTTTTGCGTTAATTCCAAACCTGCTGACCCTGCGCCAAAAATCTCTGGGAATAATACCCCAAAATTGCAATTGACCGCGTGAAAAGTTTCATTAAAACGATTCAAACTTTCTTCATCAATTTTAGCAATGGCAGATTCCAAAGTTTCCATCGCTTCATTTAAATCTTTGATTTGTTGCTCCAAATAACCCGATTTTTCTTTGATTTTTTGCAATTCGGATAAAGCCATTAAATTAACAGCACCCAAATCCGCAATTTTCTTAGTTAAATTCTGCACAAGGTTTTGTAAATAAGAAATAGAATGTTGCCCTTCTATTTTTTCAAATAATAACGCTTCATCGTTTTCATTATTTTCCAAAAACTGCGTTTTAATATTTTCTGCCAAGTCGGCAGCTCTTGTTTCTTTTAATTGATAATCCGCAATTTTAGCTTGCAAGGGCGCATTTTCTTGGGTAAATTGCAAACGCTTTTCATCCAAAATTTGCAAAGCTTTGCTTTTTTCTTCGGCTTCAATGCGCACTTCGCGCAGATTATTTTCCGCCTTTAATTTTAATGCTAGGGCGTTTTGAATTTCAATTTGCAAATCTTTTTGATTCAAATCATTTAAAAGATTTTTATTTTTTAAAATTTCTTCGTTAAGGTTTTTTAAGTCATTTTCCAAACGTTTTTGGTTGTTTTCTAATTCTTTGAAGCGGTTTTCTAATTCGCGTTTTTCAAAAGATTTTTGATTTTTGTTTTTGGTAATAGAATCGCCAAGATTTTTAGCTTCGTTCAAAGCGCTTTTAGACAATTCAAAATTCGATTCATTTTCTGCCAAAATGTTTTTTTGCGTGGTTATTTTTTGCGATTCTTCGTTGATGATTAAATCATTTTTTTGACTTTTCTCATTTAAAGCAATTTTCTCCATTTCCAACAATTTCTTTTCATTTTCAAAATGAGCAACAAAACGCACAATTTCATTTTTTTCGGTTTGCAGTTTGGTGATTGTCATTTCAACACTGCGGATTTTGTTTTCAATGTTTTTTAATTCTGATTCATTATTTTTAAAATCCACGGTCAATTTTGTGATTTTTTCATTTTGATTATTTACAAGATTTTTCAATTCAGCAATTTTTTGATTGAAATTCTCCGCTTCTTTTTGCAAACGTTTTAAATGCGCTTGGCGCTCCAAAGCGCTATTTTTTTGATTAAAAAAGAATAAAGAATATTGGGTAATTGTTTCACCATTTTTTGTTACAAAACATTCGCCATTTTTGAGTTCGTGGCGGCGTTGCAAAGCATCTTCTAAACTAGAAGCCACCAAAACATTCTTCAACCAAAATGCCAAAATGGCTTGAAAATCGCCGTGCTTTTGTATTTGGTGAAAAAGAGAATCATTTGAAATTTCAATGTTTTCAGCATTTTTTGGATTTTCAAAAAAACCGCCGTTTTTTTCAGCTGCGGCGTTTTCTAAATTTTCAACATGCACAAAAAACAAAAAAGCATTGAGTGCGGCTTCAAGCGCCTTTTCAAAGCCAGTTGTAACTTGTAAAGATTCTAATAAAACACTGCGTTTTTCGCCACTGCCAAGCGATTTTAAAACCTTTTGTTGTGCCAGATTTTGCGCCAAGTCTTTTTCAAAATCATTTAATTCTTTTTTTAGCGAATTTAAATGATGATTTTCCACGGTCAACGCATTTTTTTTTTCAAAAATTTGCGTCTCAATTTGATTTTTTTCAGCAACAATTATTTCTAATTCCGCCTGTTTTTGTTTCAACAATTCTTCATCAAAAGTTTTTTGGTTTTGTGTTTTCAAACGTTCAAAACGCACTTCAATATTTTTTAAATTCTCCAAAATGTGCATTTTTTCACGAGATAAAAGCGAAAAATTTTGATTTAAATTCAAAAGCGTTTTTTGGTGATGATTAAAACTCTCCTGCTTTTCATTAAAATCATTTTCCAAAACTTTTATTTTTTCAAAAGATTCAGATTCTTGCAATTCCAAACTTTTTAAATTATCCGTTGTTTTTTGAATATTTTCATTAAAGGTTTCTTTTTTCTGCAAAAGTTCGGATAATTCTTTTTGTAATTTTTCTTCATTATTATTAAAAATTAAAAGTTGGTTTTGCACCGATTCCTTTTGTTTTTTTAAATAATTATTTTCTTGTTCTAATCCTAACCATTTGGCGTTTTCCACATAAAACTGATGCTGTGCCGATTGCAATTTTTCGCCAACTTGATAATTTTCTTCACGGCTTTTTTCAATATCAGCAGTAATTGCCGTTAAAGCCGTTTGGTGTTTTTCAAAAGCATTTTGTGCGTCTAAGCGTTCTAATTTTAAATGTTCTTCTTCATTTTTGGCTTTTTGAAAACGCAAACGCCATAATAAATTTTGTGTTTCTTTTTTTTCTTTATTCAAATCATTGAATATTTGCGCCGTGTGCGCTTGTTTTTCTAAACTTAAAATCTGTTCATTTAAATTTTGCGCAATATCATTCAAACGCATTAAATGATTTTTGGTGTCGTTCAAACGATTTTCCGTCTCGCGCCGCCGATCTTTGTAGCGGGAAACGCCCGCCGCTTCTTCAATTAACACGCGCAATTCTTCGGGTTTGGCTTCAATAATATTAGAAATTGTGCCTTGGCCAATAATGGCATAAGCATTGGCGCCCAAGCCTGTTCCAGAAAAAAGGTCGGTGATATCGCGCCGCCGCACGCGAATTTGGTTGATGAAATAATCCGAGCCGCCGCCGCGCGTTAAAATTCTTTTAACCGAAAGTTCGGCAAACTGCGTCCATTCGTTTTGGATTTTGGCGTTTTGCGTATCAAACAACAATTCCACGCTTGCACGTTCTGCTGGCGGGCGCTGCGCTGTGCCATTAAACAAAACGTCTTGCATAGAATCACCGCGCAGCGCACTGGCTTTTGATTCGCCCAAAACCCAACGCAGTGCGTCCATCACGTTGGATTTGCCGCAACCATTTGGCCCCACAACGCCAATCAACTGACCGGGCAGTTGAATTTCGGTGGTTTGCGCAAAGGATTTAAAACCTGCGAGTTTGATTTTTTTTAAACGCATTTCAAAAAAAATCGCCGTTTACCGTGGAAAAACGCGAAGTTTATCAATCATCACCACAATTTCCACCACGGCGTTTTGTAGGCATTCATCCCTTTTTCTAAAAAAAGACTTTGCGGAAAATTTTGCGCCATCACGCGCTCGGTGTCGGCTTTTAAATCTTGTAAGCCAAGCGCGTCATAAGCCACAATCATTATATAAAGCGCTTCTTCGCTAGAAGGCGTGTTGGGGTAAGTTTCCAACACATTTTGCGCACGATTAACCGCCGCCAAATAAGCCTGACGTTTTAAGTAATAACGCGCAATGTGAATTTCGTTTCTTGCCATGGCGTTTAACAAATAACGTAGGCGTTGGCGCGCATCGTCTGCGTAACTACTTTCAGGAAAACGGCGCAAAAGTTCGCTAAAAGCCATAAAAGATTCTTTGGCAGCCAAAGAATCGCGTTCTGTTGGGTCGGTAGAACCCAAATAAGCCACGTAGCCTAAATCTTCGTTAAAGTAAATCAAACCTTTCAAATACAACACATAATCCACGGCGGAATGGTTGGGATGCAATTTCAAAAAACGATCGCACGCGGCAATGGCTTGCTCGGTTTCGTTATCTTTCCAATGTGCGTAACACATTTCCAACTGCGCTTGCTGGGCGTAAGTGCCGTAAGGGTAGCGCGCTTCTAAGCGTTCCAAATATTTCACGGCTTTGTCCCACGTGCCGTCTGCTTCGGCATCTTTGGCGGCTTGGAAGATTTGTTGCGCCGACATACCTGCGGTATCGTCCTTATCGCCCGTGCTGGCGCAACCCGTGCAAAACACGGCCAAAAAGCAGAAAATAGCGGGCAGAATGTTTTTTTGCATGATGATGAACCCAAAAACCAACGCCGCAAATTATACAAAAAACACGCCCTGCGTGCTTCACGGCAAACGCTTGGATGCGGCGCTTGCCATTTTGTTCCCAGAATTTTCCCGCGCACGTTTACAAACATTCATCGCCGATTCGCGCGTTTTTTTAAATGGCAAAGCGGTTTTAAACCAACGCCAAAAAATTGCCACGGGCGATTGGGTTTTTTTAAACATTGACAATCTGCCAACCGAGACCCTTGATGCGCCAGAAAATATTCCTTTAAACATTGTTTTTGAAGATGAAGAAATTTTGGTTATCAACAAAGAAGCGGGTTTAACCGTTCATCCCGGCAATGGGCAAAAAAACGGCACGCTTTTAAACGCTTTGCTTTTTTACAATGCAAAACTTGCCCAAATGCCGCGCGCTGGCATTGTGCATCGTTTGGATAAAGACACAAGCGGGTTGATGGTTGTTGCCAAAACGCTTTGTGCGCAAAATGATTTGGTCAAACAATTAAAAGCAAAAACGGTGAAACGGCAATATTGGGCATTAATCCACGGTCAACTCCCAAAAAATTTGAAAATTGAAGCGCCAATTGGCAGGCATCCCAAAATTCGCACCAAAATGGCGGTGATACCAAACGGCAAACCGGCAACAACCGAAATTTTTATCTTAAAAAAATTTGCCAAAACCACGCTCATTGAATGCCACTTGCAAACTGGCCGCACGCACCAAATCCGCGTGCATTTGGCAAATTATGGTTTTGCACTCGTTGGCGACCCAGTTTATGGCAAAAAAAATTCTGCCGTTTCATTTCATCGCCAAGCCTTGCACGCCAAGCGTTTGGGGCTAATTCACCCCAAAACGAGAACGGAACTTTTTTGGGAGACAGAACTCCCAAACGACTTTGAAAACCTTTTAAAAGCGCAAAATAACTTATGATGGCGCTTTTGAACGCTTTTGAAAACCTATGGCACTTTTTCAAATTGCTGAACCCAACCAAACGCCCGAACCGCATCAGGCGCAATGCGCTATTGGCATTGACTTGGGCACCACGCATTCGCTTGTGGCAAGCACAAAAAATGCACTTACCGTTTGTTTAAAAGACGAAAATGACCAAACGCTTTTGCCCTCCGTTGTGCATTATGCAAAAGACCAAATTACCGTTGGCAAAAACGCCCAACAATTTGCAATTTCTGACCCGCAAAATACCATTATTTCCGTCAAACGCTTGATGGGGCGGCATTTAAACGATATTCCCAATGCCCAAAAAATGCCGTATCACTTTGTTGATTCGCCCCAAATTTTGCGCTTAAAAACTGCCCAAGGCGAAAAAACGCCCATTGAGGTTTCATCCGAAATTTTAAAAACTTTAAAAAAACGCGCCGAAGAACATTTAAAAGAAAAAATTGTAGGCGCTGTTATCACCGTGCCAGCCTATTTTGACGAAGCGCAACGCCAAGCCACCAAAGACGCCGCCAAACTTGCGGGGTTGAACGTGTTGCGCTTAATCAACGAACCTACGGCGGCTGCCATTGCTTACGGCTTGGATAACCAAAGCGAAGGCGTTTTTGCCGTTTATGACTTAGGCGGCGGCACTTTTGATATCTCTATTTTGCGCCTTTCCAAAGGCTTGTTTGAAGTTTTATCCACAGGCGGTAACACGGCATTGGGCGGTGATGACTTTGACGCCGCACTCGCACATTTTTTTGAAAAAGAATGGATAGCCTTGCCGCGCAATGCCGAAAATTTCCGTGCCCTTTTAAGTTACGCCAAAACCATTAAAGAACGCCTTTCTTTTGAAAAAAATGTGGCGTTGACCGTGGAAATTAACGGGTTTTCAAAAGATTTTGCCATTTCACAAGAATTATTAGCAGAATTAGGCAAACCTTTGATAGAACAAACGCTTGCCGCCGTCAAACGTGCTTTGCGCGATGCACATTTGAAAATTGCGGATATCAACGGCATCGTCTTGGTTGGCGGCGCAACCAGAATGCCATCGGTGCAAAACGCCGTGGCAGAATTTTTTAAGCAAAAGCCTTTAACGAATTTGAACCCCGATGAAGTGGTAGCGCTTGGCGCTGCCAAACAAGCCAACATTTTGGCAGGCAACCGCACAGAAGCTGACGATTGGTTATTACTTGATGTGACGGCTTTGTCGCTCGGTTTAGAAACCTACGGCGGTTTGGTTGAAAAAATCATCCCGCGCAATTCCACTATTCCCACGGCGCGCGCGCAAGATTTTACAACCTTCAAAGACGGGCAAACGGCAATGGCAATCCACGTTGTTCAAGGCGAGCGTGATTTGGTAGAAAACTGCCGATCGCTTGCACGCTTTGAATTGCGCGGAATTCCGCCGATGAATGCGGGCGTGGCAAGAATACGCGTAACCTTTCAAGTGGATGCAGACGGCCAACTTTCCGTTTCCGCACGAGAAGAAACAAGCGGCGTGGCGGCACAAATTGAAGTCAAACCCGCCTACGGCTTAAAGGAAGAAGAAATCGCGCAGATTTTGCAAAAATCAACAGAAAATGCCAAAAAAGACGCACAAGTGCGCTCATTGCGCGAAGCGCAAGTGGAAGCTGAGCGCCTTATTGAAGCCACGATTTCCGCCTTAAAAGCCGATGCCGCTTTGTTGCAACCCAAGGAAAAATCCGCCATCAAAGACGCTTTAACCGCTTTGCAAAAGGTTTTAAAAAGCGATGACAAAGCGAGCATTCATCAAAAAATGGATCAACTCTCCTTTTTAACCGAAAACTTTGCGAGCTTACGCATGAACAAAAGCATCCAAACTGCTTTGTCTGGCAAAAATATTAACGATTTTACGTTGCCAAACTTGCCCAAATAATTTTGGAATAGGGCTTAAAAAATGCTGATTTTTCAGCATTTTCAAAAACCTTTGCTTGACTACATTTAAAATGGCGAAAATACCTGCTGATTTTTTAAAAGCCTTTTGTTTTGCGCCATTTGGTAAGACAATAGACGCTCACTTTAAATTTTAAACACCATGACCGCCGCATTTTTTTTGTTGCTTGCTTATTTAATCGGCTCGGTTTCCTTTGCCATTTTGGTGAGCAAGTTTTTCAAACTTTCTGACCCACGCTCTTATGGTTCCAAAAACCCGGGCGCTACCAACGTTTTGCGCAGTGGAAAAAAAACGGCGGCTGTTTTAACGCTTTTGGGCGATAGCTTAAAAGGTTTTGTGGTTGTTGTGGCGGCGCATTTTTGGGCATATTTATTGGTTGATTCGGGTGAAGAATTTTTGCTGATTTACGCCGCCGCCCTTTTTGTTTTTTTGGGACATTTGTTCCCAATTTTTCATCGTTTTCAAGGCGGCAAAGGCGTTGCCACGGCGGTGGGCATTTTATTTGCACTCAACCCTTACTTGGGTTTATCGGTTTTAACGGTGTGGATTGTCATTGCCCTTGTTAGTCGTTATTCATCTTTGGCTGCCATTACTGCCGCTTTGCTTTTGCCATTATTAGGCGTGTATTTTTTGAGCATCTCCGCCCTGCCCTTGTGCTTGGCGATGACCTTTTTGTTACTATTTAAACACCGATTAAACATTGCCCGCTTAATAAAAGGTGAAGAAACAAAAATCGGCAGCAAAAAATAAAAAAATCCACGGTAAACGCTTTATTTTTTTCAAAATTTTTTGCCGTTTACCGTGGAAAAATGTCAAAAAAGTTCAGCGTTTAAGGCAGAAATGTCGCAAACTTGCGGTAAAAAACATCAAAATCGCTTAAAATACCATTTCAAAAAATAAGCAGGGAACAGTCTCAAACCCCACAAACAAAGGCAACAAAAAACTTAAACCCCATAAGCAAACGGAGCAAAAAACTTGAAAGCGGAGTGCAAACCTTGAAATACAAAATTTTGGTGTTAAATGGTCCTAATCTTAATTTGTTAGGCGTTCGGGAGCCGGGAATCTACGGCGCAACAACGCTGGATGCCATTTGCCAAAAATTAACAAAACGTGCCGAGTTGGCAGGAATTGCCTTGGAAGCTTTTCAAAGCAACTCCGAATCGGCGTTAATCAACCGCATTCATGCGGCAGCAGGTTTTACAAAAAACAGCGCTTCAACATTTGAAAATGCGGCAAGGGCAGAATCAGCAAAATCAGTAGAATCAGCAAAAATTGTTGATGCCATCATCTTTAACCCTGCGGCGTTTACGCACACGAGCATTGCCTTGCGTGATGCCTTGTTAGCCGTCAAAATTCCCTTTGTGGAAGTGCATTTGTCCAACATTTTTGGGCGCGATGCTTTCCGCAAAATCTCTTATTTTTCAGACATTGCCGAAGGTGTGGTTAGCGGCTTCGGCGCAAAAAGTTATGATTTAGCCTTGGAATTTTTCATCCAAAAATTCAGTGGAGCAGAATAATGGATTTAAGAAAACTCAAAAAATTAATTGATTTGGTGCAATCTTCTGGCATTTCCGAGTTGGAAGTAACCGAAGGCGAAGAAAAAATCCGCATTGCCAAAACGCTTGTGGCAGCGCCTGTGCAAAATGTAACTTTGCCCAATCAATTTGCAATGACTCAAGCCATGCCAATGCCGGCATCGGGTGTTTCCGTGTCAAATGTTGGCACTGCGCCTGCGCCAACGGAAGAAGCATCTATTCCCGAAGGCCATTTGGTTAAAGCACCGATGGTGGGCACTTTTTATTCTTCGCCATCGCCCGGAGCAGAATCCTTTGTGCAGTTGGGCGCAAAAGTTAAAAAAGGCGATACGCTTTGCATTATTGAAGCAATGAAATTATTAAACGAAATTGAAGCCGATGCAGACGGCACCATCAAAGCCGTTTTGGTTGAAAACGGCGAACCTGTGGAGTTTGGCGAACCTTTATTTGTGATTGGTTAATTTTATGTTTGACAAAGTCTTAATTGCCAATCGCGGTGAAATTGCCTTGCGCGTGCAACGCGCTTGCCGCGAAATGGGCATTAAAACCGTGGTGGTGCATTCCGAACCCGACAGAGAAGCCACTTACGTTAAATTGGCAGATGAATCCGTTTGCATTGGGCCAGCTTCTTCGGCATTGAGCTATTTGAACGTGCCGGCAATTATCTCCGCAGCCGAAGTCACCGATGCGCAAGCCATTCATCCGGGTTATGGATTTTTGTCTGAAAACGCCGATTTTGCCGAACGCGTGGAGCAATCGGGTTTTGTGTTTATTGGCCCCAAAGCCCAAACCATTCGTTTGATGGGGGACAAAGTTTCTGCCAAACGCGCCATGCAAGAATCAGGCGTGCCGTGTGTGCCCGGTTCAAATGGCGCACTGCCCAGTGATCCCAAAGCCATTTTGAAAATTGCCAAAGAAGTGGGTTATCCGGTAATTATCAAAGCGGCGGGCGGCGGCGGCGGGCGCGGAATGCGTGTGGTGCATACCGAAGCGGCATTGCTGAACGCCGTTCAAATGACGCAACAAGAAGCGCAAACGGCTTTTGGAAATTCCACGGTCTACTTAGAAAAATTTTTAGAAAATCCACGCCATGTGGAAATTCAAATTTTGTCGGATTCTTTTGGCAATGCCATTTATTTGGGCGAGCGCGATTGTTCTATGCAGCGCCGCAACCAAAAGGTTTTGGAAGAAGCGCCTGCTCCGCTGATTGAGCGCAAACACATTCAAAAAATTGGTGAGCGTTGCGCCAAGGCTTGCCAAAAAATTGGTTACCGCGGCGCGGGCACTTTTGAATTTTTGTATGAAAACGGCGAGTTTTATTTTATAGAAATGAACACGCGCGTGCAGGTGGAGCATCCGGTAACCGAATTGATTAGCGGCGTGGATATTGTGCAAGAGCAAATCCGCGTAGCTGCTGGCGAAAAATTGCGTTTTGCGCAAAAAGATATTGCCTTAAAAGGTCATGCCATAGAATGCCGCATCAATGCGGAAGATCCATTTACATTTGTGCCCAGCCCCGGGCAAATTAGTTTTTATCATCCGCCGGGCGGGCCTGGCATTCGCGTGGATTCGCATATTTACCAAGGTTACACCGTGCCGCCTTATTACGATTCAATGGTTGCCAAAGTGATCGCTTATGGCGACACACGCAAACAAGCCATACGCCGCATGCGCATTGCTTTGTCGGAAATGCACATTCAAGGCATTAAAACCAACATTCCTTTGCACCAAGAATTGATGTCGGATGCACGCTTTTTGGAAGGCGGCGCCAGCATTCATTATTTGGAGCAAAAACTAGCCGAAAAAAATGAAGTGAAATCTTAAAATGTGGCAGCAAATTCGTTTTTTAACTTGTGCCCAAAAGGCGGATTGGATTAGCGATTTTCTTTTGGAAAATGGCGCTTTGTCGGTGGAATTGTTGGATGCCGATGCCAATACGCCTTTGGAAGCGCCGCAGTTTGATGAACCCGGCGAAGTGGCGCAGTTGTGGAAAAACGTCTCCATTTTAAGTTTGTGGAAACGCACCGAAGATTTTTCCAACGCCATCAAGCAAGCACCCGAAGGTATTTTTGAAAAAAATTTTTCGTTTACCGTGGAAAATTTACCCAACGAAAATTGGGTAGAAAAAACGCAAGCGCAATTCCAACCCATTGAAATCACAAAAGATTTTTGGATTGTGCCCACTTGGTGCAACGCTGTGCCCAACGCCAAAATTTTGCTTACACTTAATCCCGGAATGGCATTTGGCACGGGTTCGCACCCGACCACGCATCTTTGTTTGGAATGGTTGGCGCAAAATGTGAAAGAAAATGACCGCATTTTGGATTACGGCACAGGTTCGGGCATTTTGGCAATTGCTGCTGCCAAAATGAAAGCAGGTGAAATTATTGCCGTAGACATTGATGAAAACGCTTTAATCGCTGCCCGCCAAAATGCCATGCAAAATCACATCAACAACATTACTTTTTTGAATGCCGACCAAAAAATTGACGGACAATTTGACATTGTTGTTGCCAACATTTTGGCGAATCCTTTGCGCTTATTGGCGCCCGTTTTGTGTTCGCACGTGAAAGAAAACGGCGGCGCTTTGATTTTAAGCGGCATATTAGAATCCCAAGCCGATGAACTTATTGGCATTTACCAACATTTTTTAAGCACAAAAACCGCCCAAAACCTTGACGGTTGGGCGCTTTTGGTAGGGAGACGCTGATGCAAACCCGTTGCCCGCATTGCCACACTTTGTTTAGCGTATCAACCGAACAACTCAAAACCTACGCTGGTCGCGTGCGTTGCGGGAATTGTCGGCAAGTTTTTAATGCCTTTGATTCGTTAAACCAACCCGTTGTAGAAACACAGCGCATTCCCGCACTGCAACGCCGCCCAACGCCGTTTTTAAGGGATATCAATCCACGTTTGGAAATCAATTTTGGCAATGCCTCCGAAGCAGGTGCTGAAAGCATTGTGCATTTGGATATTGACGACGATGAGTTCAATGCCCTAAATAGCCCAAACTACGAAGAAGACGAAGGCTATGCAAACGAAGAATATCCAGACGAATACGATGATGAAGAATATGAAGAATCCCGTATTCCAGAGAATTTTGAAACCTTTGAAAAGATGGCGCAAAAAACCAGCATTTTTTTGGACCCGCCGGTGGATTTGCCATCTACGCAAATTTTTGAGCAAAAACTTCCCAAAAAAGTCAAAGATGCTCTGCAAGTGCAAATTGAGTTGGCACCATCCTTGGCGCCCGACAACATAGATTTGGAAGATGTTCCGCCCAAAACCATCGCGCCCGATGATTTGGTTATGGACGATTTGCCGAGCGCGCCGCCACCTTCTGGCGAACTCAACCCCGATTTGTTGGAAAGCAAAATCAATGCGCTTGAAATAGAATTTGAAAAAGAAGACAAAGAATGGCGCAAAAAAGCGAGCGAGCGGCGCAGAGCCGAAAAAGAAGCAGAATTAACAGCCGAGAGCGCTGACGTGGCAGAGGCGGCAAAAGCCTTGGAAGAAACGCCAACAATGGTCACCACTGCGTTTTCCGTTACACCATCGGAACTGCCTGTTTTTTCAACCAAGTTTATTTGCAAAGAAGATTTGCTCACCAACGCGCCAAACGAACCAGACTTCAAAACACCGACCAAAAAATCGCCCAAAAAACCAAGCGTGGTGGAAGAAGCGCCATCCGAGGAATCTGATCAACAAGCCGAATCGGCAGAATCCGAAGATTTGACACAATCCGAAGAATCTTCCAAAGCATCCGAAGCGCCTGAATTAAGCGAAACAACCGAATTAACCGAAACAAGTGAATCCAAAACATCCTTTTTAGACAATCAATCCATTGCCGCCAACGATGAACCCGAAGCGGGCGATGACGTTCCAGCCTCGCCATTGCCGCCCATATCCGAAAAACCATCGGTTTTGCGCCCGCGCCAAAAAATCACCAAGGAAATGGTCGCCATAATCGTTTTGGGCGTAATTTTTGTTTTGCAAGCCTTTGTTTTGTTGCGCGATGGCATTGTCAAAAGCGCTCCGGGAATGCGTTCAGTTTATACGGCGTTGGGCTTGTCCTTGCCTTTACAAAAGGAATTGTCGCTTTTAACCATTGAATCATCCGATTTAAACATAGACAACGCCAACGGCATTTTCAAATTGCAAGCAACCTTGGGCAACCACGCGCGTTTTAACCAAGCATGGCCAAATTTAGAATTGGTTTTAACCGATTCGCTTGACCAAGTTATTGTGCGCCGCGTGTTGCGCCCAAAAGAATATTTGAAAGATCCGAATCTATCCTCCTTCAAAGCCCAAAGCGAAGACCACATTCAGCTGTGGTTGGAAGCCAAAAACGTGGAGGCAGTCGGTTATCGCTTATCGGTTTTTTATCCTAACAAAGGAACAACATAATGAAAATTGCAATCAGTGGCTCTATGGCTTTTGACCGCATGATGACCTTCCCCGACCATTTTCAGCGCCACTTGTTGCCTGAAGAATTGCACCGCGTGAACGTGTGCTTTGTGGTGCCTGATATGCGCGTGGATTTTGGCGGTTGCGCGGGCAATATTGCTTACAATTTAAAACTATTAAACGAAGAAAAATCAGCGTTTATCGTGGCGGCATTAGGTAAAGACAGCGCGCCGTATCGCGATCGCTTAAAAAACTTAAATTTAAGCGATCGCTACATCTACCAAGAAAACGCCGAATACAGCGCGCAAGCGGCAATCACATCAGATGCCGCAGGCAACCAAATCACCACATTTCACCCGGGCGCTTTGGCAAGCGCCACAAATACCCATATCACAAGCGACTTTGATTTGGCTATTATCGCACCGAGCACTTACGCTTCTATGCAACAACACGCCAAAGAGTGTGCGGATTTGAAAATCCCCTTCTTTTTTGACCCGGGACAAAACTTACCGCTTTTTTCAAAAGACGATTTGTTGGCAATGATGAAAATTGCCCCGTGGTTTGTTGTCAACGATTACGAATGCGCAATGTTGTGCGAACGCACCAATTTAAGCACCTTTAGCATTGCACAAAAAGTAGAGGTTTTAATTGTAACGCACGGCGCAAAGGGTTCATCCATTTTCACCAATGGTAGAGAAATCAAAATCCCTGCCCTTGCCGCTACCAACGCCAAAGACCCAACAGGTTGCGGAGATGCTTACCGCGCGGGTTTACTTTACGGCAAAGCACACGAATGGTCGTGGGAAAAAAGCGCCAAGTTGGCAAGCTTGCTTGGCGCCATCAAAATTGAATCCGCCGGCGGCCAAAACCACACGCCAAGCTTTGAGGACATTAAAAAACGTTTTAAAGAAAACTTTGATGAAGATTTTTAAATCAAACGTTTTTAATAAACAGGGTTCAAAAGTTTTCCAAATATTTTAAAACAAGGAGTTGCAAATGAAAAAAGTTCTTTTTATCTGCGCGGCGGCGGCATTGTTGGTGGCGTGTGAAACCACATCTTTAACGGGGGACGCTTACTCCCGCACACAAACGCGCCAAATGCAAACGGTGTTGGAAGGCACAGTGCTCTCCATTCGCGCGGTCAAAATTGACGGCACACAAACCGGCACGGGCACTTTAACGGGCGCGGCAGTGGGCGGTGTTGCAGGCGGTGCTGTGGGACGCGGTTACGGATCGGTTGCGGCGGCTGTGGCGGGTGCTGTGGCAGGCGGTTTAATCGGCAACGCGCTGGAAGAAAAAGTCACTGCCAAAAATGGCATTGAGCTAACCATTCGCTTGCAACGGGGCGACACCGTGGCGATTGTGCAAGAAGTAAGCGCCAATGAAACTTTCCGCGCAGGCGACCGCGTGCGTATTTTGTATGGTGCCAATGGTCAAGCCCGCGTCTCCCTAGTCAACTAAAAACTAAAAAAATCCTCCAAAATCCACGGTGAACTAATTATTTTTTTCAAAAAAATATTGGGTTTACCGTGGATTTTTATTCTTTTGGAAATTCTTTGTAAATAATTTCTGCTATTTTTTGAGCGGTTTTTTCGCCACCAACGTAGGTGATGTGGTCGTTGTTGGCAAAGTTAAACTCACCCTTTTCGTTTTCCAAATGGCATTTTCCCGTTTGCGTATCACACAAATCAGGGTAGCCATACACAAATTCCACAAAACTTGGAAAACGTTTTTCTTTCATCAATTCTTGCGACCAGTTGATGTAATTCAAATAAGTGCTGGTAAATAAATTGGGGCACGCTTTTTCTTTGCGTTTGAGTTTGCGTTTGTTGCCCGTCTCGCACATATAATCCACTTCTCCCGGAGAACCCAGAAAAATCATTTTTCTAGGCGGCGGCGTGAAAAGTCCCGCTTGATTCATCAGCCAATTGTGCAAGTCTTCCTTGCTCTTGGGTAATTCGCCATAAATGCGCCAATGGTTGGCGGCAATAACCACATCCGGCGTTGCGGCATCGTTTAAATTAATTCTAGCGCGGTAACACGCAGACGAAGGATCCGTGCCGTTAACCTGCCGAATGCCATCGTTACTAACCAAGCATCCGCCCAAGGCAGCCGAATCAATGGCAAAATCAGCACCCAATTTATCCACAATTTGTGCGGTCATATGTTGAATGTGCGAATCACCCATTAAAATAATTTTGCGTTTTGCGGCTCGGTTACCAAAAAACGCCATACCCGGTTTTTGAATGTTCTTTGCCTCTTTGGCGGGATCCACCTGCCAACCTTCCCGCACTTTTTCAACACGCATTTGTGTGCCACAAAAACCAAAAACGCCAAGCAGTGCCATTGCCGCACAAAGCAAGCTGACTTTGAAACGTTTTTTGCCACCAAAACGCAAGGGGTTTTCAATCAAAAACGTGGTTAAAAAAGCAAACAAAATGGCAACAAACAAAATGCCCCAACGCGCGGCAACGCTTGGCATCTCACCCCAATAAATTTTGGCATAACAAAGCAGTGGCCAATGCCAGAGATAAAGCGGATACGAAATTCTGCCAATAAAAACAGCAACCTTGTTTTTTAAAATCAAACGGTTAAAACAAGCATTTTCACCTGCGGCAATCAAACAAAGTGCACCAATCACCGGTATTAACGCCCATCTGCCCGGAAAATGCATGCCCGCCTTGATTTTTAAAAAACCAAAAACAAGCAACATCACCCCCAAAACAGATAAAAAATTCGGTAAAGTTGCGCCCGTTTCTTGTTTTTTTGTAAAAAATATTTTTGCTAAACAAATATCTAAAAAATCAACTAACGCCTTGATTTTAAATGAGTTTACACCCCCCCCCCCTCGAATTCGTTGCAAGCGTTAAACGTGCCAACAACGCACCAGCGAGCAATTCCCAAACTCTTGTCCACGGCGCATAAAAAGTTGCTGTTGGGTGCCGAATAACATTACCCGTATTCGCCAAAAAAGAGGCTAAAAAAAGAAAGGTAATAATCGTAAAAAACCGCAAATGCTTTTTGTGCGCTGCCCACAAAAGCAAAGGAAAAGCAATATAAAACTGCTCTTCAATGCCCAAGCTCCACAAATGCAAAAGCGGTTTAAATTCAGAAGCGGTGTCAAAATACCCCGCTTCGCTCCACAAAAGAAAGTTGGAGACAAAACCAGCGCCAGCCAAAATGTGTTTGGCAAGTAGCACAAACTCGTGATCAAAAAAGATGATTTTGCCAAAAAGAAAAGTGGCAATTAAAACAACAATTAAAGCAGGAAAAATGCGGCGAATGCGGCGGGCGTAAAAATCTAAAAAAGAAAAGCGATTTTCGGAAAGTTGCGTAAAAATAATGCGGGCAATTAAAAAACCAGAAATAACAAAAAAAACATCCACACCCGTAAACCCGCCACGCAAAGCGTGCGGAAAAAAGTGGTAAATAACAACGCTTAATACAGCTGCGGCACGCAAACCATCAATATCAGGGCGGTAAAGAAGAGACTTTTGCACGGTGTTTTTCTTTTGGGTTTTTAAAAACGGCGATTTTATCTTTTTTTTTAAGCATTTTAAGCGTTTAAATCGTTTAAAAAATTAAAAAAGCGATTTTCCACGGTGAACTAATTATTTTTTTCAAAAAAATTTGGCGTTGACCGTGGATTTTTGCAAAAATTTTCTTTTTCAACATTCAAAGGAAAACACCATGAAACTTTGCAAAAAAACTGTTATTGGCGATTTGACCGCCGGCGATGTGCAACGCACAACCATTAGCTGTTTGGGCATTCCTATTTTGGAGCGCCGCCGCGTGTTGTTGGCTTCCGTGCCAATCCCCAGCATTTCGGGGGGGGGGGGGGGG
>ERZ1035025.516-NODE-516-length-25643-cov-18.616344_pt1 | contig 25643 bp, 19 predicted proteins | sample MGYA00520619_ERZ1035025 | MGnify/ENA primary metagenome ERZ1035025 (study PRJEB33766, sample SAMN09781742) | gut metagenome | biome: gut microbiome | host: Homo sapiens | place: Madagascar | study: EMG produced TPA metagenomics assembly of the PRJNA485056 data...
TAGAACACCAGCCTTCCAAGCTGGATACGTGGGTTCGATTCCCATCACCCGCTTAGATATTGCAACATTCGCAGTATCCCATATGTGTCTGTAGCTCAGTTGGATAGAGCACCGGCCTTCTAAGCCGGGTGTCGGGGGTTCGAATCCCTTCAGGCACATTTTTTATTTCATATCAATTCCATATGGACCATATGAAGTAAATATGGTGGGTATAGCGCAGTTGGTTAGCGCGCCAGATTGTGGCTCTGGAGGCCCAGGGTTCGAATCCCTGTATCCACCCTTTGCATTAGTGCAAATAGTGTCGTGCGCATTATATGCGTATCCGTGCGGCGCACGAGTATTACTCAAGGGCTATCGCCAAGCGGTAAGGCACAGGATTTTGATTCCTGCATTCGTTGGTTCGAATCCAACTAGCCCTGTTACAATTTGAATATATGGGATATTAGCTCAGGTGGTAGAGCACTTGACTTTTAATCAAGTTGTCCGGGGTTCGAATCCCCGATGTCTCATTAAAAATGCCTCTCTTAAAGAGGCGTTTTTTAATGTCAGACATCGTAGGAATCGTACTCCGGACAACGGAGTTGACAGGGGCGCTAGACGTCCGGGGGACGTCTGTTAAGCGCGGACCGAAGCGGAGCGTAGACCGAGGAAAATATGTGGGTATTATATGCATTTGGATCCGCATTTTTTGCGGGTATAACATCAATACTGGCAAAGTGTGGTATCAAAAAAACTGATTCAAACGTAGCAACTGCAATCAGGACAATTGTAGTTTTGATTTTTTCATGGATTATGGTATTTGTGGTTAAAGCGCAGGGGCAGATCACAGCTGTGTCAGCAAAGACATGGATATTTCTGATGCTTTCAGGAGTCGCTACCGGAGCCTCATGGCTTTGTTATTTTAAAGCACTCCAGCTTGGCGATGTAAACAGAGTTGTGCCGATTGATAAATCAAGCACAATACTGACTATTATACTTGCATTTATCTTTTTTAAAGAGGAGATAAACGTACTCAGGCTGGTATGTGTGGTGCTTATAGCAATTGGAACGTATATGATGATCACCAAAAAGGAGATATCACAGGAAGAGCAGAATAAGGCCAGGGGTTCTCATGGATGGCTGTTTTATGCAGTGCTGTCTGCTGTTTTTGCCAGCTTCACCTCAATACTGGGAAAGGTCGGCATAGAGGGAATCAATTCTAATCTGGGAACTGCAATAAGGACGATAGTGGTGCTTATCATGGCTTGGATAGTGGTATTTGCCACAGGAAAACAGCACACCATAAAGCATATAGAGAAAAAAGAGCTTGGCTTTATCTGCCTTTCGGGACTTGCAACAGGTGGCTCATGGCTTTGCTATTACAAGGCACTGCAGGACGGACTTGCGAGTGTCGTAGTGCCTATAGATAAGCTCAGCATAGTTGTGTCAATCGTGTTTTCATATTTTGTATTTAAGGAAAAGCTGACTCCTAAATCCTTTACAGGACTGGTGCTCATCATAGCAGGAACATTGATTATGCTGGTTTAAATATATAAAAACATCTTGACGTTTTTCTGTTTTTTTATTATCATTGTTAACCGAGGAAAAATTATAGTTGACAATTATAACGGATGATATGTATTATAATGATACTTATTAAATGAGAGAAGAAATACAGGACACGAAGGAGATTAAAATGGATCCAATAACACTGGCACAGGAGATAATAGACGGAAGAAGAATCACAAGGGATGATGACCTATCATTTTTCCTTACATGTGATTTAGACAAGCTGTGTAAGGGCGCAGATATGATCAGGGAGAAGTTTATCGGCGACAAGGTAGATTTGTGCTCGATAATAAACGGAAGAAGCGGAAAATGCCCTGAGGACTGCAAATACTGTGCGCAGTCAGCACATAATCATACAAATTGTGAGGTTTATGATTTTTTACCTGAGGAAAAGATACTTGAGGCTTGCAGGATGAATGAGAGAGAGGGTGTAGACCGTTTCTCGATAGTTACAGCGGGAAAAGCGCTGACAGGTGAGGAATTTGACAAGGCAATACATGCATATGAGACTATGAAAAGAGAGTGCAAGATTGATTTATGTGCATCAATGGGCTTTCTTTCAGCAGAGCAGCTTCACAGACTGCACGAGGCAGGTGTCAGCAGCTATCACCACAATATAGAGACCTCAAAGCGTAATTTCCCCAATATATGCACCACACACACTTATGATATGAAGATTGAGACGCTTAAAAAGGTGAAGGCAGAGGGCATGTATGCGTGCTCAGGCGGCATCATCGGAATGGGTGAAACCTGGGAGGACAGGCTTGATATGGCAGTAAGCCTTGCAGAGGTAGGAGTGGATTCCATTCCGCTTAATGCGCTTATGCCGATTGCAGGCACTCCGCTTGAGGGACTTGAGCATATAAACGAGCCTGATATACTGCGTACAGTATCATTTTTCAGATATATAAATCCAGAGGCTGACATACGTCTTGGCGCCGGCAGGGCGCTGCTTACAAATGATGGGGAGCTTGCATTCAAGTCGGGAGCATCAGCTACAATCACAGGAAACATGCTTACGACAGTAGCTTGTGCCACAATCAGGAGTGACAAGGAAATGCTTGAGGGCATGGGCAGGAATGTGACACCTGAGTACATGAAATAAAGGTAATTATTCAGAATATAAAATATGTCAAAGATGCGTAAAATAGTATTAGTTTTGCGCATCTTTTTTAGTGCAAAAGGCAGGTTTGGTTGCGGGGTGAAAAAAATTATTATATAATGAAAAAAATGTAATTTAAGGGATTTATTCGGTATAGCAAGGAACATGAATAGGCAATGAGGGGAAATATGTACAACGATAAAGGTAATACAAAATATCTGAAGCTGTTAAAACAAAATTATTCATCAAGTCAGGATGTAATCAGGGAGATAGTCAATCTTTCTGCGATTATAAACCTGCCAAAGGGCACGGAGTTTTTCCTGAGTGATATACATGGCGAGTATGAGGCTTTTTTACATATCATGAACAACTGCTCAGGTGTGATAAAGGAAAAGGTGGATTTGATTTTCAAGGATACGATTTCTGATTATGACAGACAGGAGCTTTGCACGCTTATATACTATCCAAGAGAGAAAATGGCCCTGCTTGATGAACAGGGCAAGATAGACAGTGACTGGTATGCTATGACGTTAAATCAGCTTATACTTGTCGCAAAGCTGCTCTCATCAAAGTACACCAGGTCGAAGGTCAGAAAGGCTCTGCCTGAGGAATATGCGTACATCATCGATGAGCTTTTGCATGCGCAGGAGGATGAGGATGCAAACCAGGTCAGATATCATAAACAGATATTAAAGACTATAATTGATTTAGAGGATGCGGATGAGTTTATAATCGCTTTGTCTGCACTGATTAAGAGGCTTGCTGTTGACCATCTGCACATTGTGGGAGATGTATTTGACAGAGGAGGAAGCGCGGATAAGATTCTTGATCTGCTTTATGATTATCACTCGCTTGATATCGAGTGGGGCAATCATGACATTCTCTGGATGGGTGCGGCATGTGGCAATGATGCATGTATATGTAATGTCATCCGCAACAATCTGAAATACAACAATGTGGAAATTCTTGAGAATGCCTACGGAATAAGCTTACGCCAGCTCATGCTGTTTGGCATGAAAACATATGGTATAGAGGATGGAATAGGGGCTGCAAGGGCTGCTATCACAGTAATGCTTTTTAAGCTTGAGGGGCAGCTTATACTTGCTCATCCTGAGTATGAGATGGGGAACAGGCTGATGCTTGACAGACTGGATGATTTGCAGGATGTGGGAGTGGACAGAAAGCGTTTTCCAACCGTTGATGACGAGAGACCATATGCGCTAAATGACGAGGAGGCTGTCATCATGAGAAAGCTGCACAGACAGTTTGTGACAGGACAGCGCCTGCACAAGCATGTCAGATTTTTGTATGATAAGGGCGGCATGTACAATGTATACAATGGCAACCTGCTATATCATGGCTGTGTACCGGTGGATAGTAACGGAGCCTTTGACAAGCTGTATATTGATGGTGAATTTTATCACGGAAGGGCGCTGCTTGATAAATGTGATGAGAAAGCAAGGGCTGCGTATGTGGACAATCCTTATAAAGATGATGTGGACTTTATGTGGTTTTTGTGGGGAGGAGAAAAATCCCCGCTGTGTGGCAGAATGCTTAAGACCTTTGAGATGGAATATGTTACAGACAAGAGCATGTGGGAAGAGCCTTCTAACCCATACTATAGCAGGTATTACGATAAGAGCTTCTGCTGTCAGATACTGCACGAGTTCGGGCTGTATGATGATGATGCGCATATCATAAATGGACATACACCGGTTCATGCAATAGAGGGAGAGAACCCTGTCAGGGCCAATGGCAAGCTGTTTGTGATAGATGGAGGCTTCTGCCGTGCGATGAACAAGAAAACCGGTATCGCCGGCTATACACTGATTTACAATTCACATGGTCTAAGGCTCAAGGCACACACGCCTTTTACATCGGTGGAGGATGCCCTGATAAATAATACTGACATAGAGACATCATCAGAGGTCGAGGAGAATGACAAGAGACGTATGCTCGTGAAGGATACCGATATAGGAAAGAGGCTTATTGGAGAGATTGATGATCTGCACAAGCTTCTTGAGAACTACAGGAGACTGTAGGGAACATGACCTTGACAAAAAAGTTATAAAGAGTTATAAAAAGGATATGAAGTTATAAAGAGTTATAAAACAGGAGCGCAGAGATGAAAAAAATCCCTTTTCATTATCGTATATGGAGGAATATGTATACGAAAAGATATGGAGTGAACTGTCAAAAGGTGATAAGGGATTGATTATTTCACCGGAGTATGGACATTTGGAGTTTGCACTTCCAAGGTTTAAAGAATTTGTCCTGTGTAGATAATTGCAATTTTTAAGCTGGAGGATAGGTTAAAGGAGCAGCATATGACATCAAACGATAAATAAACTAAAATATGATTAAAGAAAATCCGTCATGCCGGGGAATTGGGCATGGCGGATTTTTCGTATGTAATTGCTTGCGCCTGATACATTTTAGATACAAGTAGCTGTTAATATATATAGCCATGCATAATGCAGTCTAAATATATGCTCCTCGGGATTGACAGCAAAAGAAGAATATGCAAAGATTTATAAAGGAAAATAGTTACGGATAATAAAGTTTTAGAAGGAAAATGATGATAGAAATATTAATAGTAGAAGATGAAAAACCGATATCAGACCTCATCAGATTAAATCTCATGAAAGCAGGCTATAGCTGCACCTGTGCCTTTGATGGTATGGAGGCAGCAGATATTCTGGAAGAGAGAAATTTTGACCTGATAATACTTGATGTAATGCTGCCGAAGTTAAACGGCTTTGAGCTTATGGAATACATAAAGCCGCTTGGCATACCTGTGATATTTCTCACAGCAAAAGCCACTTTAGATGACAGGCTAAGAGGTCTCACGTCCGGTGCCGAGGACTATATGGTAAAGCCTTTTGAGATTGTTGAGCTTTTGGCCCGGGTAAATATAGTGCTAAGACGTTATAATAAGATGGAGCAAAAGCTTACCTTTAAGGATATAGCTATCGATACGAAAAACCAGAATGTATCAAAGGCAGGGAAGCATATAGAGCTTACACCGAAGGAATTTGAGCTGCTTGAGCTTCTGATGCGCAATAAAAATATCACACTTTTCAGAGAAAAGATATATGAAGAAATATGGGGAAGTGAGTACTCTGTCGAGTCGAGGACGCTCGATCTTCACATACAGAGACTGTGAAAAAAGCTTGATATAGGAGACTGCCTTAAAACCGTATTTAAGGCAGGATACAGGCTGGAAGAATAGAAAACTAAAGACCATTAAATATGGGTAAGAGTAATATACAAAAAGAGGGCTAAATGAAATTCAGGTACAAGGTATTGTTCACAAATTTAATACTGCTTTCACTTGGACTGGGGCTGGTTGGTTACCTCATGATACACAAGAATTTTGAGCTTGCGAAGCAGACACAGCTTAAAAATGCTATTGTGCAGAATAATCTGGTACAGTCCTCTGTGGAGTATGAGCTTTTGCAGCTTTTAAATTCAGTTTCAGATAATTCTGAAACTTCGAACAATAATACAGATAACAATAATGCAGATAACAGCAATGCAGAAAAGAGCAGCATTTCCGCATACTCAATAACAGCACAGCTTCCTCAGATAGGAGGTCGCGTGAGCAGCAGTGTGCGCTCAAGGGATTCATTTTTCTACATATATTTTGATGGTAAAAAAGTATATACAGATGACAAAAGTGATGCAGGGATAAGTGATACACTTTTCAAAAATCTCACAACAGGAAACAAAAACTATGTGATTAAAGAAGAATCCCAAAAGCACTATATCTATGTTACATCGCAGAGTGTGATAGATGAAAAAAATCTCTGGATAGTAAGTAAATGCGACGCATCAGAGGCGTATACACTGCTTGATGAGCAGATAAACTATTTCAGGCTGATAATAATAGTCATATTGATTGCAGAGTCGGCAGCAATGTATTTTATCAGCAGGTACATGACAAAGCCGCTCGAGAAGCTTAACCATGTCAGCGAGGAAATAGCGCAGGGGGATTATGCCACAAGGGTAAACGTAAAAAGCCATGATGAGATAGGGCTTCTTGCGCAGAAATTTAATATCATGGCGCAGGCAGTATCGGATCATGTAGACGAGCTTAACGATATGGTGCACAGGCGTGAGCAGTTTGTAGCGGATTTTACCCACGAGATAAAAACCCCTATGACGTCAATTATTGGATATGCAGACACGATGCGTTCACTGGAGCTTCCGAGAGAGGAACAGATGATGGCGCTTGGATATATCTTTTCGGAGGGAAAACGTCTGGAGAGCATGTCGCAGAAGCTCTTTGAGCTGATATATCTTCGCCGGCATGATATTGAAAAAGAGAGGGTTCATATGGCAGATCTTTGTGCAGAGGTGGTAAAGGTTGTTGAGCCTGCATACGAAAACAGGCATCTTACTATAGAAACAGAGATAGAGGATACTGTGCTGACCGTGAATAGAGAGCTTTTGGTTACAGCACTTGTCAATCTGATGGATAATGCAAGAAAAGCGTCAGAAGAAGGTCAGCAGGTTGAGGTTACAGGAAAATTTGTGGACAGTAAGGCTGGTAATATAGCGAATGATAAAACGGATATAGGCGAAGCCGGATCAACAGATGACGAGAAATGTATGACGGCATATGAAATCTGCATAATCGATCACGGAATCGGAATGACTAGGGAACAGGCGGCAAAAATTTGTGATGAGTTTTATATGGCAGACAAATCAAGAGCCAGAAAAGAGGGCGGTGCCGGAATCGGAATGTCGCTTGTGGCTGTCATATTAGAGCATCATAATGCAGTACTTTCAGTGGAAAGTGAACCCGGATGCGGAACAACTATGAGGATTTTGCTGCCGTGGTAATCTGAACGCAATATAGATATAAAAAATGGTAAATTCGTAAGATTTAAAGGAAGATATGAAAAAAGACAGCTTCAAATTAATAATAATGTCTGTTGCAGTAATCTGTATAGTAATAGCAGGCATCATGGTGCCAGGCATAGTGCTTGAGGCAAACCAGAAAAGTGAACATGATCATGTGGCGAAGGTCCCTAAAAGCTATTTGCCTTCAGGCTCTGTAATGGCAAAGGAAGCATCTGTCAATCTGAAATTGTCAGAGAAGCTCTCGCTCATAGACGGGCAGTGGGACAGCACGACAGATGATGCTGCCTCTTATGAGATGGATGAGCAGGATTATCAGGCAGTTGCCACATGCAGAAAAAGCATAGAAAAGCTTTATGAAGAAAAGCTCTATCCTGTAAATCTTTCACCTGAATACTCTAACTGGTATACGTGGGAGGCAGCAGCGAAAAAGGCATCGGATAATACCTTTAACACATATACGGCATATTACTGGATAATCAGGTTTGAGAAGTATGATGGTACACAAAATCATACAATCTGGATGCTTGAGGATGGGACAATCATTATGGCAAAAGCACATATGAAGGATATTAGTGATATGAGTGAATATAAAGAGGTTTTGCAGGCAGATGATGAATCACAGGCAGAAAATGATTTGTCTGCTTACAAAGGATATTTTGAATACAGCGGGATAGATTTTTCAAAGCTTAAACTGATATCCGGGACAACAGCAGTTGAGAAAAAAAATAATGAAAGCTATGAGGTGATGCAGTTTTTACAGGAAAATGAATATGTGTATGCGATTCATGAGAAGTGAAAAATTATAATGACAAATGCGGTTCACTATGCTACAATCATTTCAAAGCATTATATTTCTGTTGAGCGACACCACAGTACTTATTTTCATCGGTGCGTATCACTTTGAAGAGGGCAGAACCACTTAATATTTTTCGACAAAGACATGGAAATTTTCAATGCTTTAAGTTACCTATCAATAGCAGGGAAAAATGGATATGTCGATTGAGATAATCTTATGTGAATGAAGCGGACTGGGGTTGCTGATGCTTTATATTGACAAGAAATTTAGTAGCATGCGATATTATATTCTCCCTGCTTACACAACTAAACAGGAGGAGAATAATGTCGGGAGAGACAAAAGAAGTTTTGGGCAGTAATTATGTCCAGAACGATGTAATCATCAACAGATTGATTGATAAAATGACACTGTTTGATGACAATTTGATGAGTCTTGTATTCGGGCAGAATATCGAGACGACGGAGCTGCTGCTTCGCGTAATAATGGAGCGTGATATTAAGGTTATAGACGTCAGGGGGCAGGATGAATTAAAAAATTCCGTGATTGGTGGGCGGTGTATTACCTTGGATGTGCATGCAATAGATGTCGATGGCAGGCATATTGATATCGAGGTGCAGATCAATGCGGAAGGCTCGCATGTCAGAAGAGCCAGATATCACAGCAGTATGATGGATGCGAGGATGCTTAAGGAAGGGCAGGAGTTTAAGGAGATTAAGGATTCCTACGTGATTTTTATTTATGATCACGATAAATTCAGAAAAGGACTGCCATTTTATCACATTCAAAGACGTGTTGATGAAACAGGCGAAGTCTTTGGGGACGGTTCACATATCATCTATGTAAATGGAAGGTATGAAGGTAATGATGATATAGGTCGGATGATGAGAGATTTTCACCAGTGCAGGCCGGAGCAGATAAAAAGCGAGGCATTGTCAAAAGCCGTGGCTTATTATAAAGAAAAGGAAGGACGTGGTGCTATGAGTGAAGCAGTAAGACAGTATGCAATGGAATATGCAAAGGAATATGCAAAGGAATATGCAAAAGAGTATGGTGAGGAACAGAAGGAAGAGGGGATTCTTCAAGGAAAAAATAATATGTTGTATTCATTGGTTTCAAAGGGAAGGTTAAAAATAGATGTAGCAGCCGAAGAGGCAAATGTCAGCCTTGGAGAATTTGAAAAATCGATGGAGGAAGCAGGATATAAAATTCCTGAATTGGTATAGTTTAATAGTTACAAGATACGTTAAATATAGACCCGGTTTGCATAAGTATGTGCAGACCGGGTTTTTATAATAAAAATGCAATGTATGATACAAAAAGTTTACAACTGACATATATACTCATTATAACAACATGGAAGATAACTATTCTGAATAGTCACCGGGAAAGAAAAAAAGGGAGGAGAGCTACATATGGATAAAAGGGGTAACATATCTTCACGAAATATGAGATTATTTGCAGCAATTATGACACTCATCGAGGCACTTGTCCTCACATCACTCACAGGATGTGCCGGCAAAAAGGTGGATTATGGCGTGGACACGGAGGTAAAATCCCAAAATGTGGTAAGCAGTGTAAAGGATATTGACACCAATACAAGTTTTAATGATGAACTTACAGTAAATGTGGGTGGTACTGATGAAAAGGTGAAAATCACGGCAGATATCAGAGTGCCGGAATGTGATACCATGTCAGTCACAGAGGTGGAGCGCATACCATGCACCAAGGAGTTCAAGGAAAAGGTGATAAAGGCATATTTTGGTGATTCACAGGTCTATTATTATGACTATGCGCACATGACAAAAAAGGAGCTTGAGGAGATTATTGAGACTCTTGACAGGGACAACAACAGTCCGCCGGATGATGCCTCTGAGGAGATTTTGAAATGGCATGATGATATGAAGACTGAGTGCACAAAAGCGCTTGAAACGGCAACTGATGTGTGGACAGAGGCAACAGAATATGACTCCTGTGATGATTTTGTCGGAAAAATAGGTGATACCTGGTTTCACCTTCAGTTTTCAAGGGCAGAGGATGACAACAGCTTGCTATCAGGCATCCAGAGCTATCCGCTTGACAGATGCGTGAAGAGAGTTTCAGATGGGGAGCCTGATGAGTGGAGTACTATATTTGATGATGGCTATGTGAAGCAGTACTATGGACCAAAATCCCTGAAAGAGTATGATACAGTGACTTATTTTAACGGTGACTTTATTGAAGGAGATCTGCCGGTAAGTGATGACAACGAGGCGAATATTTCGGTTGATGAGGCAAAGAAGAAAGCAGATGATTTCATGCAGGCAATAGGAATTGAGTCAATGATTAAAACAGGAGAAAGCGACTGTGAATGGGAGGGCTATAACAAGACTGAGGATAATGTATATAAGGAGGGGGATGTGCATAGAGCCATATGGGGCTATGCGTTTGAATATTCGCTTGGCGCAGATGATGTAGTGTATTCAAAATCACTGAATATATTTGATTATTCAGCTTATCACAGCAAATTTCATTCTATGGGCTGTCCTGGTTATGAGGCAGGCAGTTTCAATGTAAATGAATATGGTGTCTATAGATTTGATATAGCAGAGCCGGTAAGCATTGTGAAAAAACAGCAGAAGGTGGAGCTCTTACCGGTGTCAAATATTTATAAGATTGCAAGAAATGAGCTTGAAAGCCACCCGGATAAATATATTGTGGAAGCGGATACACAATATCGTTATCTGACACTTGGCTATATCAGGGTAAAGGACAGCTCAGATTCACAGAGATTCAGCTATATCCCGGCATGGAGCCTTGAGCTGCTGCAAAGAGGAGAGGTCGAATCGTGTCCGGTATTTGTAAATGCAATAGACGGAACAGTGATTGAGCCGGAGCAGATATTCTGAATCAGAGAGAAGTGTGCATGGAGACTAAGGAAAATTACAATGAGCACAAAAAAGGAGAGCCGCATATGGATAAAAGGGGTAACATATCTTCACGAAATATGAGATTATTTGCAGCAATTATGACACTCATCGAGGCACTTGTCCTCACATCACTCACAGGCTGTGCAGGTAAAAAGGTGGATTATGGGAATGAGAGTGAAAGTAAAGAGACAAAAAATATGTCTGCCTTAGCTGATATAAAGGCAGACTCCGGCTGGAATGAAAACTTTACCATACAGACCGGTAATGGCGAGAAAACAGTATATGTAAATGCAAATATTGTAGTTCCAGACTGCGATAACATGTCGGTTGTTGAGGTGGAAAATATAAAGATAGATGTTGATTACAAAAAGCGTTTTCTGGATTTATATTTTGGTGGGAACGAGTACTATTATCACGATCCGGATCATTATACTGTTGACGAACTGAATGAGGTCATAGAGTACTGGCAGAAAGAACAGGATGATACTTACAGGGAGTGGTTGGAACAGCGGCTGGCTGAATACAGGGATAAGCTTGAAACGGCAAAGACTACTTATACCGTGGCAAAGGATCTCGAAAACTGTGAAGTGTTTGCAGGCTACAAGGGTGATGTGTTCTGTGAGGTGGAGTTTGAGGCTCACAAGGTACATGCTTACGCCTTGCATCAGTCCGGGACAGATTACGGTCCACCATCTTTAAGGAATAAGGACTATGATATCATAACGCAGAGTTTTCAGGATGAGGATCTAAAGGATAAGGCAGATGAAACCTCAAATGAGGGCAATAAATCTGCCGCATCAGCCAAAAAAGAAGCCGGGAATTTCCTTAGTAAATTGGGAATGCAGGATCTGGTGGAACGAGGTGAATGTGAGTGCAACTGGGTAGGTTTTAATACTGACAGCAAAGAAGAAAATGATTATCAGACAGCAGCGTGGGGATATATTTATTCATACGCGACCGGCATAGATGGCATCGCATTTAAGGATGGATTTGATATGGATACCTATTTGTCGGTGTATGAAGCAAATGATAGTGATATAGATGATGTTGCACTGCCTGACAGTACACTTCTTACAGTCACGGATGATGGAATAATCGATGTGCAGTTGGAATATCCGGTAAATGTAACACAGATCTATAAGGATGTGGAGCTTATTTCTCTGAAAAATATAGAGCAGATCATCAAGGCGGAGATTACGGAAAATCCTGATAAATATGATACCGCGGCAACATTCAATAAGCTGCAGCTTAGTTATTTGAAGATAAGAAGTGACAGTGAACAGGGAAAATACAGCTATGTTCCGGCGTGGGTACTGTCACGTATGGTAGACTACACCGATGAACAAAATGCTATCTTTGTAAACGCTATAGATGGCACGATCATAAGGATTGATGATCTCATATAAAATTTAGCTAATGGATCGGGTTCATATTTTGATGGAAAAGATGTGAAAAATATATGATTAACAGAAAGAAAAAATATATAAGTCGTTTGACACTTGCCGCTGCAATTACCTCTATTTTATTTTCAGGATGTGGGGCGGCACAAAAGGAGCTTGCACAGACGGACAGAGCTTCCTACGAGAAAATATCATACCAGACAGTTACGGTACAGAGCGGTTCGCTCACACCTCAGACTACCATCAGTCTGAGCGCGCAGGGCTATACCAGGTTTTCCTATGGTGCGACAAACACGGAGCTTACGCTCGAAAAGGTAAATGTGGCAGTGGGTGATCATGTGAAAAAGGGCGATATACTGGTGGCTTTTAAATCCGGGGAGATACAGAAAAAGATTGAGGACTACAGCGGGCAGATCAGCCAGAATAAGCTTCTGGCAGAGCACTACAGGGCTATTATGAAAATCGATGATACTCAGGATTATTCAAGCGATATTGCCCAGCTTGATAAGGATACAGAGGTTGCGCAGCTTTATCTTGATGAGGCAGAGGAAAAACTGTCGAGATATCAGATCACGGCATCCGAGGATGGCACGATCACAGCAATGAACAATTCGCTTTTGGCGGGAGTTTTTGAACCGGGCAGCAATCTTATAACAGAAATCAGCGGAAACGGCAATTACGAGGCTGACAGACCGGAAGGTTATGACTTTAATGTAGGTGATGTATACACGGCAACAGCATCTGATATAGAGTTTGAACTTAAGGTAAAAGAGGTGGACGATAAAAAGGTTGTTTTTGAACCGGTATCGGACATGTCGGCAGTATCGGATGCACAGATATTTTCCATGGAAGTGACGCGCCCTGCTATAGAAAATGCTGTGTATGTGCAAAAGGACGCAGTACATGAGAAGGATGGCAGGTATTTTGTATACACACTGGATGAGAATGGATACAGACAGGCGGTATGGATAAGTGCCGCAGATCAGGTGGGAGACTACCGGATCATCACAGAAGGACTTAAAAGCGGGGATGAGGTGGTTTTGCAGTGAAGAACAGAAACCTTTTATCAATAAAAAAACTGGCAGTACTGGGGATATGTGTATCGTTTGTGGCAGGCGGCTGTGGAAAAATGACAGAAAGCAGCATACCTAAGCTTGAAGAACCTGTAGCGTTAAATGAAGCCTATAGACCTGTGGAATACAGTGCGATCGGCTCCATGCATGTGCTGATGGCTACCGCAGTTCCTAGGGATTACTGCAATTACTACAGTGCCAATGTAAATATTTCACAGATATATGTGGAGCCGGGAGATACAGTAAATGCGGGGGATGTGCTTGCAGTCTGTGATGTGGATGAGGCAAAAAAACAGTTGCAGGAATGTAAGGATGCGCTGGCGCATGAGAATGAGACATATGAGATATCCGCGCAGATCTCGGATACGCAGATCAAATTATGGGAGAGTCAGGCAGCAGAGCAGGATTACAACACGCAGATAGCCACAGAACAGGAAAATCAGCGGTACGATAAGCAGCTTCACGAATACCGCGTGCAAAAGATCAATGAGCAGATGGCTTTATATCAGCAGCTCGTTGATGATGGAACGCTTAAGGCCGCCCACAGCGGTCTTGTCACTTACACTAAGAAGCTGACAGAGGGAAGGTCTGCTGCGGCATACGAGAATATAGTCATTGTCTCAGATACGGATGACCTTGTGCTTGATATAAAAGATACAGCCATAAATGAGTACAAATACAGCGATTATGACAAGAAATATGTGATAGTCGATGGCGAAAAATATGATGTCACCGAGTCTCAATATACATCAGAGGTTTTGGTACTTTCGAAGATAAACAACCGCTATCCGGATGTGTGCGTGGAAAGCAGGGAAAAGCCGTTTCTTACAGCAGGACAGATGTATCCTGTATACTTTGAAAAAACAAAGGCAGATCATACACTTGTCGTGGGAAAAGATTCCATCTATAAGGATGGCGATACCAGATATGTCTATGTGAAAAATGATGAGGGCGGCCGCGAGAAACGCATCATAACAACAGGTGAGTCTGATGAAAACTATACACAGGTCACAGAGGGCTTAAAAGAGGGGGAGCTGGTCTACTATAATTCTACGGATCAGGTTCCGACAAAGTACAGCAAATATACGGTAACAAGGTCTGACTTTGATATAGCAAACTACGGTGTGAGCTACAGCAGATCTGACGCAGGGACGATAACCGAAACCTGTGATTATGAAGGGCAGATCGTATCGGTCAATGTGAAGCAGGACGATACGGTAGAAAAGGGCATGCTGCTTTACGTGGTGGATACCGGAGAGGGCAAAGCTGCCATAACAGAGGCGAAAAATGCAATCGACTCGGAGAATGAATCCTATGCGCAGAAGATTGCTGACTACAATAAGCAGATAAAAGATTTATCTGAAGAAAATAACCGGCAGGATGAAAAGCCGGATACAGCATATGAAGAGCAGCAGTTGAAATTGAACTTACAGCTACTTGATCTGCAGAAAAAACTTGCCGGTGCAGACCACACCTATCAGCTTTCCCGGCTACAGTCAGCATATGACAGCATAAGCGCAGGAAATGACGGCAAAGGAAATATTTCAGTATATGCCAAAAATGACGGAAAAGTTTCAAAGGTGAGTGTCAAGGCAGGAGATAATGTGGAGGAAGGCTCAGATATCCTGCAGATAACCGGAAATTCCACGGACGTACTGCAGGTTCTGGTAAAGGATAGCAATAACTATAACGTATATACGGACAATATAGCAGATGTGGGAGAGCGCGTATCACTTGAGCTGGACGGTACAACAATCTACGGAAACTGTATCGGTTTTGCCGGTTACGGCAGACAAGCTCAAAAGGGATATATAAATCAGGATGATAAAGGTGTGCATATTACAGGAAACACAGATTCGGGATATGGAAATGCAGCATTTTATATAAAACTTGACAATGGAATACCGGATGATCTGACCAGGGCATCTGCTGTAAAGTTTTCTTATGTTTCTTTTAAAAAGGTGGTAGTGGTGCCGACTTCGATCATACACAAGCAGGTCAATCCTATGGACAAGGATGATATATCATACTATGTGTGGAAAATTGATGGGGACAGCGTGGTAAAGCAGCCGGTAATATTGAGCGATTATACATCAGGCAGCAATACACTTGTGCTTTACGGTATTGATGAGGGCGATGAAATATGTTTGGCTTCGTAATTAATAAATTAAAAAACAGAAAATGGTTAAATTTGTGTCTGCTTATGGGAGTGGCTTTGTTTATAGCACTTTTTGTGTGCCACTCTATGTTTGAAAAGGGTGCGGGAAATCAGATACTCGACAGACTTTTTACGGATCATGCCACACAGCAGAATGAGTTTCCTGCACAGATGAGCCGCGAGGGAACATATGCGGTGGCAGATTATCCTGATTCGCAGTCAGTACTTGATAAGCTGTCAGGATACGAGCAGAAGTGGACTGAATATGTGGATATAAACAAGGTTTCCTCACAGCAGCTTATCACACTCCCAGGAGGACGTGCGGATACAGAGTTTGGAGGACCTAACAATTATTTTACAATAGGATATCTGCCGGGACTTTCGGAGTATGCGGATGATGTAAAATCTCAGACTGGCACAGCCACATTCGAATGCTGTATAAGCGAAAAGACAATGGATCACTACGGACTTGTAGCAGGTGAAAAAATCTATTTACATGTACCTGATGGCAGTGGGAAAAAGGAAATTTCTTTCGTAATATCACAGATCTGTAGTGAAAAAGATATAAACAATCCATATTGGGCCAAGACGCTTTCGGATATGGGCGATGTGATATTTGTTTCGCAGGATGTTTTTGACGAAATGATGCAGTATTACAGCGAGGACAATATCAGCTACAGTGATTTTCTCATGCTGGATTACAGGCAGATCAACACGGAAAATGCCTCACTTTATGACGGTTATATGGAGCAGTTTAAGGATGCTGACAAGCTCTACAATGACAACATCCGTGATACGCTGGAGCGCTTTTTTACACAGCAGAAGACGATAAAGCTGATGCTTTGGGCGTTGGAGCTGCCGTGTCTTGTGCTTTTGATTTTATTTATAAGAATGATATCTGTACAGATACTTTCGCTCGAGCAAAATGACATACTTGTTTTAAGAAGCCGCGGTGCGACAAAATTACAGGTATTTATTTTGTACTTACAGCAGTCGGGAATAATAGCGTTTGCGGGCTGTGTACTCGGAATAGTACTCGGATATATAATGTGCCGGGCTGCCGCATCTACAGACGGATTTTTAAGATTTACGGCAAAGGATATAAGCACTTACAAATTTGTATGGCAGATGCTTGTCTATGCGGTGGCAGCGGCAGTTATCATGGTGCTGTTTATCACAGTTCCGGTGTGGAAAAAATCAAAGGATGCCATATCAGAGCGCAGCAGTAGGGGACGAATATCAAAGAAAAAGCCTCTTTGGGAGAAATGCTTTATAGACGTTATACTTTTGGCTCTGTCAGCATATCTGCTTTACAATTACAACAAGCAGAAGAGTACGCTTGCGATATCTGTTCTTGAGAACAGGAGCATAGATCCTGTCATGATACTGGACAATTCGCTTTTTATATTTGCAGCGGCACTTTTGTGCGTAAGACTTACCGGACTTATTATTCTGCTTGTGGACAGACTCTTTAAAAAGCATTTTTCTCCGGCAATGTATGCATCATTTTTACAGCTAAAACGAACCAGATACAATCAGGGATTTCTGGCAGTATTTCTTATCATGACAGTGGCTGGCGGTATTTTTGACGCGAACATGGCGCGCACCATGAACAGCAATATGGAGCAGCGTATCGTCTACAATGTGGGCTGTGATGCGATATACAACGAAGATTTCAGACTCAGGATACAGTACAATAAAAATGGCTCTGTAAACTGGATGTATGACGAGCCTGATTTCGGTAAATACGAGTCGCTCAAAAATGAGGGCATCTGTGACGGTGTCACGCGTGTGCTTGAGGACGAGAGGGTAGACATTTCCGCAGGCAGTGGTTCGGTTTCGGATGCATATCTTATGGCGATAAACACAAAAGAATTCGGTGAGACTGCGAAATTGCAGAGTGACCAAAATGATGATATTAATGACGCTCACTGGTTCAATTACCTGAATGAGCTGGCAAAAGAGCCGGACGGAGTCATCATTTCGTCAAATCTGGCAAAAGATCTGGGACTTAAAGTTGGTGATAGCTTAAATTACTCAAGGTATGTACCGGAGGCTGTCGATGAAGATCAGATCTACGCATCCGAGAATGTAAAGGTATGTGCCATAGTAAAAGGTTTTCCGGGCTACGAGCGTTACACCTATGAGACAGATGCAGAAGGAAATGTGACCGAGCAGGAGAAATACCTGATCGTTGCAAATTATGCTACGGTTGTGGAAAAGTTCGGCATGACACCGTACAGTGTGTGGATGAACCTGTCAAAAGGAAAAACGGTGGATGATATTGTGGGATATCTGGGCGGTGAGAACAGTGAAAATTCAGACAGTACAGCAGACAATTTAACAGACACTCAAAGTGAAAAAGTACAGAGTGAAATATACAGGAATATAACATCCGCGCAGCAGCTTATAGACGAGAATAAAAACTCAGCCACAGTGCAGATCACAAACGGTATGTTTACATTAAGTTTTATACTTTCACTGATAGTGTGCTCAGTAGGATTTTTGCTGTATTGGGTTATGACACTAAAACAGAGGGAGCTGCAGTTTGGTATATACCGCGCAATGGGAATGAGAATGAGAGAGGTAAAAGCAATGCTTTTAAACGAGCAGATATTTTTATCATTTCTGCCGCTTCTTGCGGGAGCAGGCATAGGTATAACTGCAACAGCGATGTTTGTAAGGCTCATATCGATCATATATCTGCCGCAGAAACACAATATCGGAGTAAATGTATATATTTATCCATCTGATATGCTGGAGCTTACAGGAGTACTTTTCGTGGCTGTAGCCGTATGCTATGTGGTTATCAGCAGACTGCTTAAGAGTATGAAGATAGCACAGGCACTGAGGCTTGGAGAAGATAGTTAGCAGATAAAAATGATTTTGTGGTAGTCGGTAGAAAGTTTTTATAGCATGGTAAATGAGGTCGTGACATATGGAAAATGCGATAGTTGCTCAAAATATAAAAAGATATTTCAAGGCGGGAGATGGTACAACAGTCCACGCACTTGACGGAGTATCCATGGAGATAAAAAAAGGAACACTTGCCATCTTAAAAGGGCGTTCCGGCTCCGGAAAGACCACACTTCTTAATATCCTTAGTGCGCTTGATATGCCGACAGAGGGAAGTGTGCAGTTTCTGGATAAAAATCTCGAGCAGATGACCGAGAAAGACCGGGAAATGCTAAGGCGGTATGAGATGGGATTTGTATTCCAGTCTATAGCACTAATTCCCACGATGACGGCATATGAGAATGTGGAATTTGCCCTTAGACTTGCGAAAAATAAACGTCAGATACAGAAGAATTTGACTGAAATGGATAATGACATTGGAGATGCAAAAACCGAAGTGATAAATGAGAATACGCATGACAGAGTATCAGAGCTGCTGGAGCGTGTCGGACTCTCAAAGCGCATGAACCATATGCCGGAACAACTATCGGGAGGTGAGCAGCAGAGAGTTGCGATAGCGCGCGCTGTGGTTCATCGCCCGAAGGTGGTCTTTGCGGATGAGCCGACAGGAGCACTCGATACCGCTTCTGGATTTGAAGTCATGCGGTTGTTCCGTGAGTTGATAGACGATGAGGACATCACAATAGTTATGACCACGCATGATCCGAACCTGATGGAGCTGGGAGATGAAGTGTTTGAGCTTAGTGACGGCATAGTAATTTAAATTAAAAGGGGGAAAAGCAGATGATAAACTGCGATGGACTGGTAAAAATATATGAGACAGACGATAAAAAGGTGATGGCACTGGAGGGGCTTGACCTGACGGTGGAAACAGGGGAGATGCTTGCGGTAATAGGAAAATCCGGCAGTGGAAAATCCACCCTTTTAAATATGATAGGAGGACTGGAAACACCAACGGCTGGAGTACTCACTATCGACGGAAAAGATATTTCCACATATTCAGAAGCTGAAATGGTGAGATACCGCAGGGACAAGGTGGGCTTTGTGTGGCAGAAAAGTGCCAAAAATCTGTTCCCATATCTGACTGTGCTGCAGAATGTCGAGGCAGTGATGATGTTTGAAAATGCAGGTAATACCGATAATTTAAAACACGGAGAAATTATAAAAAAACGCAAGGATAATAATAAAAGCTATGCCCTTAAACTGTTAAATGCAGTGGGATTACAGGAGCATAAGGATAAGCTTCCGGCTCAGCTATCGGGAGGAGAGCAGCAGCGCGCAGCGATAGCGGTGGCGCTGGCAAATAAGCCGGACATACTGCTTGCGGATGAGCCGACCGGAGCTGTGGATACAAGGACTGCTGATACAATCTATGAGCTGTTTCATAAGCTGAACAAAGAGCTTGGTATAACCATCATCATAGTGACACACGATATGGCACTTGCAGGCCGTGTAGACCGCACAGTACTTATATCTGACGGAAAGGTAAGCACGGAGAAATTGAAGAAACATCCTGCAATGGAATATACGGTATTGGACAAGGCGCACAGGATAAAACTCACTGATGAGATGCTTGAGGCAGCGGGGATAGAGTCTAATAAGGTCAGGGTTGATGTGCAGGATGGAAAGCTTGTGATATCGCGGATTTAAGACATATTAAACGTTTAGTGTTATAGAGCCTTTTTATCTCACGGTTTGGTATTGGCTCTTGCCATATCATATTAAAATTTATGGCATCTATGGTTATAATTATTTTGTTTGAAAAATACTGTGAGTTTGTCTATAATTGGGTTATAGATAATTTCAAGAGGTATAATACAAAATGATAAAAATAGGTATTTGTGACGATGAACCGATTGTATGCGAAATACTAAAAAAGAAAGTCAGCATATGCTTAGCAGAAACTAAGACCGAAGCGGAGATTGAATGCTTTTATAGTGGGAAGGAATTATTAGATAACAGCAAAAAACCGGATATTCTATTTCTTGATATAGAGATGCCGGAGCTTGATGGAATAGAGACTGGGAAAAAACTTCGTGAAAATGGAAAAGACTGTAAAATTATTGTTGCAACAAGCAGAGTGGACAGGTTTAAGGAAGCCTTTCATATAAATACATTTCGCTTTATTACAAAGCCCTTTGAAATAGATGAAATCCGGGAAGTGTTGCAGGATGCGGTTATATCGCTTGGTGGAACAAAGAAAATAGAGGTATATCGAAATAGAGAAAAATATAATATATTGTGCAAGGATATTTTTTTTATAGAAGCTGTCGAAAGCTCGATAGAATTTATTTTGGAAGAAGGAAGATACAGGAAAGAAAGCTCATTGTCAGAATTGGAGAAGGAGTTGGAGAAAGCAACTTTTTTCCGTATTAATAGGCAGTGTATAGTCAACATTGATAAAATAGAAAAATATGAAAAGGGAAATATATTCATTCATGGATATGTAAAAAGGGTATCCCAAAGGAGAAAGAAAGAATTCCAGATTGCGTATAGGGAACATTTGGTATGAGAGTTGTACTTTTTTTAAATCTATTATTAGAAATTGTAAAATATATTTTAGCCGGAGAGGCTGTGTTTAACATAAGCCTGATAAAAAGATATAGGGTTGGACTATTTGCGGCACTGAGCATGACAATTTTAGCATTGTGTATTAATGATAAGGTAGAGATTTTATCATTTATGGTTATACCTATTATTTTTGTTATCTTATTTATAACAATGGGTGGAAACCGGTGGAGCAGGGTGACCTGTTTTGTAAAACTGACTTTTTTGATTCTTTACATGGATTATGTTATTGAATTGTTTATAAAACTATTTGCGTCATCTGGGATTAAAAGCGTAAGAGGATGGCTTATAAGTAATGTGATTTCCATATCATTTTATGGAAGTGTTTATGTGATTAGGAGATACAAGAGTAAGGTTGAAAATACAAAGCTGGAACAAATTGGAACGGGAATCATGTATGCAGGCATTGTTATGATGGCGGTTGCAATACCACTGACCATTGCAGAACTGAATATTTTATCTAAAAAATATAATAATATGGGAAACATGAAAATGATACAGCTTTTGTCGGCAATGTCTATGTTGGGTATTGTTATATTAGGTTTAGTACTGATTTATATATACGGTATGAATCAGAAAATGAAGAACTATCTTGAGATTGAAAGAATGTTAAAGCAAACTCAGAAAAACTATTATGAGGCAGTGATAGAAAAGGAAGAGAATACAAAGAAATTTCGGCATGATATATCTAACCATATTATGTGTATCGGAGAATTGGCAGAACAGGAAAAGCTGGATGAAGTAAGAAGGTATATTGATGATATACAAATAGAATTGAAAAGAATACATAATTGTTGCTACAGTGTTGGAAATACAATTATAGATGCGCTATTAAACCGCTATGTGAGTCAGTTGTCAGAGGATGTAAAGGTCACTGTTTCAGGAGCCATACATGAACAACTACCGATAAGTGATGTTGAGTTTTGTACTATTTTTTCAAATCTTTTGAAAAATAGTGTTGAGGCATTACAGCATATTGAGGGAGAAAAATATCTTTCAGTAAGATTCTATACCGGATCAAATGATTTTGTTCTTGAGCTATGCAACAGTGCATCAAATCAAACATTTGTAAATAATAATGGATTGCCGGAAACCACCAAAAAAGAAAAAGATAGTCATGGGTATGGTTTACAAAATGTAAAGGATACAATTAATAAAAATAATGGTAAATTTTATTGGGAATCAACGGCAGAAATGTTTAAAGTGAAGGTACTGTTGCCAAATATTTAACAATATTATAGGTTTGTCAGAAAATGTGATATCGTTGATTTAGTTTCATTCGCGGGGTTAAGTGCAACGTTCACGGGGTTATTATTGAAATATGGTATTTGTCATGTTATTTTTATCTTAGAAATGAGGAGGACAAATACCATGTTTTTAATTTTTGATAAAGTAGCCGTGTGTGGCTGGGGATTATGGGAAGAGATAGCAAAAATTCTAATGGGATAGAATTTCATTAGAGCAATTGATAAAGGGAATGATAAATGAGATATACTTTCATAAAACAACATGATGCAACAGACTGTGCAGCAGCTTGCATGGGCATGGTCTGTCTGCACTATAAAAAAGAGACAACAATTACAAAATTACGTGATATGATGGGAACAGACCTGAAAGGAACAAACCTTATAGGATTGTCAAAGTGTGCAGAAGAACTTGGATTTAACTGTCAGGCTGTAAAAGTAGATAAAGAGGGTTTTGTTAGCAGATATACATTACCAGCTATAGCAAATATCGTAACAAAGGAAGGCTTATCGCATTTTGTAGTGATATTCAGGATCACAAAAAAGTATGTGATAATAGGTGATCCGGCTAAGGATCTAGAGCGACTGACTATAGACGAGTTTTATAAGAAATTTACAGGAGCCATGCTCCTGCTGAAACCAAATAGTGAGTTTGAGCGTGAAAAGATAAAGGGAACGAAGTTATTTGACAGATATATAAAGTTGCTGCTTCCACAGAAGAAGCTGTTTATATATGCGCTTGTAGCCTCACTTCTGGTTACACTTCTGGGAATTTTATCATCACTTTTTAACAATATAATATATGATGAAATACTTCCGTATCAGCAAAAAGATGTATTAAAGATGATGCTTGCGGTATTTCTTGGAATATCACTGACATCTACATTTGTAAGTTTTGTGAGACAGTGGATTCTCATGCATCTGTCCATCAAAATTGATATACCACTTATGCTGGGGTATTTTGAGCATATATACAAATTGCCGATGAAATTTTTTGCGAGCCGTAAGACAGGGGATATTACAACCAGGTTTTCGGATGCATTTACCATAAAAGACATATTTACCAGTATAGCATTATCACTGATCATGGACATATCAATGGCTTTGATAACCGGAGTAATACTTTTTCAGATGAACCCAAAGCTTTTTGCAGTGATCATAATGATGACACTCATAAGTATTGTGCTCGTATTTATATTCAAACAGCCATATAAGAAGATAAACGAAGAACAGATGCAGCAGTCATCCATACTCAACTCGGAAATAATAGAAGGGCTTCGCGCAGTTGAGACAATAAAGGGAAATGCCAATGAGGATATAGAGCTCGAAAGCATAGAGCGGGAATACATAAAATCTCTTAGGATAAGTTATAAAGAGGGTATGCTTTCAAATGTGCAGTCAACAATATCGAGTGTTATATCGGGAGTTGGTAATCTGGTGCTTTTGTATGTAGGAATAATGCAGGTTATAAATAACAACATGACGCTTGGAAGCTTCATGGCATTTAACACACTTGCAGGATACTTTATGGATCCTATAGGCAATCTGGTAAGCCTTCAGTTATCCATTCAGGAAGCAAATATTTCAATGAAGAGGCTTTCTGAAATCATGGATTATGAGAGAGAACAGAAAAGCGAGAGACAGTATCAGGAGATATCAAGCATTGATGGAGATATTAAGCTTGAGCATGTCACTTTCAGATACGGAAACAGAAAACCGGCTTTGGATGATGTGAGCTTTATAATAGAAAAAGGACAGAAAGTGGCACTTGTGGGGGCAAGCGGAAGCGGAAAATCTACAATAGCCAAGCTACTGCTCAAATATTATGAGCCGGAGGCGGGGGATATAACTATAGATGGGATGGATATATTAGAATATAAGAATGACGATATACGTCATGCGATATCATATGTGCCACAGAATATAGAGCTTTTTTCAAAAAGTATTTATGACAATATAAGAGTTACGAGACAGAGTGCAACGCTTGATGAGGTAAAAGAGGCTGCCAAAGCCGCTGATGCCCATGAATTCATAAAGAGACTGCCGATGCAGTATTATACCTATCTTGAGGAAGCAGGAAATGGTCTGAGTGGAGGCGAGAAACAGCGAATTGCACTTGCAAGAGCATTTCTAAAGGAAAATCAGTTTTATATCATGGATGAATCCACAAGTAATCTGGATTTTGCAACGGAAAATATAATCTTCGATATGATATACAATAAATTCAGAAAAAAGACCATGCTCATTATTGCGCACAGGCTTGCAACAGTAAAAAACTGTGACAAGATAATAGTAATGGATAAAGGGAAAATTGTAGAACAGGGAACACATCAGCAGTTGCTTGAGAGGAAAGGACTGTATTACAGATTGTGGGAAATGCAGCAGGGAAATTTTGTTATCAAAGAAGATTCAGATAAGGATGAACAGTTTGCTGAGAACTTTGAGAATGATGATGAGGGTGTAATGAGCTACACCTAGATGATTAATTTTTGTATGTAAAAGCTTTACATAGAGTCAGGACTGGTTGCAAACAGGCGTGACAAAAATAAAACAAATGAAGGAGGTACGCATATATGGATATGTGTTACGATGGAGCACTGGTGCTCCCTAGCAGTTATGCTGTAATGAATGAAAATGAGATGAATTATGTTGAAGGAGGAATAGCTGTATCAACAGTAGTAGGTATAGTTACTGCGGTAATAGCCACATATGGTGCCACATATGGTGCAGGAACGGTATGTGGTAAAAGATTATATTATGCTGGCATGAATACTACTCAAAAATGGTCTAAGTGGAAATGGCAGACTAGAGCTATTGTAATTGGAACTGCTAGCAGTCTGGGACTTGGTGGTGCCATTGCAGGTACTGTTTTTATGCTTGGTTTGGAAAATCAGTTATATGATATGATGTAGTATAATTATATTTAAGTTCATATATGGATTTACAATCCATATATGAACTTGATGGAGGAATGAATATGAAAACTAACCTTGAACTTATTTTACTAGTAATTAACTGGGTAATTGTTGCAATACAGGCATTTACTATATTTTTATATGGAAA
>ERZ1035025.519-NODE-519-length-25582-cov-99.364359_pt1 | contig 25582 bp, 22 predicted proteins | sample MGYA00520619_ERZ1035025 | MGnify/ENA primary metagenome ERZ1035025 (study PRJEB33766, sample SAMN09781742) | gut metagenome | biome: gut microbiome | host: Homo sapiens | place: Madagascar | study: EMG produced TPA metagenomics assembly of the PRJNA485056 data...
AAGAGTACCTGTCAAAACTTTTGGAGGGCAGCGCAATTTAATGCGTCTGCCCTGCCTAATAGTTTACACCAAAAGATACAAGTTATCACATTATTATATATATTTGCATCATCTTTCATAGAAGACAAAGAATATAGAAAACAACGAACCATCAAACAACAAGAAATATGGAACTGAAATACGACATTTACATGCTCAACAATGCCCAGGGCATAGGAGAAAAGCGCCAATACGTTCGCATCGTGCAGCATGAACCTATGACCGAGAAGCAATTGCAAGAGAAAATCCAGAACCGCTGCTCACTCACCAAGGGAGATGTGGCTGCGGTGTTGGCAGAGCTTCACGACCTTATGGTGGAAGAATTCTCACTGGGACGCCGCTTTTACATCCCAGAGATAGGCTACTTCTCCATGTCGGCTAGCCTAGAGATGCCAGAGGAGAATCCAGACAAGAAGATTACGGGCAAGGAAGTACGCATCACCGGCATCAACTTCCGACCAGAAGGTAAGCTAATGGAGGAAGTACAGCGCAACGTCCATTTCGTCCGCTCCCGCTATTCCAACCAATCTACAAAATACTCCGAGGAAAAGATGTTAGAGAATATCAAGGAGTATCTTCAAAAGAATCGTTACATCACCACTCGCATCATGCGCATCCACTTCGGCTTGACTCCTTACATGGCACAGAAGTGGCTCAACCATTTCTGCGAGAAAGGCATCATGGAGAAGGAAGGCACCCAGCATGCTCCTATCTACTTCTTGAAGTAGCGACCGCTCCGTCCCTTCACAGCAACTCACTGATTGACAGAGGATGATAGGTAAAAGTGAAAGGAGAAAGAATATAGAAAAAAAAATAAGAAAGCTGCCCTGTCACCACTTTTGATAGTATAGTGACAGAGCTGGTGACAGAGTTAGTGACAAAGCTGGTAACAGAGCTAGTAACAGAGCTGGTAACAGAGCTAGTAACAGAGCTATAGTAACTATGTTAGAGTATGGTAGTAGCTCTGTTAGTAACTATGTCTAAGAAAAGAAAAAAGTAAATTATGAACGATATAAAACTTACATCAGACAAAATAGGGAAAGAAGAAGTTAAGAAACTACGCCAAAAGCTTTTAGAAGACTTTCTTCACACGTTTCCTTTGAATTCCCTCCAAGGCATGACTTTGGAGCAATATACCAATTTGAACAAAGATGACTCTTTCTGCTATTGGCTAGAATCTCTCACATACGAGTTGGGATCTATATGGGGTGGCTCATCATATAAATTTGGTATCTATGAATATCGTATTAAGACTAATATTCACAACACAAAGTTTATCAGTGATGAAAAATATGCTTGGTATGCAAGATATAATAAGCCTACAGCTCAAGAAGCTTTCAACGTAGTAAAGAACGCTATCATCAAAATTGCAACAAACGCCAGCAAGGGGAACTTTGAAGCTTTAGATACGATTACAGAATTAGGAGAAGGCTATAGATGGAAGATTGCATTCTTATACTCCAACAACCAGCTTGTCCCCATTTACAAGAAAGATATGCTTGTAAAATTGGCAACTCAGTTTGGTTTGGTTGGCGCTAAAGCTATGCCCATATCAAAACTTCAAGCTTTCCTGATGCAACAAAAAGGAGACAAGGACATCTTTGACTATTATGAAGATTTGCTTACGATTTTAAAGGACAAAAACAATAGCCCTACCTATTGGATGTATGCTCCTGGAGAAAATGCGTCTCAATGGGAAGAGTGTTTAGCTGCAGGAACGATGTGTATCGGATGGCCAAGCATGGGAGACTTGTCAGAGTATAACACACGAGAAGAAATGGAAAAAGCACTTCAAGAATATAATAATACTCCCGACAAGAAATATTCTAATGACACCTTAGCTTTATGGAACTTTGTTCATAAGATGAAAGAGGGCGATTGCATATACGTCAAAAAAGGAATAAAGAAACTCATCGGAAAAGGCATCGTTGAAAGCGATTACTATTACGATGAAAGCAAACAAAATTATCCGAACATGCGTAAAGTAAAATGGACTTTCCAAGGTGAATGGGAGTATAAGAGGAACCATGTCCTTAAAACTTTAACGGATATCACCCCATACCCTGATTACATCAAAGAGTTAGATACTCTCTTGACTACATCCTCTAACAAGCAATATTGGTGGCTCGTAGCCAGCCCTAAGATTTGGAGTTTCTCCAAGATGAAGGTCGGTGATATACAAGACTATACTCTTTACAATGAGAACGGCAATCCAAGAAGAGTCTTCCAGAACTTCGTGAATGCCAAGAAAGGGGATATTGTCATAGGGTATGAGGCTAACCCAGTGAAACAAATCGTTGCCATTGCCGAAATCGACACACCATCCGATGGACAGCACATTTGCTTCAAGAAAATAGAAACTCTGCAATATCCTATCGACTACGCCACATTCAAAGATGCACAGGAGCTAAAAAGCATGGAATTCATCCAAAACAAGAATGGTTCGCTTTTCAAGGTTACACCTGACGAATATGAATACCTGATTGATCTCATCAGAGAATCCAATCCAAAAGAAGAAAACAAACAGCTGAAACCCTATACACAAGAGAATTTTCTCAATGAGGTATATATGAGCGAAGAAGACTATACCAAGCTGCGCTTGCTCTTGCAAAACAAGAAGAACATCATCTTGCAAGGAGCACCTGGCGTAGGTAAGACATTCTCCGCTAAGAGATTAGCTTACTCTATGATGGGGGATATAGACGAATCGAGAATCGAATTCATCCAATTCCACCAAAATTATAGCTATGAGGATTTCATGATGGGGTATCGACCAAACGAAGATGGTGGATTCGAACTCAAAAAGGGAGTTTTCTATAACTTCTGTAAAAGAGCCCAAAGTAATCCGGACAAAGATTACTACTTCATTATAGATGAAATAAATCGAGGAAACCTGAGCAAGATATTTGGTGAATTGTTAATGCTAATAGAAAAAGACTATCGAGACACAGAAATTAAATTGGCTTATAATGGCGAAATGTTCTGTGTGCCAAGCAACCTATATATAATAGGTATGATGAATACGGCTGATCGAAGTCTTGCCATGATAGACTATGCCTTGCGCCGTCGATTTAGTTTCTATGAAATGACTCCTGGATTTGACACTGAAGGTTTCAAGAAGTACCAAGAGTCCATAGGAAATGATAAGTTTAATAAAGTTGTCAATGCTATAGTTTCACTCAACCATGACATAATCAATGACGATTCTCTTGGTTCAGGGTTCTGTATCGGTCATAGTTACTTCTGCTCCTCCAAACCAAAAGACATCAACGACTTGTGGTTGGAAAATATTGTGGAATACGACCTCAAGCCAATGCTTAGAGAATATTGGTTTGACAACGATTCGAAGTATCAAACGGCTGTAGAAAAACTATTAGATTCACTCAAATGACGAAAGACAAGAACATATTCATACTCAACATCTACTATATGCTCACTTATGCTTTTCGTGAGTTAAAGCAGAACAATTATGAAGAGATTGCTGGTGAGGATTTCGACAACATACAACAATTGTTTGCCGAAATTCTCATCAAGGGCATCTCATGCCAACTGAAACAAGGTATCTTCAAACAATATATCATTCGCAAAGACTCACTCCCTACCCTTCGCGGAAAACTTGACTTGAACGCTACCATCCAAAACAAGTTATGCAGAAAGCAAGAAATCGGTTGTGAATATGATGAGTTGTCAGAAAGCAACATCTTCAATCAGATTATAAAAGCTACAGTCTTTGGACTTCTTAAGCATGGAAATATCAAAAAAGATCAAAAAACTAAGCTAAAGAATCTCATGTTGTTCTTTTCAGGCATCGACATCATCGAACTAAGCACGGTAAAATGGAACATGCTGACATTCGACAGAAATAACAAGTCCTATCAAATGTTGCTTTATGTCTGTTATTTCCTTATCGAAGATATTCTGATGACAACTGAAAAGGGAAAATATAAGATGAAATCATTTACGGATGAACACCTTTGTCGCCTTTTCGAAAAGTTTGTCTTAGAATACTATAGGGCTAAACATCCTGAATACAAGGCTCAAGCTGCACAAATAGATTGGAATATCGACCGAGAAGTATCTTCCACTCATGTTCTTCCTATCATGCAAACAGACATTTTACTTAGTGTCAATGACCGAACGCTCATCATTGATACCAAGTATTATGGACATACCATGCAAGTGCAATTTGACAAAGCGACAATACATTCTAACAACTTGTACCAAATTCATACATATGTCATGAATAAGGACAAACTGCATTCGGGCAAAGTGGATGGCATGTTGCTTTATGCTAAAACAGACGAAGACATCACACCCAATGGAAGTATGAAGCTTGCGGATGGCAATACCATATACTTCTGCACTCTTGACCTCAACGTACCTTTCGCTGAAATAGAGAAGCAATTAGAGGCTTTCGTATCGAATTCAAATTACTAAAAAGCGCCGATACTGGTGCCAAAAGCGCATAAAAAAATCGACTTTTGGCACCAGTATCGGCACTTTTCTATGTTTTTCTGCTTATTTTTCGATATTTTATAGTATCTTTGCCCCATCATCAAAACGACAAAAGATATGCAGCAAAATATAATAGGAAGAAAGCGAGAAATCAACTTGTTGGAGATTAGCCAAGAAGAAAATTGGAATGAGCCGTGAGGACATCATGAAATCCTTAAAACTCACTTCTGGTGGAAAGTTGACCGAAGCCTTCAATGATTTGATAAGTTGTGACTTCATCAGAAAATACAATGCTTTCGGCAACAAGAACAATGGTGCCATGTTCCAGTTCACAGATTTGTACACCTTATTTTATTTACATTACACTAACAGAGCCCCTTTTTTAAGAGAGCTCAGTAATTCTAACATATCTGCTTATGTTAATATTTCTCCCCAAAAATAAAATAGACATTATGCAAAGAATGATTATCACTCTTTGCATAATGTCTATTCCTTTTTTCCAATCGTTTTCTAAAAGGTATTCAAAGACAAACTTAAAGATAGATATTCCTTCTGAGAATATTCATTTTAGAATGCAAGTATATAAAGGCAAGAACTATTTTATTTTACCGAAAGTAGCTTTAAACTCTTTAAATAAATATATGGATAATGAAAGAATTTGGCAATGGCAGAAAACATATATTATTGGCAAAACAAATGTAATATTAGACAGTTTAAAAGCTGGAGACATCGTTGGAGATATATGTACTGGTTTTTATAAAATTCGTAAGAAAACTTCTTTTAGATTATTATATTTTATTCCACCACAAAAAATAGGATATGTCATATTACCTTATATGTATAATGAAAAAGCAAATAGACTTTATGTTAAAAATATTAGTGATTATATAACTACACCGGATACAAAATACCTCTATTCTATAGATGATAATCACCTTATATGGATAGAAAATACACCATCTTATGAAAAAATACCGAATGAAGTATGTCGTTTGCAGATATATAATCATCCATCACTAAGCGTAGAGAGAGAATTAAAGGAAGAATATTTTAAGAAATAAGAGTTCTAATGGCTTAAAACACAACTAAATAACTTTGCTTGAAAGGGAAAAATAAAATAAAATTCGAGAGAGTAAACTAAACTGTGTCAAACTACAATAAATGTAGTTTGACACAGTTTTTTTATTATGGACAACTTATAAATCGTTTACTTTAATAAAGAGTTTAAATGGAACAGCCGTGGAAACAAGGAGAACATGCAGCTCAGTTCTTCCTCTAGCCTCAATGCCAAGCTTTACAAGGCTTTCTGCAAGAATCGTTTCTCGGTTACGCTTGAAGCTAACGACATCTTCAACAAAAGCAATCGTGACATACGATTCTACAATAAGGATGTTACGCTTTGGCAAAGCAGCACCAGCGACAGCCGTGCCTTGCTCTTGACATTGCAATATAACTTTAACACATCTAAGAACCGATACAAGGGTAAGGGTGCTGGTAATGAGGAATTGAACCGTTTCTAATTCTAAAGAGCCTAATCTTTCTCCTCCAACCATTCTTCCAGCACCTGGCAATACTCATCGTTTTGCTCGGCAAATGGCATGTGTCGGGCTCCTACGAAGAGATGCCACTTGGAATCTTGGATACCATCATAAAGTGTCTTTGCTACCAATGGAGTACAGAGGTCGTTGGTGCCACTCATCACCAAGCATGGCACTTGTATCTCGCCAAGGCGGTCGGTGTAATCATAATCACGAAGCGTGCCAGTCGGGGTGTATTCATTTGGTCCCCAACCATAGAGATAAGCCTCAGCACCTGCACGCTTCTTTCGGCGAAGACACTCTGGGCTATCCTCCGTTACCTCTCCTGCACAATGCAGGAGCATGAAGTGTTCATTCGCCTTGGCATACGCCTCGCTCGAAAAGTCATCCTTCGCCTCAGCCTCAGCGATGGCACGCTGGTCTTCCTCCGACATAAACTTAATCATGCGATGTTGCTCACTTGCCCAAAGCTTGCTGCTCGAAAGAGTGCTGCTGAGGATGGCTGACTTCACGCCCTTTGCTTGCTTCTCTATCAGATAGATGATGGCGAGCATGCCACCCCACGACTGTCCCAAGAGATGAAAATGGTCGATGTGGAGATAGTCGATGAGCACACAGAGTTCGTTGAGCCAAGTCTCAGGAGTCCAGAGTTCGGGATGTCCCTCCACAAATGAGTTGCCACAGCCCAACTGGTCGTACATGATGACAGCTCTACCTGATTCCGCTACCCTATCCAATAGCTCGAAATAGTTGTGGGTACTGCCTGGTCCACCATGCAAGAGGATGATAGGGCTCTTGCCCTCCTCTGTTTTACCTACGATACGATAATATGTTTGATAGCCCATGAAGGGCATATATCCTTCCTTGATTTCCATTGTCTTCAAATGTTTTTATATTATAATGTGCAAAAATATAAAAAATATGGCAATTAAACAAATATATCTTGCTTATTTTATCAAAAGAACTTAAATAATTTGGCTGTTTCTAGCTAATGCAATATCTTTGCATTCTAAATAATAATGAAACCAAATAAAAATAGAATATATGTTTAGTGGAATCGTAGAAGAAATGGCTACCGTAGTAGCTATCAAGCATGATAAGGAGAACATCGACTTCACATTGAGATGCTCTTTCGTTGATGAACTCGGCATCGACCAGAGCGTGGCGCATAACGGCGTCTGCCTCACTGTGGTGGAAATCAAGGACGGTACTTATACCGTTACTGCCATGAAAGAAACCCTGGACCGCAGCAACCTCGGTCTGCTCAAGGTGGGCGACAAGGTAAACGTGGAACGTTCGATGGTGATGAACGGCCGTCTGGATGGTCATATCGTACAGGGACACGTGGACGAGACTGCCAAATGTATCGCAATGAAAGACGCTGATGGCTCTACTTATTTTACTTTCGAATATGAGCTCAATAAGGAAATGGCAAGAAAAGGCTATTTCACGGTCGACAAGGGCAGCGTTACCGTTAACGGCGTTTCGCTCACCGTCTGTGATCCTACAGACAACACATTTACCGTTGCCATCATTCCTTATACCAGAGAGAATACCAACTTCTGCGACATCGAAGTGGGAACGGTAGTGAATATCGAATTCGACATTCTGGGCAAATATATCGCTCGACTCAAGAGCTTTGAATAAGCCAGCAAAGTTAAGTACGGACGTTCTAAAAAACTTGCACATTTCTTGCGTTTTGCGCACAAAGCAAGACTAAATGTGCATTTTTTTAATAAAATATTTGCGTAAGCCATAAAAAAGTGTTACTTTTGCCCCCGTGTTTTGTCCCAAATTGAACATTGGACAGTAACTTATTAGACGATAGCAAGTCTGACAATCGCACTAGACGACGTACAACTTGAGTACTGAGCACTAACAAACTTAGGAAATTATAACAATAACCATTTTTAAAAATATGAGTTTAAAAATCGTAGTACTTGCCAAGCAAGTACCTGACACAAGAAATGTGGGTAAGGATGCGATGACCGCCGAAGGCACAGTAAATCGCGCTGCCCTTCCTGCAATCTTCAATCCTGAAGATTTGAACGCATTGGAGCAGGCTCTCCGATTGAAAGAGCAGAATCCAGGTTCTACAGTTGGTATTTTGACCATGGGTCCTCCACGTGCTGGAGAAATCATCCGCCAGGGTCTTTATCGTGGTGCTGATACGGGTTGGTTGCTTACCGACCGTCTCTTTGCCGGTGCTGATACATTGGCTACTTCCTATGCCCTTGCTACTGGTATCCAGAAGATTGGTGACGTTGACATCGTGATCGGTGGTCGCCAGGCTATCGATGGTGATACAGCCCAGGTAGGTCCGCAGGTGGCTCAGAAGTTGGGATTGAACCAGGTAACCTACGCAGAGGAAATCCTCAAGGTAGAAGACGGCAAGGCTACAATCCGCCGCCTCATTGATGGTGGTGTGGAGACTGTTGAGGCTCCATTGCCATTGGTTATCACCGTAAACGGAAGTGCTGCTCCATGTCGCCCATGCAACGTGAAGCTCGTAATGAAATATAAATACGCTACCTGCCCTATGGAGCGCAAGGGTGATGAGCCTTGGGCCAACCTTTATGAAGAGCGTCCTTACCTCACTCTGAACCAGTGGAGCGTTGCCGATGTTGACGGCGACCCTGCACAGTGCGGTCTGAGCGGTTCACCTACCAAGGTGAAGGCCGTGAAGAACATCGTGTTCCAGGCTAAGGAAAGCAAGACCTTGACCAGCAGCGATGAAGACATCGACGGACTGATGAAGGAATTGTTGAACGAAAGTATTATCGGATAATTTTGAAAAGACAATGAACAACGTATTTGTATATTGCGAGGTAGAAGGCACAACTGTTGCCGAAGTATCTCAGGAATTGCTCACCAAGGGTCGTAAGCTCGCTAACCAGCAGGGCGTGGAGCTCCATGCCATCGTGGCTGGTACCGGCATCAAGGGTCAGGTAGAGGATCAGATTCTCCCTTATGGTGTAGATAAATTATTTGTTTTCGATGCTGAGGGATTGTTCCCATATACTTCAGCTCCTCATACAGACATTCTCGTCAACCTCTTCAAGGAGGAGAAGCCTCAGATTGCACTGATGGGTGCTACCGTTATCGGTCGCGACCTCGGTCCTCGTGTTTCTTCTTCATTGACCAGCGGTCTTACCGCCGACTGTACAGAGCTTGAAATCGGTGATTACGACGATAAGAAGAGCGGCAAGCACTATGAGGGTCTGCTCTATCAGATTCGTCCTGCCTTCGGTGGTAACATCGTGGCTACTATCGTAAACCCAGAGCACCGTCCTCAGATGGCTACCGTACGTTCCGGCGTGATGCAGAAGAGCATCTACGAGGGTGAGTGCAAGAAGGAAGTGGTTTATCCAGAGGTAAGCAAGTATGTTCCTGCTGAGGACTTCGTAGTAAAGGTACTCGACCACCACGTAGAGGCAGCCAAGCACAACCTGAAGGGTTCTGCCATCGTCGTAGCCGGCGGTTATGGCGTAGGAAGCAAGGAAGGCTTCGACCAGCTCTTCGAATTGGCTCATCTCCTCCATGGTGAGGTAGGTGCTTCTCGTGCTGCAGTAGATGCAGGTTGGGTAGATCACGACCGTCAGATTGGTCAGACTGGTGTTACCGTTCATCCTAAGGTTTATATCGCCTGCGGAATCTCTGGTCAGATTCAGCACATCGCCGGTATGCAGGATTCAGGCATCATCATCTCTGTAAACAACGATCCTGATGCTCCAATCAACAAGATTGCCGACTACGTTATCACCGGCAATGTTGAAGATGTGGTTCCTAAGCTCATCAAGTACTACAAGCAGAATTCAAAGTAATCTGCATTACACATTATTTAAATAAGAAAAGCAAAATGGCTAATTATTATACAGACCATCCTGAAATAGAGTTCCACTTGAATCATCCGCTTATGAAACGTGTTGTGGACTTGAAGGAAAGAAATTATGTAGAAAAAGACCAGTTTGAAGATGCTCCTGTCAACTACGAGGATGCCATCGAGAACTACAAGCGATTGCTGGATATTACCGGCGATGTAGCTGCTAACATCATCGAACCAAACTCTGAGGATGTTGACCTCGAAGGTCCACACTTGGAAAACGGTCGCATGATCTATGCCAGCAAGACATTCGAGAACCTCGATGCTACCCGCAAGGCTGGCCTCTGGGGCTTGTCAATGCCTCGTCGTTACGGCGGCTTGAACCTGCCTAACGCCATCTTCTCTATGGCTTCAGAAATCATCGCTGCTGCCGATGCCGGTTTCCAGAACATCTGGTCTCTCCAGAGCTGTATCGATACACTCTATGAGTTCGGTTCTGAGGAGCAGCGCCAGAAGTACATCCCTCGCATCTGCGCAGGCGAGACCATGAGTATGGACTTGACTGAGCCTGATGCAGGTTCTGACTTGCAGCGCGTAATGCTGAAGGCTACACAGGATGAGGACGGCACATGGCGTCTGAATGGTGTGAAGCGTTTCATCACCAATGGTGACTCAGACATCCACCTGGTTCTGGCTCGTTCTGAAGAAGGCACCAAGGATGGTCGTGGTCTTTCTATGTTCATCTACGACAAGCGTGATGGCGGCGTAACCGTTCGTCACATCGAGCACAAGTTGGGTATCCACGGTTCTCCTACCTGCGAGTTGGTTTACAAGAATGCCAAGGCAGAGCTTTGCGGTAACACCCGTCTGGGTTTGATCAAGTACGTGATGGCTTTGATGAACGGTGCCCGTCTGGGTATTGCAGCTCAGAGTGTAGGTGTTGAGCAGGAAGCTTACAACGAGGGCTTGGCCTATGCCAAGGAGCGTGCTCAGTTTGGTGAGAAGATCATCAACTTCCCAGCTGTATACGACATGCTTTCAAGAATGAAGGCTAAGTTGGATGCAGGCCGTTCACTCCTCTACTGCTGCGCTCGCTACGTAGATATCTACAAGGCTTTGGAAGACATCGCCCGCGACACTAAGCTCACTCCAGAGGAGCGCCAGGAGATGAAGAAATACACCCGCTTGGCTGATGCATTCACTCCATTGGCTAAGGGTATGAACTCAGAGTATGCCAACCAGAATGCATACGATGCCATCAGTATCCACGGTGGTTCTGGTTTCATCATGGAGTACAAGTGCCAGCGCCTGTTCCGTGATGCCCGCATCTTCTCTATCTACGAGGGTACCACCCAGCTTCAGGTAGTAGCAGCTATCCGCTACATCACCAACGGTACTTATCTCAGCATCATCAAGGAGATGTTGGAGAACGAGGTATCAGATGATTTGAAGGCATTAAAGGAGCGTGTTGCTAAGCTTGTAGAACTTTACGAGGCAGCCATCAACAAGGTGAAGGAGGCTAACGATCAGGCAGTTCACGACTTCCTGGCTCGCCGTCTCTACAACATGACTGGCGACATCGTAATGTCTCTCCTCATCCTCGACGATGCTACCAAGGCACCAGAGATGTTTGCCAAGAGTGCCAACGTATATGTTCGCATGGCAGAGGAGGAAGTTCTCGGTCATTCAGCATACATCCAGAACTTCAAGGCAGAAGACTTGGAGAGCTTCAAGGCATAAGCTTCAATAACAATATAATAAGAAAGTCCGTGGGAAAACAAATTACCACGGACTTTTTTATTTTATTTTTTCTTCTTTGTTTTACTTCGAGTCATTGAAGGATCTGCTATATACTTTTGTTGTGGATGATTAATCATCTCCGGAATCCAATAAAAGAGCTGATTGTTTTCCAACAGAACCTTAATATTCTTATTTTTGAATGACTTTGAATTTCTATGTAGCAATACAGAAAGATCATCCATACTTAAAGGAATAATAGAACACATATCAACCACCAACTTGTTCAGAACATCTTTAGGAACCCTTTTCCCGACCTCATCAATTCTCTTTTTTATATCATCAGGCAACAGAAGCAACAATTCTTCCCGATTTACACCTTGGTACCTTTCTCCAAAGGTACCAACCTCACCTTGGTACCTTTCTTCAAAAGCTTGGTACCTTTCGTTCTCACCTTGGTACCTTTCGCCTAATATACCATGCTGAGGTAGTAACCTTTCGCCCTGAGGTCGTAACCTTTCTCCTAAGGATACCACCTTGGAGGTTCTTATATAATAAGTGTTACGACCCTGCCCCTTCTTCTCTAGGAATCCAAGATCGCAAAGCTTATGAATCTCCAAGCGTGCACGGGCATGAGTAATCGAAGAATCCAGCTGGCGATACGTAGCATTATCTATCGCACCCACTTCTCTCACGAAGACTAGAGCCAGCTTCTGCTCATTCACCAAGCCAAACTCGGCATATTGAGCCAACCACTCCATATTCTCCTTGCTGAGGAAATGATGGAGCAGAAGTCTTGCCGTAAACTTATTCGCTTCATGGTTCGACTCAAAAGTCGGCGGCATCAAGCCTGCCTCCTTCATCAATCTGCGCATCGCACCAATACCAGTACCCTTAGTCTCAGCAAGATTCGTATCATGGAAAATCTCACTGATTCTTGGATTGCGAAGCATAGAGCCTGGCTCTCCCCAATCATCCTGAGGTTTCAGAGAATAGCCAGGGTTGTGAATCTCAATACGATTGGAATAGCGGATAATCTGAATCGGCTGGTTCACACGGTTCGAACGATGAATATACGAATTGACTATCGCCTCACGTAACACCTTATTGGGAAGAATCGCCGGTGTAGATGCCTGCATGGAGTCCTTCTTCAGTTCAAAGCCCTTTGGCAGGTCATCCATCACAGCACTACATGCCTTGTTTACCATAAGGATTAATGGTCCGCGCATATCAATGGTCTGCTCAAAACGATTATCGCCATCAGCTAACCACTGATTGCCAGAAATTCTGATGTAATCAACTCTGAAAGAAGGAACCAAACGACGAAGCGACATTTGTTTTCCAAAAACCAAGAGCCCCGTATAAGTCAAATCATATCCACCTTGCTTATTCTTCTTAATAGCTCCTAATGCTCTCAACAAATCAACATCATTCAGCGTCAGTTCTTCCGCATCAGGATTCACTTCCTTGCGAAGTTTACGATAGAAGTTGAGTGCATTCTCATCTATATCATCCAGGTCAGCATCATCTACAATACAACTATCATAGGTATCAGCAGACTGATAGAAAAGATACATATCCTCTTCTGAGCATTTTTCATCAGAAGGACCTATACGACGAAACGCCCCCTCAGGCAAGCCACGCTTGGCAAAATACGCAGGTTTCTGACTTTCAGGCAACTCTTCGATTTTGACAACAATAACAGTCTTACCCAAATATTCCTCCACATTAATAATCGGGCGAATACGGACATTGAACATAGAATTGCACATAGCGACAAAATCAGATTGAATCTTGTCTGTATACTCTATATTCTCAGGCTCATAAATAGGTCTGCCATCTTCAGCTATTCCGGTACGCTTGGCACCTAAAAGCAGATAGCCACCGCACAGACCAGGCTCGTTGGCAAAAGCACAAACCGTTTCCATCATGCTCTTGCCAACAGCCGATGCCGACTTGGCCTCTATTCTTCTATTTTCATCAAAGCTATTTAGCTCTGCAAATAATTCCTTCGCTGTTCTCATTTTCTTAATTATATTATAGGTAAGGAGACGTCATTTGTCATCCTCTTTGCCTATTCGGCGGTAAAGTTAATCAAAAAATCACAAACTTACAAACAAAAGATGGATTTTTTCGCTTTATCTCTCTCATTTTCAGATATAATTAGTATCTTTGTGGCGTTTTAATTGGAGGACAAAGATATGAGTTTAAAATTAATTGATAGGGAGGAGAAGAAAGGACTTGCCAAACTATGGGAAGACATAGATATCTGGTGGTATTGCCATGTAACAGACAAATACCGCTCTGTATGTTGCTGGTTCAGAATATGCTGTAACAAAAGACGTTGGAAGCTCGTAAAACAAGCAGCCTTCCATACATATCCATTCTCTTATGAATATTTTTATGATTTGCAGAAAACATACATGGAAGAGTTAATAGCACATTATAAACATGGATATTTCGCTACAGCAGAAACTTACGAGCCAATAGTACGTTGGATAAAAATGGCGGTCAAACTCCATGATATTATGCTTGACAATAATGTTGATCTTTTCGACTATGAAGGAGAGATGGAGTTTGTGCCAATAGATGATGGAAAGTTCTATAAAATGAAAGACGACAATGTGAAGTACCATTGCTTGGTAAAGGTAAATATGAGAAACCTTGACCGCTATCTGAAATTATCACATAACCAAAAAGCTAAAGATTGGTATATAGAGCATCCTCATGAACTATACCAGTTGAAAGCATGGTACTTATACCATAAGTTACTTGCCTACTATGCACAATCTTGGTGGGACTAAGACCATTTTTTCGAAGTATAGAACAGTCATACGACCAATGGATATATAGCTATACAACTAAAGGGTGTATTGTCGTACAACCAAAGAATGTTGCCACTAGGCTCTGCAAATCGGGAATAGGGATTTCCCCTTTATACTTTAGGGAATCCTTCTCTTTTTATTTCAAAAAAAAGCTGTACTTTTGCAACCATAAAACAATATAATAACTTATAAAAACAGTTTAGCTTATGAAAAGAAATGAAGTGATGGCGCTCATCGCCACAACCATATTGATGTTTGCCGTATGCCTCTCGGCTTCGGCTAAGGGAAAAAGAAACGTGGAGCGGGGAATGACCAAGCAGGAAGTAATAGCCATTCTTGGAAAACCTAAGCTCACCAGTTTCGACATGTATGGGGACAAATGGGAATATGACAAATATAATTATCTGTCTGGAGATTCCAAGTACATCACGGTCTTCTTCGACAGAAACGGAAAGGTTGTGCAGTACGATACAAAAATCATAGAACTAAACAGCCAAACATCGAATGTACAGCAGCCACAACACCCTACCCCACCCATCTACGATGGAAGATGTGATCCCGATGGCAGAATGGATTACGGCTATTGTCTCGATGATGCTTCCTTCTCCAAACTATATAATAAGGTGAAGAAGGCAAGCTTTGATGCCAACAAGTTCGACCTGATAGAAGTGGCAAGTCTCGGCTGTTACTATTCTTGTGCCCAAGCCGTCAGCATGATGAATATATTCACTTTTGGTGACAGCAAGATGAAAGCCCTCAGACTGATGGCTCCTCATATCATAGATTTGCAGAATGCCACTATCATCTATCAGCAATTCAGTTTTGAAAGCGAAAAGCAAAAGGTAGGAGAAATATTAAGAAGCAGCAGAATATCTCCTCAAAACTTGCATATTCAATGAAAAAACATTAATTTTGCACTCAAAAATTGCAAAATAAATGAATACAAAGATATTATCAAAAGACAAAGACCCGATGGGTGCCGCTATCCTTGATTATCAGAAATCGGGAAGAGCAGGAAGATTACGTGTGCTCTCTTCTATGTTCGAAGAGGACGAAATGCCGGTGAAACATCTCTTCAGAAAAGTTGAGGAGATGCCGATGCTGGAGCAGAAGGCCTTGCAACTCACAAAAGGGCGCGTACTGGATATCGGAGCCGGCAGCGGCTGCCATACGCTCGCCTTGCAGGAGAAGGGCTTGGAGGTAAAAGCCATTGATATTTCTCCTCTGAGCTGCGAAGCGATGGAACTGAGAGGAGTGATGGATGCGGAATGCATCAATCTTTTCGATGAACATCTGGAAACAGGGTTCAATACCATCCTCCTCCTGATGAACGGAACGGGTATCGCCGGAAAGATAGAACATCTCCCTACCCTCTTCAACCGTCTCAAGGCTTTGCTCAACAAGGGCGGACAGATTCTTATCGATTCCTCCGACCTCAAATATATCTACGAGAATGAAGATGGAAGTTTCGACATCAATCTGAATGGAGCCTATTACGGAGAAGTAGATTATCAGATGATCTACAAGGATGTAAAGGGCGACCGCTTCAACTGGCTCTACGTGGATTTCCCATTACTCAAGTCCATTGCCGAAACCTGCGGGTTGCAGGGTGAACTCGTGGCAGAAGGCGAGCACTACGACTATCTGGCGAGGATTTTCTAATTATTTCAAAAGATTTTTGAAATTTCATAAAAGGATTTTCTAAAAAACATCATAAAAAAGTGAAGGAGCTAAGATAAATGTTCTTGGCTCCTTCACTTTTTTCCTCCTAACCTATTTTATTTTATCGTTGAAATCGTGACATCTGAGAACTCGTTCATGTAATCAAGAATCTCCATGGTGTGGAAATCGCGCTTCGCCTTGATTTCTATGTTCGCTTCCAGGAATTCCTCCTTCGAGTAGCGACGCTCTTTCAGCTCATAGGAATGAACTTCCAGACCTTTCTGCTTGATTTGCCTGATAAATTCCTTCACGCTTTCACGAGATGGCGCAGTGAAGGTCAAGTCGATGGTAGTTGTTCCCAACTGCGGAATCCAGTAGTTCAATACTTCCAGTCCCAGCAGCACCATCGCCGTGGTAATAGCTGCAGCTACATACATTCCCGTACCGCACGCCAGACCGATGGCTGCCGTCACCCACAAGCCAGCAGCAGTAGTCAATCCTCTCACCACGTTCTTCTGGAAGATAATCGTTCCGGCGCCCAGAAATCCAATGCCCGAAACCACCTGCGCAGCCACACGGGAAGAATCCTTTAAGTCAAATCCGAATCCATACTGCGAAACCACACAGAAAAGCGCACTTCCCAATGCCACGAGAAAGTGAGTACGGAAACCTGCCTCCTTGGCACGATATTCTCGCTCAATGCCTATCGCACCTCCCAAAAGCAGGGCGAGAGACAGGCGAATGGTCAGGTCAATATAAGTTGCATCCATATTATTCCTTTCTTTTATAGTTTGCTTGCAAAGATAATGCAAACGAGCGCAATGAAAGCTTGCTTTCAAATTGCCGAGTGCAGCTTATCTTCTGCAAAGATAATATAATTCGAAGACTATACAAAATAAAACTATCATTTTTATTACGAAAACATCATTTTTCTTTGGTTATTTAAGAAAAAAAGCGTATCTTTGCCACAAATGATATTCGTATCAATATACATGATTCACCTTTTTTAAACGACAAAAGATATGAAGATAACATTATTTTTGCTCTTGGCAACAGCTGTTGTCGGCAGAGCACAAACAACCACAGAGTTGCTACCAGTTGGCACTGAAGCACCTGACTTCCAAATCACCAATGACAAGACAGGCAAGAAAATATTCCGTCTGTCCGATTGGAAGACCAAGACCGATGCAGACGGCAAGGTGGTACCAGGCGTATGGACCGTACTCGACTTCTGGGCTTCATGGTGTCCAGACTGTCGCAAGGACATGCCAAAGGTAAAAGAAATATCAAAAAAATATCTCACGAAGATACAGCTCGTCGGGATTTCATTCGATACCGACAAGGAAAAGATGAACAAATATCTCAGCAGCAACCACTACGACCAGTGGATGCAATACTGCGAGGGAAAGAAATGGAAGGAAACTCAGATTTCCAAGGATTACCACATCTCATGGATTCCAACCTCCTATCTCATCGACCCTGAGGGAAAAGTATACTTCTCTACCGTCAAGGCCGAGGAAATGATGCAGAAACTGGACTCGCTCAACAATTTAGGTAAGCTAACAGCCTTTATAGAGATGCCCCACTACCCTGGTGGAGAGGCGGTCTTGATGAAGCAACTATCCGTCAATACCAAGTTTCCAAAGTTGTGCCAAAAGTATAAAGCCGCAGCCAAAGTAAAAGTGGAATTTATCGTCGAGAAAGATGGAAACGTCTCTGATGTCGGAATACAAAGTTATCAGGTGTTAGACAACCCTAACGGCAAAGATTTCAACAAGCTGTCAGGAGCTGAGCAAACCCAAGTCCGCTCACAAATTCGCACTCTCTTCGAACAGGAAGGCATCCGTGTTGTGAGCACATTGGGGAAATGGACACCCGGCAAAATAAGGGGCGAGGCTACACGCGTACACTATACCGTTCCCATTGTATTCAGACTACATTAGAATGGGTTGACAAGTTTCAAGACACGTGGTATGACCAAACAGGAAGTCATCGACATTCTTGGCGACCCCAAGACCAAAAGTTTCGATGAATATGGAGACAAATAGAAATTCTATAAATTCACAAATACACATTATTTATTCATAAATATATATGGCAACAGTTGACGACAAGAAGATCATCTTCTCAATGGTGGGCGTATCTAAGATTATCCCACAAAACCAGAAACAGATTCTGAAGAACATCTACCTATCGTTCTTCTACGGAGCAAAAATCGGCATCATCGGTTTGAACGGTGCCGGTAAATCTACGTTGATGAAAATCATCGCAGGACTTGAGCAACCTACCCAGGGTGAGGTGGTTTGGAGCCCAGGCTACTCTGTGGGCTACTTGCCTCAGGATCCTCCGCTCGACGAGAACAAGACCGTAAAGGAAAACGTGATGGAGGGTGTGCAGAAAATCTATGATGCACTCGCAGAATACGAGGACATCAACAATAAGTTCGGTCTCGAAGAATATTACGGAGACCCTGATAAGATGGACAAGCTGATGCAGCGTCAGGCTGAGGTGCAGGATATCATTGATGCTACCGATGCCTGGAATATCGACTCCAAGCTGGAGCGTGCGATGGCTGCCCTACATTGTCCTCCTGGTGATTGGCCAGTTACCAATCTCTCGGGTGGTGAGCGCCGCCGTGTGGCTCTCTGCCGCCTGCTCTTGCAGAAGCCGGATGTACTCCTGCTCGATGAGCCTACCAACCACCTGGATGCCGAGAGCATCGACTGGCTGGAGCAGCACCTGCAGCAGTATGAGGGTACCGTAATCGCCGTAACCCACGACCGCTACTTCCTCGACGACGTGAGCGAGTGGATTCTGGAGTTGGACCGTGGCGAGGGTATTCCATGGAAGGGCAACTACTCTTCATGGCTCGACCAGAAGACCAAGCGAATGATCCAGGAGGAGAAGACAGCCTCTAAGCGCCGCAAGACTTTGGAGCGCGAGTTGGAATGGGTTCGCATGGCGCCTAAGGCTCGTCAGGCTAAGGGTAAGGCTCGTCTGAACTCTTACGAGCAGATGCTCAACCAGGAGCAGAAGGAGCGCGAGGAGAAGCTGGAGATCTTCATCCCTAACGGTCCTCGTCTGGGCAACAAGGTGATCGAGGCTCAGCATGTAAAGAAGGCGTTCGGCGAAAAGGTTCTCTTCAACGACCTCAACTTCATGCTTCCTCCTAACGGCATCGTAGGTGTGATTGGTCCTAACGGAGCCGGCAAGACTACCCTCTTCCGCCTCATTATGGGCTTGGATCAGGCAGATGGCGGTACATTCGAGGTGGGTGAGACCGTGAAGCTGGCTTATGTTGACCAGCAGCACAAGGACATCGACCCACAGAAGACTGTTTACGAGGTGATTTCTCAGGGCAACGAGACTTTGCGTCTGGGTGGCAGAGACGTGAATGCACGTGCTTACATCAGCCGTTTCAACTTCTCAGGCACCGACCAGAGCAAGCTCTGCAGTGTTCTCTCGGGTGGTGAGCGCAACCGCCTGCAGTTGGCATTGGCATTGAAGCAGGAAGGCAACGTATTGCTCCTCGATGAGCCTACCAACGATATCGACGTGAACACCCTCCGTGCCTTGGAGGAAGGTTTGGAAGCATTTGCCGGTTGTGCTGTGGTTATCAGCCACGACCGCTGGTTCCTCGACCGAATCTGTACCCACATTCTTGCCTTCGAGGGCAATGGTGAGGTCTTCTTCTTTGAGGGCAGCTATTCTGAGTATGAAATCAACAAGGCCCGCCGTCTTGGCGATACAGAAATCAAGAAGGGTCGCTACCGCAAGTTGATGGAGGAATAAGGATTCGTAAAAGATAAAGAAGAACTCGGTTCTGAAACAATAAAAAACAAAAGAAAAGGTGTGTCTTTGCCTTAAGACACACCTTTTTTGTTTCTATGCAGCCGTTTTCAAAAGCTTTACCAGATGCAATCAGGACGTTCAGGAAACTGCGTCGCGACGTATCTGGCTGTACGTCGCGACATAATGATTATTACGTCGGGACGTATCAGATGCTACGTCGGGACGTAATTTCTTCTATGTCGTCAGTTAAATTGCAAAAAAACAAATGAAAAAGCCAAGCATTGAACCGAAAAAAAGGATTTTTGCTCAATGCTCTCTTCGTTTTCACCCCAAAATCCCTCTAAAACACCTATATTTCGCTGGTTTTTATGGCAATATATGGCAGATAAAACCGAAGAACAGAGAATTGCCATACACATAACACATTCGTAATCAAAGAGATAACCTATCTATATGGCAATATGGCAATTCTTTGACGCAAAAACAAAAAAACATATAATACAGCAGATAGGGAAAACTAATCTTTTTCAATATTCTACCTGTTGCAGCTAACCCAAAAGGGTGCGCCATTAAAATATGACACACCCTCTTTTTTGTTTCTATGCAGCCGTTTTCATAAGAAACTATCGCTATATCAGATTTACTTATAGATTTCTACGTCATCTACAGCTATATAAGCAGGCGCATTATAACCATACTTCCCCTTCATATCTTCTGAAGCCTCATAGTTTACCTTCAAGCTGCTAATCTCGCCAAGAGAAGAGAGATCAACATACTGCCAGCTCTTCAAAGAGTTTGTACCATCCTGAACTGTGTACTTAACTGTACCTGTAGATGTAGTACCATCAGCCTTGAAGCCTTCGAACACGACAGAGATTTGGGTAGAACTTTTAGCCTTTGCACAGTAGTCATTGCCATTAGCCATCACATTGAGGAAGTAAGTACCATTGGTAATCCAAAGGCCTTTCATGGTGTGAGCCTTACCATCCTTAAAGTCAAGAACAGGAGCATTATATCCATCTATTGAACCATAAATCATCAAGAAGTTGCTGCCGGAGTGAGCTGCAAGATCTGCAGGAATAGAAAGCTGTGTATTAGATGTACCTTCAGCAATGGTACTATGATAGTTAGAAACAGCAGCACCACCATTCCAATAAGCCCAAGACATACCATAACCATAATCTGCACCATTTATCTTTGAATGCAAAGAAGTTGTAGCATCAGTCCACTCATACACACCATTATCCTCTGTAAAGCCGCTACCACTCTCTCCATAGAGCATCTTTCCACCATACTGAGCATTATCTATCAATGCATTCCAGTTACTACCCTCGAAAGTGATGGTCTCATACTTAGGAGTGTTGTCATCGTCGTCGTCACTACATGCTGTGAAGAAACTAGTGGCACACACAAGTGCCAACAAATAAAAATACTTTTTCATCATTGTTGTTTTGTTTATTACTAAAATTATCTTATTATTTATTATCTCTTTTTACTCTTGGCACTGATTGACTTTTGGAGATGCAGGTCCTCAGCCCCACTCACCTCTGTGGAAGTCTCACCTAGCCAACCACACATTTGATTCTGTGCGCTATACACTCTCACGAAGTCGATGTGGTCGAGCGCCACTGGCTTTCGATTCTTATCTACCGCCCAAGAGATATCGAAACTACATCCATCGATGTCGCTATTGCTCACATTGTCAACATATCCATACCGGAAGGCATCACAAACCCAATGGGTTCCATTGCCGCTGGTATCATGGCCATTACGCGGCAAAAGGGTACCCTCGAAGCGTAATGGACTTGACAACCACAAAGGGAAATATTCCTGGGCATGGAAGGTATTGCGATTGATAACTCCACTCCTGCCCTGATTGTCTGTCCATGGAATATCATGCATGGCATCCTTGATATAGGTTATCTCATAGCCATATACCACTTTGCCCACACTGTCAACATCAGCACTGCCGGAAAGTTCATACCAAGGATCGTCGGGCAAACCATTGCCATTCACATCCTGCGATACCATCACGATGCCAGGCTCGCTATTGTCCTTGAAAGCATTGCCCTTGATGTAAAGGTCTTTCTCATCTTTCACATTCGCTATAGAATGATCGAAATGAAAGGTGATGTAACCACCATAGGCACCCAGACTCACCAAACCGCCCTTGTCTCCACCGATGGCTTCTGTACATTTTCTTGCCATCGACTTAGCATCGTCACCCTCCTCATATTGAGGCATCGTATTGACGAATTGTCCTGGAGCCGGCACATACTCATCTACCGCCAAGATATACTTGCTATACTTCTCGGCTGGTTGGTTCGGATCCGACGATGGCAACTGAGGTTTGCGATAAACAAACGCTGCCTCTGCCGGAATATCGCCCGTCCACACTCGCCAATCGAAGGTGCCATCCGCCTTGAAGTGAAACAACTCACCACTTGACACGTAATTCTTAGCATCCATCAGATAGAAATCTTTCTTCTGAGGATTGACGATGATGCCGTATGGCATTTCGATGGATTGTATCTCAGGAGCAATAGACAAGGAATGAGCAATTACCTTGTGTTGGCTGACATTCACGATGCCATACTCTATCGAATTCTTCTTTGAAGTCTCATTCCACTGCACACCTATATAATATAGTGAATCACCCACGATACACATGTTGGAGACCGGCACTTCCAGTTCACCTCCCTTTTCCATCTGCCCTGCAGCATTAGGCTTGAGCCAATACAATCGTGAAGGCACCTCCTTGTAGTCGCCTCGGGAACTCACCCATAGCTGCCCATACTTATCGGCACGACAGCGATGCAAGTTGATTGCCACATCAATCTTCCGCTCCTCCTTAAAGGTCTTGAGGTCGATGACGCTCACCGTACGATCGTAGTTGGGATTGCGATAACCGCCACTGTTGGCAACATACAGTTTGCCATGCACTACAGCCAATTCATCGGGCTGATAGCCCACCGTCACCTTGTCCACTACCTTCATGGTCAGCGTGTCCACCTTATAAACAGCTCCCACTTCGGCATCCTGGCGCATATTCACAGGAGCCACATAGGCACTCACATAGGCAAATCCCCCATCAAAGGCAAGGTATCGACAGTTGGGGATGTCTATCTTCGCTACTTTTTTGCAAGTATAGGCATCTGCTACCTCCACCTTGTTGGAGCAGTTGATGACCATCCACAGTTTGGAGCCATATATCTTGATATCATTGCCAACATCACCCAGTTCCTTAATCTCGTTAGGATTGCGTTCAGAGTAGATGTTGCGATGATAAATGACGTTTTCACTATTATCGCCCGACAAGTCCAGATAGTCGAGGGTAGCCTTGTTGCTGCCCATATTGCCCTGGTTGAGCAAGTAAAGTCCCATGACATCGCCCTTCTCTGCCTTACTGCCTGTATCCTCAGGCTCAGATGAGATGACAGTGTCGCTATCCCGACACGACTGCATACATAGAGCCAGAAAACAAAGCAAGGCTAAGAACCAAGACTTTGCCAGATTGGGTTGATGATATATCTTATCCTTCATTTTTTCAAAAGTTATATTCCAATGTCAGCATATAGTTGCGCTTCGGCATCGGATAGTTAAGTATCACGTCATAATCCTGACTGAAGATGTTGTTGACATCCAGTCTTGCCGACCATTTCCTGGCATGATAAACCACGCTCATGTCGTGCGTATACCAGGGCTGGAGATGGTTGTAGAGGATGTTCTCTTGCTGCGAATAACGTTCACCGGAATAGATGAAGCTATACGCCAAGTCCAACTCTCGCCATGACAGGCCCAAGATAGCAGACCCACTGTGCCATGGGATATAAGGTATCTGGTCCTTATAATAAGAGGTATTGGGATCGGTCACGTCGCGAGCATCCTGATAAGTGTACTGCAAGCGGGCCGTAACTTTCCAATCCTTGGCTGGTTCCAGTCCCACTTCAGCCATGGCTTCGACGCCCTTGATGTGTACCTTGCCCAAGTTGAGCATCGTCCAACGGAACTGCTGCCCCTTAGGATAAGCCACAATTTTGTCGTGCACCGTATTGTAATAGCCATCCACCTGTAAGCGGAAATGGTCGACGATGCCTTGCTTCCAATCCTTGTTCAGCACAAATCCCAGGTCATATTGCAACGCCGACTCTGGATTCAACTTACTGTTACCCATGTCGGCATAGTAGAGGTCGTTGAAGGTCGGCATGCGGAAGCTTTTCTTAGCGAAGGCCCTCACTGCCAGCAACTTGGATTCGAACGGATAGACATTTACAAAGAATGCTGGCGTCAGTGTGCTGCGAGATGACGAAGACGCCCCATACTTCACATGGTCCTTGACCACCTGCTCTACCAACGAGGCTTGTGCCTGGATGCGTGACAGCGTCAATGCCGTGGCTAACGACACAAAGTTGGAGTAACGATGAGGGAAAGCAAAGTCCACCATATTGGCATTCAACTTGTTCCACTTGAAGTCATAGCTCATTGAGACACTCCACTTTGACAATATCTCATAGACATTCGAAGTGGAGAAATACATCTCCTGCTGACGATAGGTATTGTCTACATGTATCTGCGTCTCATCATTATTGACATAGCGCGTCACATAATAGGCATACTTAGCCAATGCCTTGGTAGAGAATTTGTCACCAAATGACTTTTGGAATACAGCCTGTCCGAAGGTATTGTGGTCCCACTGGCGTTCGCCTCGTCGCCACACATTGCTGACGATGGCACCAGGTATTCCCCTTTCCGAATGGTAGGTATATGCCTTCACGTTCCAATATCCATCGGCAATACCTCCCCTCACGTTTTCCTCGATACGGAAAGCCCAAATGTCACCATTGTGGCGCACGGCGGTGGTATCATAAGCCACCGTATTATCTTCGGTCACTCGCCTATAACGAAACTTATAGCGTCCGCTCGACGTCAGCACACTTGTACTTAACGAGGAAGATATATGTTCGGAGAGTTTCTGCTCCCAAAGCGATGAAAACCGGAAGGTATCGCTCGACCCATACTTAGCCCTCACCAACAAGTTGTATCGCCTGCCCATCATGAAGCGGGGAGCCTTGGTACGGATATAGACGGAGCCAGCATTACCAAAGTCGCTCGCCGGTTGGAAGATGGCACTACGCTGACCGTTGTAGAGCGAAATCTCCTCCACATTGTCGAGCGAGAACTGCCCCAAGTCTATCTGCCCGTTCTGTGCATTGCCCAGTTCGATGCCGTCATAGAAGATACCCAAGTGATTGGTACCCATACTGCGAATGTTGACTGTCTTGATGCCACCCACGCCTCCATAATCCTTGAGCTGCAGGCCCGAGAAATAACGCAAGGCATCGGCTACCGACAAGGAATTCAACTTTTTGAGTTCCTCACCTCCCAATGTCTGTGATGGAATAGTTTCCCTAGATATCAATCGTGAGGTAACCACAACCTCTTGGATGTGATGCACTCGTACAGAGTCCTGCGTTTCGCCATTGGCAAAGGCAGACCCTGCAACAACACCCAGCATGGCTATTGCAAACAATCTTTTCATCTACTATTATGTTTTTATCTTCATTCAAAAGCCTAACCCACGAGGCTCAATGATTTCATCCTCCATCACTTCCTGATGGTAGAGATGGCAACGGCAGGTCTTCTGACTTGCGTCCTCAAACTCATGGCAAGCGGTCTTCCCGAAAAAATGTCAGTGACCATGGTGCTTGCCG
>ERZ1035025.520-NODE-520-length-25560-cov-6.237836_pt1 | contig 25560 bp, 57 predicted proteins | sample MGYA00520619_ERZ1035025 | MGnify/ENA primary metagenome ERZ1035025 (study PRJEB33766, sample SAMN09781742) | gut metagenome | biome: gut microbiome | host: Homo sapiens | place: Madagascar | study: EMG produced TPA metagenomics assembly of the PRJNA485056 data set...
AAACTCACAGTTTAAGAAAGGGCACGAAACATGGAACAAAGGATTAGAAACCCCTGATGAGGTAAAGAAAAAGATATCTGAAGGCGAAAAGGGGCGTATTGCTTGGAATAAAGGCGTACCGATGCCTGAAGAACAAAAGCGTAAAGTTTCTGAAAGTAAGAAAGGAACACCCGCTTGGAACAAGGGCTTGACAGTTACAAGAAAAGAGGCGTGCCCTGTTTGTGGAAAACTAATTTGCTGGAATATGCTGAATAAGCATATAAGAGCAAGACATACGAAATAAACGTATTAAAATAAAAACGATTAAATAATTATGAACGTACAGATTTTATTTAATGATGACGCCCGAAAGAAAATGTTTGAGGGGGTTGAAGAGTTGGCAAATGCAGTGTCGTCCACGCTCGGACCAAAAGGGCACTCGGTTATCCTGGATAAAGGCTATGGAATACCCCACATCACCAAAGACGGTGTGACAGTTGCCCGTGCCTACGATACGGATGATACGATGAAGCGTATGGGTGCGACGCTTGTGAAGACCGTTGCTGCAAAAACATGTGATGAGGCGGGGGATGGCACTACGACAGCCACCATTTTAACCCGTGCATTAATGAAAGAGGGGATGGCAACATTAGCCCGTGTGTCTAATCCACAGCGTTTTAAAGAGGGTATTGAAGCCGCTAAATGCGAAGCCGTGAAGTTTATGCAACAGATGAGCAAAGAAATTGGTGAAAACGATTTTGAGCGTATCAGACAGATTGCGACAATAAGTGCCAACGGTGATGAGGAAATTGGGGCTATTATCACTGAAGCTATTGGCAAAGTAGGCAACGACGGAGTAATTACTGTTGAAGAAAGTAGCAAGAGCGAAACCACCGTAGAGGTGACGACAGGCTTCCAATGGGAAAAGGGGCTGTTGAACCCGTATTTTGTGACTGACCCCGAACGAATAGAATGTGTACTGAACAAACCATACATTTTGCTCTTTGGGCAAAACATAAACTACCCCGATGAAATATTGGGTGTATGTCGCAAGGTGTACGATAGTCACCGTTCTCTTTTGGTTGTTGCTCCTAATGCGTCTAACGACGTAGTGAATTTCTTGGTGCAGAATGTTAAACAAGCCAATGGACTGAAAGCCTGTTTCGTTAAAGCTCCGGGATATGGGCAGATGCAAAAGGATTTGATTATGGATTTGGGCGTTAAGATTGGCGCACACGTAATCGGAGAAGAGTATGGCAATCGTGTAGAAGAAATTGGCGTGGATTGGCTTGGTGAGTGTGAGCGTGTTGTGGTAAATAGCACTCGTACTATACTCACAGGGGGTGCAGGTTCACCAGATGAGGTAAATACACAGGTAGCCGCAATTAAGCACCAATTAGACGACAGTACGAACGCTTTTGATATTGAAAAGTACCGTGAACGAATTGCCCGCCTGACAGGTGGTGCGGCTGTTATTTATGTAGGCGCAGACAGTGACGTAGAAATGAAGGAACGAAAAGACCGTGTTGATGATGCTATTGCCGCAACTCGTGCAGCATTGGAAGAGGGGTACGTTCCGGGAGGCGGCACAATTCAGCTTCGTGCCTCTGAAATGCTTGTGCACCAACTTGTAGACTTGAACGAAAAACCAGCCGATTTCAGAGCTGGATGGTGTGTAGTGGCTGAGGCTTTGCGTTACCCGTTCCGTCAATTATGCGAAAATGCTAGTGCGAACGCAGTACGTATTCAAGTGGATATGGAACTTCAACCGTGGATGCACGGTTATGACCCTATAAAGGAAGAAGTTTGTGATATGTATGATGCAGGAATTATTGACCCGACAAAGGTGGCACGCTTGACGCTTGAGAACGCTACGTCGGTTGCAATTCAATTCCTCAATACTTCATGTGCAATGGCAGCTAGTAATGATGAGAAAGGGAGTTAACCATGAGCCAAAAAACCATTCGGAAAGGCGACATTTGCCGCATCCGGCACAATACTAGCCTACACGGATTTCCGGAAAATACGCTAGTAATAATAAAAGAGTGCCGTCCTCGTAGGGCGGAGTTCCCACACCTATTTAAAGCCGCCACAGCGAAAGAGTGGTGGTGGGTGGACATTGCTGATATTACCTTGTTTGAACGAGGCAATTATGATGAAGACGATTGGTAAATTAAAGCCCGTGCAATACGCACGGGCACAATATTAAAAATATGGATGCTCACATTTTACACGTTGTTTTCTTTGCCACGGTGATAGCTTTAGGGGGCTTGCTAATGTGGTGGAAAAAGAATAGAAAGAGATTTGCTTGTAGGCGAATGAGAAAACATTTGTTGAAACACCCGTCAAACGGTATTCCATCAGATTACCTGTTAAATGCTTTAGAAAGGGAATTTAAAGGAATAACCTTTCAGGAGTATTCCTTTGGGGTATTCATTTATAACGAAATGGGTGGAAACATTGCATATTTATGTTGTAAAGATGGAATTTTGAGCGGTACGGCTTCAACGGATAAAATGCCTTGTTTGGCAAAATTTGTTGAAGAATTTAAAGGGAAACCAGAATGGCAGGCAGTGTCGTCCCTAATGAAGTGCGGCTGTTATTGTACAAAATGATATGACAGAAGAAAAAAGACTGATACAGGAAGAAGACATTGAGCGCATTATGCACAATGCGCCTGACTATATATTGGATGCTACTGATGAGATAAAGGATTTATGGGTGGCGTCTGAATGGGCTAAGGAAGAGCGTGACTTGACCCCTAAACGCTATTATGAGGTAGTGTTGTTTGAGGGTGAAGACAAAGAAAAACGTATTGAAATAGACTTCCAGCAAACAGTTAATCCAGGGACTATTGTAAAGGCGGCAGGCGGAAGTGTTACTGACGTGCGTAGTGTTAATGCAAAACGATTGCAGTACCTAAAATACGAACGTGAGTACCAACGTTTAGTCAAGGAGCTAAACAAGGCTATCGGCAAAAGAACTCACCGCCCTCGTAATATAGTGGATTATACGGGGAATATTTTGGAGCTATTTGGCAAGTTTTACACTATTGCGGACGTTGCCAAGATAATGGCGAAAGAATACCGTATAAAGATACCTGAAGACGAATTAAAGAAGTTCTATGTTGAACACCGTGATTTAGTTACTCGCAGGCGGGCTGAATACGTATTGCAGAACAAAGACTTTCGGGTCGCCACTGAAACGGGGCGTCTGGAAGTGCTGAACCAGATGCTAGTAGAGGTTGAAATAAAGAACCGAGCGTGTGGTGGTAGCAATGTAGACTATTGCAACCTGATACTTCGCATTATTGAGCAGGCACGCAAAGAAGTTAAGGGGAACGAAATAAAGATGACCGTAGATGGCAAGATAGACATTAATGCGACCATACAGGCAGAAACGAATGTTATGTCGGTAATGAAGCAAATGTCTATTAATGCGCTTGTCGTTGGTCTTACAGCCGCAAAAGCAGGGTTGAATCCAGCCGTTTTAATCGCACAACTTGCTAACAGTTGGTATTCACAATTCAACGGGTTTAATGGCAACGTCATGGACGGTGTACAGGTGCAACTCCCATCCGCACTTATCAAACAGTACGATTGGGGTGCAATGGAAAGACAGAGCAAACAGTTTGTGAACGATTTTACCCCGATAGCGGAAATTATAGAAGAGCCCGAAGAAGTTGCAAATAACGAGGCAGAAAATACCCGTAAGAAGCTCTTAGAGCAATTAAAGAACATGAGGCGGGCGAAACATACCGAAGACGGGAAAGCGAACGTTATTACACCTGACAGCCCTGATATGGAATTGCGTGATACGGGTGTAGTGTTGGCGGCTGAACCTGTTGACGAGGAAGAACCTACACAGGAATTTGAAATTGATTACAATGCACGCAAACAGAAGAAGGGAATGCGTATAAAAGGTAAGATAAAAGAGAGTGTAGCACGTCATAAGGCGAAAGCCGAGGCAGAAGAGGCAGACTTAACGGCTGCCGAATTAGCTGCAAGGCAGAGACGCAAAGAAAGACGGGCGGCTCGTAAAAAGAAATAATAGAAAGACGGGTATAGTGCCCGTCTAATTAAATATCAAAATTATGAAGAAAGATTTTCTTAATGTTTCTCCTGATACGGGGGGGGGTAGCGGAACGGTAACTGTCACCGCTGACCCTAATTTAAACTTTGCTAGTCGTACGACAACTTTGAATTTTAATGCTGACGGGGAAGTATTAAAAGAGGTTGAAGCGTTGCAGTTTGGGAATACCATTATTCCGCAATTTTATTTAAGTCCAACCGTTTCAAGTAACAATGACTTATGGGGGTTGAAAATTACAACAACCTTAGAACTAGAAGAATTTACGGCTGGAGCTTATAATTTCTTGGTGGATTGTACAGCTAATAATAAGATAGCCACGGAAGGAACAGCTCCTAATGTAACTATTTGTATTTCGGTGATTAATAGTGTTATCATACCGAGTGGTGGAAGTAACATAAATAACCGAGAATACGATATGTATTACAGTAAAGACAACGGTACTAAGACTAAGATGGCAGTAAGTAAAGACCAATACAGTCAGTTTATTTCTTTCCGTTTTATGGAGGGGGCTACATTTGAAGAACTAACTGTTTCTAATTATCGCTTTTGGCTTCGCAATATAAACGATGCAAGTGAAATAGAACTTCCAGTTAGGTTTAGATTAGCTTATCATTATTAAAATAAGGGGAGCCAAATGGCTCCCCGATTTGTTTACCGCATTTCGTTATAACTACGGTTCATCCACGCTTCTTTTTCCATGCTTTCAATCATGTCCTCAAGGAAATTTAAGGTTCCTTGGTCAGCGGGTGGCACTTGGTCATGAATTTCACGGATGCGTCTAATTACCGTGTCCCAGTCGGCAGAAATAATTTTCCACATTTCCATGTCCGTCGGGAGTGGCTGAGACATTTCAAACTCCTGAATGTGGTTTGCCTGTAACATAGCTTCCATACTACCGAGCGGTCTGCCACCTAAAGCCCGCACACGTTCAGCAACGTCATCAACACGTTCAATTTCGGCTTCATAAAGTTTCAGCATAGCTTCGTGATAGCTGCCAAAAGAAGAACCAATAACGTTCCAATGGAACTGCCATGTTTTTAGCAACAGGGTAAAGTGGTCGGCTAATAAGCCGTTCAACAGGACAAGACTTTTAGCTATGTCCTCTGATGTTAATCCAATGTTTACTTTCATAATGTACATTTTAAAAAGTTGATGTATATACGCCACAAAGGTAGTCAAAAGAAAATTATTAGAAAAATCTAAGAAAAAGTCCGGTGAAGTCTTGCTATTTCAAAAATTATGACTACCTTTGTAGTGTCAATCAATAATAACTCATTAAAGTTCAATATTATGGTAAAGTTCTTCAATATTCAGTGCAACGGTGGTGATACGGTAACAGTGGAAACCACGACAGCAAGAGAGGCGGCTCGTATTGCAAGAAGACAAGGTAAAAACTTGATGAAATACAATAATCATTCTTCTATGTATTGGGTGTGGGACGAAAATGAGGAAACATTGCTTTATTCAGTGTTTACTTATAAAGTGGGTAACAAAACTATTACTACGATTACTAATTGTTTAAAAACTAAATAACTAAAATTATGGCAACAACAGTAAATAACAAAAGAACTATGGCAAGTGATATCGTAGCAATCAGCATGGCTTTGGACGGTGTAGTAAATTTTGAAAGTATTGCATTTAGTCAGATATTAATTACAGAGCATGGACAGAGCATTAACGATTTAATGTTTGTACAGAAAATACGAGGCATTTACTTTTATACAAGCCGAAGCGCAATGGAAAGTGCTGTTTGCCACCTAACGAACGCTAAGTTACCGACTTATGTAGTTTGCGCTGACAGCAAAAACGTTTACGAACTTAAATGATAACCCGTGGGGCGCAAGCCCCGCACAACTTTTGAATTATGGAACATAACAGATGTATGATATGTGGAGCGGTTATTAGCGATAACAATACGGACGGTATTGGTTGGGGTTGTATGGCAAACGTTGTGAAACCCGCTATTAAAGAAACTATGTGGGAAGTGTACGGGTTGGACATTTGGGTAGCAAAAGCCAACAGAATAAAGGAAGCGTTTTTGAACGCTTATGCAGGCGTAAAATTCCGCAATGAATTTAAACGAGGGTTTTACGAAAGTATGGCGAAAGCCGAAAGGGTGAGCAAGAAACAACTGGAAATTATGAAACAAATGCTGGACGATAAGTGTGTTTTGCTGGACTTTAAAGACATTTTTGAACGTTACGAGGGAATGGCACAGAGTAGTGAATGTAAAGCCCAATTTCAGGCTAATATCGCGAAATACAAGAAGATTTATTTAAGTGGACGTAAAAATAAAACGGAGGAATAATTATGAAGCCAACTGTTGAGAATTTTCAGGTTATTAGTTCAACTAGCACAGAACTGGAAGTTGAACTAACCCCAACGATACGTTTGAAGTGCCTACGCCATTCTAATCGCAGGACAGGTTCTTCGGTTTGGGAAGCTCGCTTGTACCAATTTGGGAAGTGGAGAGTGTTTAACAACCCGTTTGACCGCAAAGATTATGAGGTGGTTGAAAAATGGGGGAAGATAAAGGCAAACGCTTTTCGGGGCGTGATTATTGCCAAAAGTTATTCCTACAAAAAGGATATTATAAGTGCTTTGAACAATATACCAATAAAGTTATGACGAAAATAAAATTTACATCAAAGAAAGGCGCAAAGCCCTCTAAACTTCAGAGGGCAGGGGGCGAGCAAATTTGTTCTTTAATCTACTGTAACGGGGAGACAGTTATGTCTGTCACCGGATATTCATCCTTGTGTTTATATTGTGCTCCTACAAATGTTTGTTTAAATCTTAAAGGCACTACAACACACAGAGAAGCCGTTAATTGGGTTAAAGAACATGCTCAAGAATTGTGGGAGAAATATCCGTTTAAATTAAAACTTAAAGAAGAATATGACAAAGAAACAGAAAAGAGCGTTGCTAGCCGCTGAAATAGCACAGTTATGCACCAATAAGGGGTATAATAGTTTTAGTGATTATATTCCAATTGCGCCTAATAAATGGGGTGCAACGCATGTTGATTTCGTGGATAACCTGAATGGATACACATGGCTTTATTTGCGTAAATTAGAGAAACGGTTTGGTATTAAACATTATACCACCGTAGTAGAATATACTAAGCTGAACGCAGACGATAAACGTTTGGTTGAGGCTTTAATTAGGGAAGCACCTGATAAAGAAACTAAATAAAAAGAAGATTATGTATTTTAAGAAAAATTTGTGGCAAAGAATTAAGTTTGCCTTTAAAACATTGTTAAGCGACGCACCGCTTGAAGAAATGTACACAACCGGATACAAAGCCGGAGTGGACGAAGTGATTAACGATTATCGTTTGTTGAAAGAAAAGTTGGTTCCGATACTGACAGAGCTAGCCACACCACCGCAAAAGTTGGATGATAATTTTATTACGTATCCGGATATGTCGGTACAGCAACTAAGTTTCTTTAATGTTGAGCACCCTGTCCCACGATTTTTGCATAACGACATTGATAGCCCTTATCCAATAGAAAGGACGACAGTGGAGAGGGTTGCATACACAGCGAATCAAGTGCAAGTGACAGCAATGTCAGACCCTATGGTTAAACAGTTGCAGGGTGACGCCCGTTATGCTAAGTATTTGGAACATGAGCAACATAATGCAGCTCAACGACTAGGGGAATACCTGTTGAAGAATGGGTTTATTAGGGCGACCCGATTGGCTAGTACAAATCCACGTGACATGAGAGTTATGTACTGGACATTAACTTATACTAAGTTGCAGTAAAACAAATCTATGAATAAGCCGGAAAATTTTCCGGCTTTTCTTTTGCAGTTTAAATTAAAGTATTATATTTGCGGTGTCAATAAAACTTAATAGTTATGTCAACAGAAAATTTAGTACCCGCAGCAATACTCTTAAAGATTAAGAAGTTGCAAGAACTAGCCTTGAGAGGCGTAGGTGGTGAGGCGCAAAATGCTCAAAGAGTTTTAGAAGCCTTGTGTGAAAAATATGGTTTAACCCTTGAGGATTTAGACCAAGATGCAAAAGTGACTTATGAATTTCCACTACGTTCTTCTATTCGTTCGCTGTTTGTTAATTGTTTTACGTACATGTTTGGGGCGAATACCCGCTTTAAAGAAGACTACACCGTTTATCGTAATAGCGGTACAAAGAAAATTTGGGCTGAATTAAACTTGACGCCTAGTGAATATATAGAATTTTCACAGTTCTGGGAATGGCACAAACATAACTTTCTTAAAGAACGTGCCGCCATGCGTGAAGCATTTAAGCAAGCCTATTGCGAAAAGCATCATTTGTTTACAAACGATTTTGCCGACGATATACGAGAGGAGCTGGACAACCGTGACAAACCAACTATGGAAGAAATATTAGCGGTTAAGGCACTCGCAATGACGCTCAAAGATAACACCTATCACAAACAGATTGGGAATAGTACAAACGCTTATAACGAGGAGGACGAAGAATGATGACTACAAAAGAGCGTGACTTCCATTTAGTACAAAAGGCTTTAGGTGGAGACAGTAAAGCATGTGAAACAATATACAACAGGTTTAACAGGGCGGTGAATTACCAGATAGGCAAGATAGTGATGGACACTGAAATAGCCTTAGACCTTACAATGGAAACATTTGAAAAGATATTTACCCGTTTACACCGCTATCAGCCGGATTACTGTTTAAGTACATGGGTGAGCCGAATAGCCACTAACACCGCATTAGATTACACCCGAAAAGTAAGGCGTGTCACAATTGTAAGCATAGAAGCAAGTATAGAAAACGAGGATGGGGCAGATATACAGGTGATGGACGACGAGCCAACTCCCGATGAGCGTATAATTTTAACACAGAAGATGACCTACCTTACAGGGCTGATGCGATACATGCAGCCGAATGAATGTAGGCTGTTGCAACTGTATTACGTGAACGACATGGGTTATACCGAAATAGCTGACGAAATGGATATTTCGGTGCGTGTGGTCAGGCAGTATATCAGGGATGCACGTAATAAGTTACGCAAGTTGACACAGGAGATAAGTATGCGTGAAGTATTAACCAAAGAACAAAGAAGATATGAAAAAGAATTACAGAGCCAAGTTACAGGGCGAATTTGACATTATACAATTAACCGATGACAATTATGAGGAAGTGGTAGCCTTTATCGCCAGAAAGGATGAATATGCTGTTTTTGACGAAACCTTTTGTAACCCCTCTACCCCTTACATAGAATTTATACAAGATGCGCGCATGAAATGCGTACAACGAGGCGATTATGTATTTACAACTCCTGACAGCACGTTGCATATAATGTCCAAGGAAAAATTTGAAAGCACCTATGAGGAAATATAAGTGGGTGCAACGGGCTATTTGCTTTATCATTGGACACGATGTGGAGTGGGTAATTGAGCATCGATTGCGGAACGGGCATATCAGCCTGAACCGCAAAGGTGGTAAAAAGCGCAACCAATCCCGATGGGTGGCTGGAGCATATAAAAAGTGTTCACGATGCGGAAAGAAACTTAGTAATTTTGAAAGAATTTGGGGCGGATGGAACTAATAGAAAAAGATAATACGATTACGGCATGGGGCGTGAAAGATGGTGTAGCCACTGTAATAGGCGTTGACTTTGGGCATAAAAACGATTACGCTGTTAAGACAACGTTAAAGAAATATCCGGATGGTAGAGTTGAAGTTGTAAGTTCTGAACCTATTGGGCGGACAATTGACTTTAACGACCCCGCCCGCAGGCAGAAAGTTATTGACGAAATTAGAAACTTTAAATTATAGAAAAATGGAAAAATTGATTTGGTTTGTAGTAGGAGTAATAGTAATTCTCCTAATTGTATGGCGGGTAACAACAGCCCTGAAAATGCATTCTCGCCAAGAAAGATTTAATGCGATATTAAAGAAAATGCGTGAGGGCTACCCGTGCAAAGAAATCGTGGTGGATGATAGACATTATTTGGCTGCATACATACCCCAGAACTCTCACTTTTATAGCGAAAGGCGTATTGGTATCCCATTCCCAGAAGATGTTAAGGAAAATATGGAAGGCAAGGGAGATTTCCATTGGTGGGGCATCTTTTGCACAGTGGATATCGTTATTATTGAAACTTATTTAAAATTCAACCCCACCTTGCGAACGTTGAATATACCGTGCGGAAACGTAGACGGGCTATTAACTCATCCTATTTACAAAGTAGTACGTGTAAAATGAAAACAGAAGTAACAAGAACGGTTGTAACGTTGGTTGAGGTACATACCCGTGAAACAGGTGACGCTACTGTAAAGGGTGTGAGCAAAGTATCTGATGATTCTACATTGTCAAGAAAGATATGGATTAATGGGGAAGAAGTGTATGCTGAACAGTACCCGACACGCTGCATAGACAAATTTGCGCAGCCAGAACTCCAAGCGTTTGTAGAAATGTTGAGTAAGTATGAAGTACCACGCAAAAGGAGCGTGTACCTATCTACGGGCTTCTATAAGACATTATGTATAATCTTGGCGTGTATTTGGTTGGTTACGTTGTTATTCTTTCTATACAGACTTAATTTGAGCGTATGAGAAAACAATTACCGCCACCCCCGCCAAAACCAAGAAAGGGGCAAACAAGAGTAAGAAGTTGGTTTGCTTGGAAGCCTGTAACGATTGGGCTAGAACAACGTTGGTTGGAAAAAGTAACTGTATTAGAAGTGTGCCGTTACCACAGTCTTCCGCATATTGGGGAAGTGCCTGAATGGGACAAAGTTAAATTTATAGATGAATAAAATATGGACAAAATTTTAGATAAACTGAAGGAAGCTGAATTGTTCCTATTGGATAATTACAGGTCTAAGAAGCCGAAAAGTGCCAAAGCTAAACAGTTGCGTCAGGAACAACTGGATAAACGCAAAAAGAAAAACAGGCATGTGAAACGGCTTAACAAGAAAGTGAGGGTATAATGAAAAATATTTGTTATTTATTGGTGGCAATGTTTTTGAATGAAAACGGAAAAACAGGGCATCAGAATGTATATGTAAGTGTTAAGGGAGAATTTATACTGTCAAAGGTTGCCAATCGTATTTGTCAAGATTATGGTTTTCAAAAAGTAGTTGTTTTATATAGAACGGAAGTGACAAAGACGGAATTTGAAGCAAACTTTGCTGAAAATCCAGAGATATGTTGTTTTGTCTATCCTAAATAAATTGAGGGCGTATGTTTTTAGATGTGAACAGAAGAGAAATACAACTTGGTGACAAACTGGCTGATGTAAGTGGTGAATGGTATGCAGATGACGAAACACCCGTAGTAGAAAGCGAGGGTGATGAGTTGTGTATTTATGTGGAGGGCACTACGATTTACCTGTCTGAAATAGAAACTGAGAAAATATGTTTAATAGTGGATTAATATGGCAGAAAAAGAAACGCAGGAGAGCATTTTGCATCTCCCTATTCCGCAAGAGGCGGTAAATGTAATATTAGAACCAAACCGTCAACAGGACGTCTATTTGGTTGTGAAATTGGGCGGGGGTGAAAACCGTACTGTGACATACGTGGCGGCAGCAAAAGAGAACCCTGATGAGGTGCTAAGACAGATGAAGAGTGTATTGAATAAACCAAAGGGAAGCATATTTGCAGCCATACAGCAACTCGGCAAGTTGTTTGAGAAGTACTTTGGTACAAGGGTACGGGGTGAGAATGATGATGTGGCAGATTGATGAATATTGGTATATGAGTGATGCGATTTTCATCATCTGGGGATTGGCGGGGCTAGCGTATATCCTTCTCGTGTGTCTGATAGTTTTAGCACTGTTCAATAAAAGAATGGCGGGGTGGAAAATGCTCCCTATTCTGATAGATTGGCTGTTCGTAGTGGGAACTCTATTTGCATTTACAGGGTTCTTTGCGTGGCAGGCTATAAGGTAATCGACGGTGGATATAGGGGGTCTACGAAAATTGAAATTGTAAATTCGAGTGGGATGTCAGTAGGGGTGATTTGGACGTGATAGAGCCGAATCGCTCCTATTGATGTCTTAAAGAAAAAGGCGGGTGGATAATCACATAAGTCGCTGACAGTTAAAATTGTAGGTATTCAAAATAAAAGTAGGGGGAGGGCACTCAATCAGTGATGAATAATAGGCAGCATATAGGTATATAGTAGTATAGTGGGTAGATAGGTACAGGGGTAGAGGAATAGGTAGGTGATAGGAGATATAGAGAGTGGTTGAGGGTGTGCGGGGGTTGGTTTAGAGGGGGTGTGGTTGAGTGCGTGGTGGTTATACAGTGGTTCCAGGAGTTTTGAGGCGAAATTCCCGCCCGCATCAATATCCCTGAAGACCGAGGGCTGTCGTGTGGAGCAGGTGTTTATATCCCGAGTTTCACACCCTGTTCCTAATATAGTAATTTATATTTACCAAAACCCGACAAATCCCGGAGTAAGGGCAACAAAAAGATTTACAAATGACATGGTTTGTCTCCTACGAAAACCGAGTAAAACCGAAGCACGAAAACAACCTGTAAAAGTGAGAAAATGGACAAATCTTAAGAATATTCTAAGAATTTCCCCGAGCACTCCTTGGATATTCAAAACAAAAGACTACCTTTGTAACATCAAAATCAATAAAACGTTTAAGACTATGTTAACGAAAGAACAGTACATCGCAAAAGAAATTGAGCTTACAGCCGCTTATGAGGCTGCCGATAAAGCCTTTGATAAGAACCCCTGCAAAGAAACAGCAACAGCACTCTCTAACAGTCGTCAGGCTTTAAAAACGTTGCGTGCCGAGGGTTATGTAGGGCGTGACCGTGAATTAAGCCGCCAACTTGCTAGGGGCGTGGCACAGGTGTTTGATTATGCAGCCGGAAGAACTAACGAATTACCAACAGTATTTAAATAATAGGAGATAACGATATGGCAACTAGAGACGAATTAGTAGTAAAGAACAGCAAGCAATTAGAAGAAATTTGTGGGTTAATACAAAAAGAGTGCCCACTCGCAAAACAAGTGCGATACAGTTGCACCAACTTTTACCCGAACGTGTGTTTTATTGTTGTGGATGCTTTAAACCCGCAGGACTACCCGAATGGTATTAGCGACAACAGCGTTTTCTTGATGTTCCGTGTGGATTTTGAGGCAAAAACGGTGGAGTACAAACGTAGCGGATTTATTTACCTGTCAGAAAAAGACAAGCGTGAAAACCCGAAGCTCCGCTATTTGGCGATGAACAGCATGGTTGAGATAGCTACACGAGCAGGCGTTAAAAAGATGCGTAAAAGCCAACACAAAGACAACGCAACGTCGGCTCACAAGATGGCTACCTACTTTAATGAGGTGATGGAAAAGGTGGTGAATTATACTGATGGCTACCCGTACAAACAGGGTGTTGAAAAATAATTTTGAGTTTTATTGATGAATTTATAGGGGCAGGTCTTGGATATTCCAGATTTTGCCCCTATATTTGTACCATCAAATTAAATCAATAACAATTAAAACTCAATTATTATGGCAGAGAAAATTTATAACTTCATTTGTGGACGGTTCGGTAGCCGCATACTGAAACCTCGTTACCGTAATGTGTGGATAAAGTTTTGGGCGAGCGTTATTATAAGCCTGTTCTTATTGGTATTGTACTTCATTGTACAGGCGTGGAGCGTTGTGGTTGAGTGTTTAAACAGAGTTATTTGGAACTATTAAATTTTTAGAATTATGGCAAAAGAATTTAAAAATGGTGAACGGGTGGAATTTCGCCCGTGGGAAACCGCTCCTGCAAAAGACAGGGTTGCGGGCGAAATTGTTGGTGGCGTGGTTGAGGGTGAATACTACATGTTGCTCCCAGATTGGGCAAAACGTAAAGGAGAATTCACTAACCTTAAGAAAATTCATTGGTCACAACTTTATTCTATTTAATATGGCGGTAGTTAGTGCCTATATAGGCAAAACAAGTGAAAGCGGACGGGCGACAATGTATAATGTCGCCTTTCGTTATAATGGGCGTGACTATTTGCAGAACGTTTGGGTTCCGAAGTCAGCCGTGTATTATTACAGGGCGAGCACCTGTAAATTGAGCGTTGATGATTGGGTACTCAAAAAGGTTGTGGAGCTAGCCGTGGCAAACCCTAATAAACCGTTCGTAGACCGAGGAGCATTGCTGAACGGTGTGGAATGGTAGTATAATAACCAAACTAATAAATAAGAATTATGAAGAATAAGACAGTGCTTAGAAAAGTGATTGGAGCTTACAGGTGCACACAGTTTGACGGTAATGTCAGCCATTTGCAGACGTGGCTGAACCAATGGGCTGAAGAAAGATACGAGGTGGAAACTTACAACCACTTCTTAAAAACGAGTTCAGGGTTTAATATACCGGAATGCGATGCAGTGGTATTTGACGAACAAGAAGGAATAGCATACCCCGTACTGAATGAGAGCTGGATTTGCCTGTATGAGTGTGACACACTTTGCACGGTGCTTCAGTTGGTTGTTATGGATACAGACGATTTTAACGAAATAATGAAAGAGATATGATGGTGAATTTAAACAGCGTGCCCGAGCGCACGTGGATGCGAGTAATACAGGCGTGCGGAGAACAGTGGGTGCATCGTTCAGCGTGTGGTCGTTACCTATTAAAAAGACAACGGGTGTACACTCCCGGACATGATTACCAAATCCACATCCGACCCCTGTTGGGTGGTGGCAGCATGGGGATGAGAAACTGTTACCTACGTGCGAATGAGGACAACTGTTGGGAGATTACCGTTTGCGACGATTTGCGACACGGACGCCTCGTGACAGTGCATTGTTATCACCCTAATGCTTTAAACGTCATGTTGACCACTTTAGAGCGTGATACAACATACTTTAAGAGCCTACGTACACACGAGCCAACTCCAGACGCTCGCAGGGAACTGGAAGAACGCTTTGCGAACTATGTTATCAACGAAATCTTTGGATGACCCTCTACATGGGACTTGCAAGCATAAAATCAAAATATTTTGAAGAATTTCCGGATAAACTCTTGCACAATTCAATTGAAGTAACTACATTTGCAATGTCAAATTAATTCAATAAACAATTTAAAATTCAATAGTTATGAAAGCAACAGTAAACAATTCCGCAAATTTCGTGATTAACAACGATATGTTGAACGAAACAAAATGTCTGAAGTATGTAAGCAAACCAACTATGTTGGAAGAAATTGTTAATATACAGGTAGCACTCGCCAAGCTAAACAGCAACTACACGCCACGCCAATACACTGAAAAGAACAGCAAAAAGGAACTGTTTGAGGGTTATGGACGCCTCGTTACCATTTACAAGGAGCTAAGCGAAAAGCGTGAAGCCGAGATTGCTAAGAATGTAGCAACTTGCATTAAGACGGCTGACGTATTGGCAGAGGAAGCCCGTGTAAAGGCTGAGGCTGAAGCCGCTAAGAAAGCTGAAGAAGAGGCTAAACGGGCGAAAAAGGCTGCAAAGGTAGCCAAGCCAGAGGCAGAACCGAAAGCCGCTAAAAAGAACCCCAAAGAGAACGTAAACACTGATAAAAAGGCACGTCGCGGGGATGCTCAAGAACGGTTGGACAAATACACGGCTGAACTCAAAGAAAAAGAAGCCATTGCCGAACCCTCTAAAGAGGTTAAACACCGCATTGCGAGCCTGAAACGTAAAATAGCTCGTGCCGAAAAGGCTCTGGGCAACGTAACAGTTACTAACGAATAATCTACTTGACATGGGAACAACAGCAAAGAGCCCCGAAATTGGGGCTCGTTATTATAGAGTGTACGTGTTGAACAGTGACGGAACCCGTTTTAAGACACTGGACAAGGTGTATCGCAAGTCAGCTCAAGCGGCTGCAAATAAAGCCGCCCGAATTGTAGCCGCTAACGACCGTAACATTACCGCTGAAGCATTGTTGTGTCGTGTGTACTGTATGCCGAGCGGGCGACATAGCGGTTTGTATTATGGAAAGACAGGAATTAAAAATAAGGAGAAATAGATTATGGCAAAGAAAAAGGAAAAGAAAGGGTTTACACCCGAACTTCACGAGTTATTTGATACCCTTTATGCGAAACTTCGTGAATATGGACAGTGTTGCGCATTTATTGCTATTTGTGACAACAAAAACGAAATCACCAAACGTATTGGAATTATTGATGAGGTAACACATCAAGAAGAGGGTGGAGTTGTATTGCCTGACATAGCTATTGCGAACGCTATGGGTGGGGATAGCCCACAGGATATCGCTGGACGACACTTGGTATATAATGCGGTTCTGTCGTACTTACACGAATACCCCGATGAGATACCCGCCTTTTTAATAAATTTCCAAAACATGGTGAAAGACATACGCGAAGAGATGGATGATGACGATGATACTCCAGAGGTAGAAATTCCTATTGTTATAAACAGCAATAACAACCCGAATGGAGACTGCTAGTAGAATGCACTTAGTCACACCGCAAACAGTGTGGCAGGTGACAACCGAGTTCTTTATTGAACGACACGTGCCGTTTCACCTGACGTTTGGAATTAACCCCGTAGGCGAACCCGCACTAATATACACGGTTGTAGCCGACGGAGTAGTTACAGAGCAACAGCTCGCAGACCTGATATTGGAAGTCCAGGGATATTTGACTTCCTACGATGTTACACCTATAATCCATTTACAATCATGATTTACGGACTTTATTTAGCTTATACCAAATGGGAAGTATTACCCACTGAAGAATGTGCTAACCCTACGGTTCCTCGTTACCCCGCTTCTGTTGCTCGTGTACGAGCGTATAACAACAAACGTGACCAGATGGAAGCGTATGCGAATACAATGTGCCCCGCCTCACAGACGTTTGAGGCTGAAACTAAAGAAGAATTTAACGCCAAAGTCGCAGAGTTTAAAAAGAATTTTGAGGACGAGGCGTGGCTAGCTGAAAACATTGACCCGTACCTGTAATTATGAAAAAGATGTGGAAATATTATATTCCTATTGTTGGGATAGGTATTATGTTCAGCAACTGGACAAAGTTTTCCGAAAACGACCCTACGGGTATTCATTGGGCGATGACTGCATTTTGGCAGTCTATCTGGACAACTGTTATATTAATAATTTTGTTATTTGAGCCATGAAACCAATAAAGATAATAAGAGTAAAGATGCACGCTGCAACTCGTAAAAGACGTCTAGTTAACCGTTTGATTCGCAAGGTAAACAAACTAACAGCCGAGGCGCAATATTGGCGTAACCGAGCTAAGAAGCTAACTAGCGGGGTGATAGAAGTTGAGGACGATGCACCACCTACTAATAAATCGGTATGGCAGAGCCCGCCTGACACCATGCGACAGAACCTGTTGGTCTGCATGATTAATAACATATCGGGAGAAAGGCTGTATCAGGTAGTACGCAATGTGTCAAGTACCCGAATTTTAATAGACGTTGCCAGCCCTGTCCCAAGATGTATTATTTCATTTGAATGGAATGGCACTATGTACGTGAGTGCCACTAAGGACGAAGACTGTAACCCAATTTATCGCCTAGAAATTTAGGTCAATTGTTAAATCTTAGGAATTTCCCGAAAATATTTCCGGGATTTCTTGTTTATATAAATCCCTCCCACTATATTTGCGCTGTCAATCAATAAAAACTTACAGTCATGCGAATTAAAAGAAAACAAATTAAAGTATCTAAGAGCCGTGCAATAGAAATTGCAATGAACCACAATTGTGTCTCAAAGGAGATAGCTAGTAACTATACTGACAGCGAACTCAAAGAAGTTCTACGAGTGCTTAAACTGAAAGCTGATTTTTAACCCCGACAGTCATGAAGATAACAGACATTACCCTGGAAATACGTACCGAGGACGGTCAGAGCCACTTGGTAGTCTTTGACAAATGGGATTTCGCTCCTGACGGTGCGGTGGTGCTAGCTGGACAACTTGTACGTGAGAAGTGGCGTGCCATATTTGGCGACAGCAGTCAATTACAGGACGGACAGATACGCTCTGTCATGGATTGTAGTGCGTTGGTGCGTTTTTACTATAATGACGCTATGCGAACAGCCGCTATCACGCATATCACGAACAAGGCGTTTCGCATCATTAACAACGATTTGGGTGTGACATGGATACCGAAGAACATACTACGTTGGAGCCGAGTAGCGCAACAGTTCGTAGTCGTGGATGAAACCTATAAGCCGGACTTTACGATGGTAGTGGCAGAGGGTATGGACGAATATCCAACCGAGTTTGATGCTCACGATGAACTTATTGACGCATTGGACACGCCCGTAACAATACCAACAGATGATAATATTACTAACGATAATGAGGAGAACCAATTATGAGAACAAGAATTTTGATAGGTCTATTTACAGTCCTGATGCTTGGTGCAAGTTGTACCACGGCACAAAACAGTAAGGAAACGTTTTACGACAAAGTGCTGTCCCTAAATTTGGACGATGAAATGTTGCGTGATGACGGGACAACTCTTAAGATTACCGAACTTGCACCCCAACAGTTCAGGTTAAGAGCGTGCAAGGGCGACGACCTTATGTTTGTTGCATGGGTGGAATTACGAGCCGTGGAAAACACCGTGAATAACAGAACGTTCAGAAATAAATTTGGTATGCTCGGCACTTATACCGCTCCAGTAGTTTATGTCTACACAGGTGAAGCCGTGCAATTTGACCGCAAGGATAAAAGCGTAGCGACCACGATTATAACTTCTACACGGCTGGAAAACTACGTAGCCCGAAAAACGGTGAATATAGAACAGCAAGACGGATGCGGCAACTGCATTTTCGTGGACAACCGCCCGTTTAATCATCCGAAAGAGAAAGGTCAGGTTTCCTATTTATTCCCCCTAAATCAGTAGAAGTTATGTGGATATTACTGAATAACCAACCCGTGTGCGTCTTTAACATTAAGAATGTATCAGGGATAATAAAATTAACCCCCGAATTATTTTATAGGGATAATAACGATATCCGTAAAGAAAGTGTGTTGTCACACATATATTCTGATGCTTATAAATTATATCGGCAAAGAATAGAACAAACGCTGCCACTAATAACAGAAGAAGACCACAATAATCCTAAAGACAGCCCAGCAGTTAAGGCGTATGAAAAAGCGTTAATGGGTACTAAACACATATTTGGGTGGTATTTTAAAATTCAACTAGACGGTGGAACAACATTGTATTCCTCTTTATATCCGAGTGAGGAATACGCTGCACAAATAAGAGATAGCCTGTTGCAGACTATTAATAAAATCACGGCTGAATTGCCTAAAATAACGATATAATGAACAAGTTACGTTTTAAGAAATGTTTAGGAATTATTTGGTGGATGACGTGGCGCATAGTTGTTCTTGCTTCATTTATCATGCTAATCAATAAGGCGTGTATTGGAGTGCAATGCAGCAAACCAATAGTTACCCCGACTGACAGTGTGAACGTCGCTGCAACGCTCCAAGATAGTGTGTACGGGGCGATATACGCTTTGCGAATACAGCACCCAGACATTGTGATGGCGCAGTGCATTGAAGAAAGCGGGCACTTTACGAGCCGTCTATTCGTAGACGGGCACAACTGCACCGGAATGAAAGTACCCTCTACCCGCCCGACGCTTGCTGTTGGGGTACTGTACGGGCACGCCTGTTTCAATAGTTGGTACGAATGTCTTGTGGATTATGCACTTTGGCAGACAGCATTTGCCCGCAACCTGTCACGTGACGAATACTTCGCCTATTTGGACAGAGTTTATGCGGAGAAGAAAAATTACTCACAACGTATAAAAACCATAATTAAAACCAAAGGATTATGAATTTAGAGGAAATTAAGAAACTGTACGAAGAGTGCGAACAGAACGTGGACGCTCTTGCTTTTGAAATGGCTATTCCCGTAGCCGAGTTATTGGCACGAGGTGAAAATGAAGCCGCTGACAAACTTGACAAGGAGAACCGAGCTAACTTGGAAGACTTTATGCGAAACCATGTTGGCGGCTTATGTGACGCAGACGTGGAAGAAGTACTGGAAGAATATGCGTATAACACTTTAAAATAGATAGATTATGGAAGAAGCCGAAAAATTTTTGTGGGAAGAGATAGCACAACTCCCCGAACATAAAAGAACATTTGACACTGACGTGTTTAATGCTATTATTACAGCGATGAAACGTTATGCCGCTGAAAAGTGCGATGAGTTAAAGCAAGATATTGCAGAATTTTACAGTGATGAATGTAAATAGTTATGTCAATGATAGATGATGGTGAATGTCGTGCGTGTGGCTGCACTAACGAAGAGGCGTGCGCACGTTGCCAACAGGCAAAGAACGAAGAGAATGTACGGGAAATGCAGAAAGGATGTGCCTATCTGGGTTGTTTCGTATTCATCGGTATGATAATCGGAATAATTATTTCTTTATTTATGATACTGCCTGTACCTAATTAAAGAAACCGGATAAGACACGTGATATCACGTATATAATAACCAAAAGTTTCTATTTTATTAATTAAATTAAAGACGAAAATGAGAAAATCAGAATTTATTAAGGCTTTAGCCGAAAACAGTGGTTTGAGCCAAAGAGATTGCGAAAAGGTGGTGGATGCGATGACCCCTGTTATTGTTACCGAATGTGTTGAAAACGGTGGTGAAATCAGCCTGCCATTCGGTAAATTCAAACAGAAAATCAACCCTGCGAAAGTTGGTAACAACCCGTTAACTAACAAACCGCTTGACATCCCGGAAAGTCATACACTTGGCTTCAAGCCGTCAAAGACAATTAAGGTTGTCATTGAACCGAAGAAAGCCGCTAAAAAGAAATAGTATTGTGTTTACATAATACAATTATTTTCATATTTTTATATTCTTAATTTAATTGTTGCCATCTAAAAGTGCGTGAGCATAAGTAGGGTGTTTAATGTTGAAATCATATTTTCGGAGCCGTTGCCCGTGAGGGTTGCGGCTTTTATTTTGAATTTATGTAAAGAATTTCCCGAGTGTTTCCTTGGATATTCCATAAGAACCCGTACATTTGCGTAGTCAATTAAATAAACAACGTCATGAAAGGTAACAGGTACTACGCAAATTTGGACTTTAGCAAACCAATTGGAACTCACCGTTGGGTTGATAACATTAAGTCACGTCGGCAGCTTGCAAAAGTGGCTTTGGTAGCAATGGCTCGCATTCAACAAGCCGAACAGGGAACAATTACTTGTCCCTACGAATTAGCTAGCTCATCCATGAAAGACGGACGCACGCTAATACAAACCATTTACGAGGATGGCTATGTAATGTACAACGATGGATGGTTTATTGTTGAATGTGAGGAAGACGGTTGTTTATATGTTGATGTAACGGGTTTTGCAATGAGAGAAAACCCTGACTACGAAAATATGGAATATATAATGGATGCAACCTGTAAGGAAGCACATGAGGCTTATTTGGCTGATTTAAACGAATAATAATATGGACTACAAAGAATTTAGAGCTGAAATGGAAGACTTGGAAGAACAGTACAAGTTGGAAAAGAAACGCATTTTAACCGAGTACGTAATGTCGTGGTGTCCCTATAAAGTCGGGGACTTGGTACGTGACCACATTGGATACGTAAAAATTCTAAGCATCCACCCTATTATCGGTATTTGCAATAAAGTGGATATAATGATGAAAGGCGTGGAATATACTGTAAAGAAAGAACCGAAAAAGAACGGGGTAACTCGTCAAATTTATCACAGTAATATTGAACAGTATGAAAACAGCACCAAGAAAGAAAACAACAAGTAAGCCCCAGACAGTTCCTGACAGCGGGCAACCATGTATTATCTATTCCCCCACAAAAGTAAAAACGGCTACTCATGGAGATTTTTGCCGTAGGTGGTTTGGCGTGGTAGATATGAGCGATGCGATAGGAAAGCATTACGCTCCTATATTGAGCACTCACGGAGAACATTTTGAGTTTCGTATCGCAAGATTTTACAATTTTAGGGACATTAAAACGGAGGAACCCCGTACGATAGTGCGATGCTTGGAAACGGGGGAAGTCTGGATACTCAAACCTAATTGGGCACAATCTTTGACTAGGACTGATGAAAATACTAAACAAACCATCATCCTCATTCCACAGCCTGTTAAAAACTACCGCCAGATATTGGACTTTATGAAACTATTTTACAGTGACGGAGAAACGATGAAACGTTTAATTAGTATCGGGAGAATTAAAGAGATACTGAAATAATACCAAAGATTATGGAAAAAGAATTAAAAACACTGTTGCGCAAGTTGGCAGCCGAATATGAAACAAAAGATTTCATAAACGATGACCCCGTGCGCTTTGTTCACGCCTATGCTGACAAACAGGATATGGAAATCGTAGGGTTCATCGCTTCTTGGTTGGCGTATGGCAATCGCAAGGTTATTGTTTCCACTATACAGGCACTCATCAATGAAATGAACTACCTGTCATCGGGTAGCCCGTTCGTCTTTATAGTGGAACGCAGGTGGGAACAGATGGAGCACCTAAAAGATGCCGTTCTGTACCGCTTCTACAAATGGGGTGATTTCTACGACTTGTGTGAACGCCTGTATGACATTTACCAGAACTACACCACTATGGAACAGGCAGTTTGCAAACAGTACGATGAAATTAAGAACCCCGATTGGGTACAAGCGGTTCTAAACCTGTTTCCAGAAGTTAAGGGCGTGCCCAAAGATACGAAGAGTGCCTGTAAGCGGGTTTGTATGTTCATGCGTTGGATGGTGCGGTGGGGCAGCGATGTTGACCTCGGTATATGGTCTTTCATTCCTACTAGCAAACTAATCGTACCACTAGACACTCACGTCGCTCGTATGGCTCGTCAATTGGGTCTTATTACCGTAAAAGGCAATAACATGAGAGCAGCGTACCAATTAACACAGCAATGTCGTCTAGCGTTCCCAAACGACCCCGCAAAAGCTGACTTCGCATTATTCGGATATGGTATAACACATAAATAATATGGAAATAAATGTAAAAAGTTTATCCTATGAGGATAGAGTGCAACTACTAAAACAGTTGATTGACAGTTTCACAGACGTAAAGGTTACGGCTCGTTGTTGTGAGTATGAGTATATCACCTCTGAAGACATTGACGCTGTTGGGGAAAATTCCGTTGAAATAATAACAAACATTTTTACTGGATGAAAGACATGAATTGTACTAACGAAACTATATTCTTGATTATCGCCCTGTTATTTGCAGGCGTGTTTATTGTATTGAGACACCTGTACGCAGAACGTCACCCTCGGTGCATACATTGCGGCAAACGTAGCAAGCGCAGAAACTGGCGACCCGTGAACTATTATAATGGCAAAAACTCTGGGCATCACATTTGTCCTAAGTGTTACCGTATCAGCAAAATTGAATTTTAATATGGACAGTAACGATATTTGGGCACTCGTGTTTGTTGTAGTGGTCGCAGGAATTGGAATATTATTAGATTATTTAGGCGACCCTCAAGAAAAGTGCCCGCACTGTAATAAAACGACCCGCAGAGGAAGATGGTATAGAAACGGAAACTCACATTACCGTGAATGTCCTAAGTGTCACAAAAAGAAATACTTTTATTGATATGCTTCAAATTCACAGATTTCACGTAAAATTTCACGTACACGCTTTACCTTCAGAAGGTGGTAGTGTAGATATGGAAGAGGATTATATACTTTCCTATCGTACGGAAGAATGGGAACCGGAAAGCCCAAACAATCTAAAGTTCTCTAAAACGCACATTCAGGGCGCAACGGGTATAATTGCTAAGGATTTGGGCGTTCATCGCTCACAGATAAGAATAACCGACATTTACAAAGTACATAACAGCTTAATAATAGAATAAATTATGACTAGAACAGAAAGGAATTTACACATGGGTTCACCTACAAAAGATGCACCCACCGGAACGTTGACTTATAGTGAGGCTTATGCACTTGCTCAAAAGGGCGCAAAGATAACTCACCGTTTTATGGCAGCTAACGAATGGATGACCGTATTGCCGAATGGGCGCATTTGTTTTGAGGACGGATGCGAGCAAACTATTGTTGAATTTTGGGCTGCACGTCGCAATCAAACAGGATGGACAGACGGTTGGAGCGTATTTAACGAAGCCAAATAGTGAGGAAAGTGCACGCTTCACTATAAGGGTGAATTATTAATAACTAAATTTTAGTAAAATGAAGAAAGACTTTATTACAGTCCTTCCCGATTCGGGGGGGCGACGCACAGGTTCAAGTAACCGCTGACGTCAACCCGAGTTTTGCAAGTCGCGAAACCACTATCAATTTTAATGCCAACGGGCAAGTCATGAAGAGCGTTAAGGCTGTTCAGGACGGTATGCCGTTTATTGTTCAAATGGGAATGGGATGTACAGGGGGTAAAAATTTGCAAATAAGAGAATTTGGTTTAACTGGAAGAAATTCTTCTTTCCCTCCAGTTATTCAGGGGCGTCTTTTAGGAGGTGTAAATAAAACTCCGGCAAATTATACTTTCTTCCCATCTGTTGGAGCGTTGGTATCCTTTTTCACTGATACTTCTGACGATTTAATTATTGATTTTCAATGGATGAACGGTTCTGGAACCGTCTTAAGTAGTTGGTACACTACCATTCCATTTGATAATGAGGACGGTGAAGATTGGCGAAACTATGCCGAAGAAATTGAAGCTAGTAATACCTCCCCTGATTCGGATGCTACCAGATTAGAAATAAGGATTGGAGTTGGACGTGGTGATATCGGAATTGACGAAGACCAAGTTTGGGTAAGGTATCACTTCGACCTTACTTAAATCAGATTTTCCCGGAAGAAATTCCGGGATTTTCTTTGATATATCAATTAGTCTGCCTACATTTGCAGTGTCAATCAAGTTAATCACATTAAAACTCAAATGTTATGGCAAACTTACAAGAATTTCATTTTAGTACAGGCGTCAAGCCTTACAGTCGCGTTCCAGCCGTTCCAGTAGGAAAACATGAATTTGTTGACGGCAACGGTGTAAAGATAATTCGCTTCTATTGTGAAGATGTACCACAGGGCGCACAGTTTCAGTTCGCTTCGCCTTATCCCAACTGCAAAGAAGCCGCTTATGAACATTGGATTGTTCGTGAAATTGTTGATGGCGGTTTAGCCTCTAAATATGCTTATTTCTATATTAACCCAATAAATGCCAAATAATCATGAAAGCAATTGTAGAAAACCCGTTTATGGATATGCGTGCCTACGCAGCTAGTTTATTTGTTGAATTTCTTAACGAAATAACTGCCTGCCAAAACGAAGAAGAATTACGTCGCTGTGTAAGGTTATTAGAAAAACGCCATAAATACGATAAACCAGAATTATCATGGTATTTTAAATGGGGCTTCGGTCATAATCATTTTTGGGTGAGTGACATTAACGGGGTTCGTCTGATATTTGTGGAGTTTTAAGAAACTCCACTACTTATGCGTATATTTCACAAATTTATTAACTTCCTAAAATAAAGAAAAATGGATTT
>ERZ1035025.524-NODE-524-length-25435-cov-55.507368_pt1 | contig 25435 bp, 26 predicted proteins | sample MGYA00520619_ERZ1035025 | MGnify/ENA primary metagenome ERZ1035025 (study PRJEB33766, sample SAMN09781742) | gut metagenome | biome: gut microbiome | host: Homo sapiens | place: Madagascar | study: EMG produced TPA metagenomics assembly of the PRJNA485056 data...
GCTGGCGCGATTTAGCCCCGACATAGCCCCACTGTTCGTCCATTTCCGCGCAGACGATGACGTCACTGCCCGGCTGTATGCGCGAGGTTACCGACTGCGGCCTGAGTTTTTTAAGTGACGTAAAATCGTGTTGAGGCCAACGCCCATAATGCGGGCAGTTGCCCGGCATCCAACGCCATTCATGGCCATATCAATGATTTTCTGGTGCGTACCGGGTTGAGAAGCGGTGTAAGTGAACTGCAGTTGCCATGTTTTACGGCAGTGAGAGCAGAGATAGCGCTGATGTCCGGCAGTGCTTTTGCCGTTACGCACCACCCCGTCAGTAGCTGAACAGGAGGGACAGCTGATAGAAACAGAAGCCACTGGAGCACCTCAAAAACACCATCATACACTAAATCAGTAAGTTGGCAGCATCACCCCGGCCAGATGTGTCTTTACGTTTGGCATTCAGGGGCAGCTACGCTATTGTCTGTCTTTTATTTTTATAATATTTGAACGGGTGATTAATATATTATTGTTGCCATCCAGAGTAACAGGATAAATTCTGCCGCAAACAATAAAATAATAAATGTCCAGAATGATATACCTGAGTCATCCATAGATTTTATGATGGTCAGCAATCTTTTTTTTGAAAATAAAAACATGCCATTAATGCCTGTTAACATTCTTCACATTCATGCTGCCTCCTGAAACAGGAGGCAGCACGCAAATTAAATGCTATCTCCGCGTTTTTATATCCCGCCCCAGAGATGTTTCAACCACGGGTATTCAATGGCAATGTATACAAGAAAATAGATTACACCAAATACAAAACCCAGGCGCCAGTATTCAAATGGCTTAATATAACCACTGCCATAATATATGGGGGAAGGGCCTGTTGCATAGGGAGTGATAACCCCCATGATCCCCTGAGTTCCGCATAATAATAATGAAAATGCTAATACATTAACACCATCCATCCGGGACACCACAGCAATCATTAACGGCAGCAGTGCCGTGACATGTGCCGTGCCACTGGCAAAAAAATAGTGAAGGAAAAAATACAATACAACCAGAGCCAGTATTGTAAATAGTTCACCAAACCCTGACAGCGTGCCCGCAATCTGGTCTCCTGCCCAGCGAACAAACCCCACTTCCGATAAACCAGAAGCCAGGGCAACCAGCGTGGCAAACCAGAAGAAAGTATTCCAGGCGTTTTTATTGTTGACGATATCATCCCAGGAAATGATATCCGTCAGAATCATCAGAGAGATGATAACTAAAGACGCTATTGCAGGGTCGATAAATCCAGAGCACCCAATCCAGAGAATTAACGCAGCAACGACCAGAAGAATAAGTATGACTTCTTTTGTCGTCAGTCGCCCCATCTGAGAAAGTTGTTCTTTAGCCCAGACGGGGACCTGATCGTTTTTCTTTTCTGTCGGCGGATAAAGATAATATCCGAGTAATGGCGTAACACTCCATAATATGATGCCGGTCGGCAATAAAGAAATAAACCAGTCAGTCCACCCTATTAATATCCCGGTTTGTTGCTCAATCAGTGCTACAGAAAGAAGGTTTGGTGCCAGAGCTGACAGAAAAAAGGAACTGGTCACACATGTGGTACTCACCGCCGTCCACATTAAGTACGCCCCTATTTTCCGCGCACTGTCATCATGTGGGCAGGAGCCATACAGAGCAGGCAGATTACGGATCACCGGATAAATCGTGCCGGCACTGCGTGCCGTATTGGATGGTGTGAATGGTGCCAAGAGTAAATCGGCAAATGAAATTGCATATCCTAACGTCAGCGTTCTTGCCCCCATAAGCCTGACCAGCCATAAGGATATGCGTTTTCCCAGGCCTGTTTTTTCATATCCCAGTGCAAACATAAAAGCACTGAATATAAGCCATACCGTATCGTTGGAGAACCCGGATACAGCCCAGTGAAACGCCTTTAATGTTGTGTTAACTCCCGGAGAATGAAGCTGTTCCGGAGAAAATAAAAATACCGGAGAGAAAACTGCGCCAATAACAATACCCAATAATCCAATAACGGCCCCGGGCAATGGCTCAATAATTAACGCGACAATGACGCCAACAAACAAGGAAAAATAATACCACGAATACGGCAACAGTCCCTGCGGCACCGGGAGTTGAGAGATAATCAACGCTAATAATACGGGTACTAATATAAGAATTTTTTTATTCATCAGACATGCATAACTCAGGTTCGAAAAAACATATACAGGAGGCCGGGCCTCCTGTTATCAGCGGATTAAAGAGAGATACGATGATAATCGCTGTATTCCGGACGCCAGAATGTGTCTTCCAGCTTTTCGGTCAGCGCCGGCAGCGTCTGCGGGGGAGCCACATTGTCTGCTATCGCAGACTGCGCAACCGCAAATGCTATCATCCGGGATATGTCATGAATGAGGCGGATGTCCGGTAACAGTCCTGTGTCTTTACATTCAAATGATGCCAGTGCCCGGGCGGATGCCAGAAACATATTCCGGGTGACCCGTGTGGCACCGGAAATCAGTACCCCAAGTCCGATACCCGGGAAAATATAGGCATTGTTGCACTGAGAAATCACCTTCTGCTCCCCGTTATATTCCACAGGAGAGAACGGGCTGCCTGTGGCCACAATCGCGTTGCCTTCGGTCCAGGACATCAGATCAGCCGGTACCGCTTCTGCCCTTGAAGTGGGATTGGACAGCGGAAAAATGATCGGTTTTTCACAATGCGCATACATCTGTCTGATGGCCTGTTCTGTAAACAGCCCCGCCACACCGGACACGCCAATCAGCACGGAAGGTTTGATTTCCGCGATTAATGCATCAAGACCTTTGTTTTCAGGAGAGAAACCAAGCTGTTCTGCAGGCCAGGCAAAGGGGGACTGAAAGTCTGTTAATGACGGATTGTCTTTCAGCAGGAGACCGTCTTTATCCACCATATAAATACGGCGACGCGCTTCCTGCTCATTCAGCCCTTCGGCCATCATTGCTGACACAATCAAATCCGCAATTCCGCATCCTGCTGAGCCAGCACCGACAAAAAGCAGGGTCTGTGAAGATAATGTCTGCCTTTTATGTCTGCAGGCAGCCTGCAGCGTCCCCAGGGTCACAGCGGCCGTTCCCTGAATGTCATCATTAAAACAACACAGGCGATCCTGGTATTTTTTCAGTAACGGCGTGGCATGTTTCAGAGCAAAGTCTTCAAACTGCAGCAACACGCCGGGCCAGCGTTTTTCCACGGCAACAATAAACCGTTCCAGAAACGGGTAATAGTCACTGTCAGGAATACGCGGATGCCGGGCGCCCATGTATACGGGACTCTCTAGTAATGACGTATTGTTGGTCCCCACATCCAGAACCACCGGCAGGCACATCTGAGGATCAATCCCCCCGCAAGCAGAATACAGAGAGAGTTTTCCAACCGGGATCCCCATCCCGCCAATGCCCTGGTCTCCCAGTCCAAGAATACGTTCCCCGTCAGTCACAACGATGATCCTGATATTATCTGACGGAACGTTCCTCAACAAAGCATCGATATTGTCCCTGTCTTCCCAGGCAATGCATATGCCCCGGGGTTTTCGCCATATCTCAGAATAATGCTGGCAGGCATAACCGACGGTGGGGGTATAGATTAGCGGCAACGTGTCTTCCAGATGGGAAGTGATAAACTTGTAGAACAGCGTTTCGTTTGTGTCCTGAAGATTGCGTAAAAACACATGTCGCGCCTCATCAGTAGCAAAGCGATCAAGCTGAATTTTTACCCGTTGAACCTGTTCTTCCAACGTTTCAATTTTGTTCGGGAGCAACCCATTCAGATTGAACTCACCCCGCTCAGATACTGAAAATGCTGTACCTTTATTTAACAGGGCATTATTAATTAACGAAACCCCTGACAGGTGTGTGTATTTACTCATGTTTTTCATCCTAAAAATAATAATGAGCCGTAAATAACAAAGGAAGACTTTAACAAGCCTGTTAAATACGGTTATTTTATCACTAATTAATCATTTTTCGCTGGAAAAGAGCCCCGCGTTATCCACTATTGCTCAGCGTATATTAAAAAAAGAGCGCGACATCTGAACAAAGCCGCGGGACAACGTCTAGGTCAATACCAGTAAGGGAGTATATATCTGCCCTTGTCAGAAAGCTGGATTTTTGTTATTCGCTGTGTTCTGATTTCTTTTCTGTAAATTTGATATTGCTGCAATGAAACACTTTTGAGTGTTGTGGGGCTATTGACTTTCCTCTTCACTAATAATTTAAACTCTCCACATTCCGTTTTTATTATGTGAAGGATAATCCCATATACAGGAGGGATCTGTTATGGTTGTTTACTATTTCCTCTGTTCATTTCCCTGAGTTACGGTAAATATATTAGTTTTCCAATTCGCCAATGGTGGGGCATTTTGTCACCATCACCAATGATGATAAATAGTTTAATTATGTATTTGCATAAATCACTTATCTAGTGTAAGTGATTCTACACTTGTAAAATGATATTGTTTGTTGGTTTGCGTAAAAAAACGCGCAAATTGCGAAAGGCAAAATGTGCGTTCATTTGTATTTTAAAAATAAAATCATTTAAAATAATAATGGCCTTAAACAGGCCGCTAACATTTTATAAAAAACATATATTACAGCAAAAATCCAGCCAAAGACGCAGGATACCCTTACGCCAATCAATCCTGACAGAATGAATCTGTGGTTGATCACGAAGCGAGCGACCGATGTGGGTGGTGTCGGAACGGTCAAACTGAATTGCTGCTAGGTCGGCAGGATGTAATAACCGTAGCAAGCCGATGTTGAAGCCATGATGTACGCAGGGTCAACACCAATCGCCAAAGCGACAGGAATAATCGCCGCCAGCGTTGCTGCCTGGGAGTTTACAAACTTGGAGGTCAGCAGAAGAACAATGACATAAGCCCTCGGATACTCTTCTTTCACCATTTCGCCCAGTAGGCTTTGGATTTCGGACATATGCGCACCGAACATGGTTTCCTCCATCCATGCAATACCGTACACCGCCACAATGGAGAATCATACCTAAACGGAAGACTTCGTTTTTCGAGATAGACGCGGGATTGGTTTTCGTCAAGATAATGATCACCCCTCCGGTTAGCAGCATAAACATCTGAATGACCAGTGCCATCGACAGCGGTTTGCCGCCGAAAGATGGACGCAGGTCAGAATCTGCACCGAGCAGAGCGACCACGGTGATTGCCGCGAGGAAGATCCACATTTCCAGCCAGTTATACTCTTCGGCAGTTTTTTATCCAGCAGCGTGGCGGTATCACCGTAAACATATTCGCGGTTTTCTGGAACAGAGATGATTTCTGGAACTCTTCGTCTTTATCCAGATCTTTACTGTGGAAGCAGTTAAAGATACTGATCACCAGGCTACCGATCAGGGGCGATGAAATGGTGCTGGTAAGTAGGTCGAGGAATTCAAGATGACGCCCATCAAAGGTGCCCCCTGATCCTACTCACGTAATATGGACACAAGTCTAAGCGGGGTTTTGGTTTTCAAATTATTCCGGACTGAAACCTCCACACCAACTGTGCCGTCGCCACCGATTGTAATCACATTCGATATAATTAAGCACCGTTGCCTGCATTATTTCCCCGCTGATAAAGTGTTCTCTATGGATACATTCCACTTTCAGCGAATGAAAGAAGCTTTCCACGCAGGCATTATCGTAGCAGCAACCTTTTGAACTCATACTGCCGCGCAGATTATGCCGCTTCAGCAGCGCTTGATAATCTGCTGAACAGTACTGACCTCCACGGTCCCGTTCCAGGGGCTCTTACGCTGCCACAGCGCCATCTGCAGGGCATCGCAGGCCAGTTGCGCCGTTACGAGAGGCGACATCGGCCAACCAATAATGGCACATGACCACTGCCAGATACAGCCAACTTTCATTTGTACATAAGTACGTGACGTCTCCCGCCCACTTCTGGTTCGGAAAAATCCTGCTTCAGCTCAATGCCGTTCACTTAAGCGGAGCAGCACTGCGTTTCACAGGATAACGGGTTTTTGATATCTTAACTGCCCTCGGCCTTGATGGTCGGGGGCATTTTGTTATGAACACAGCTTCCAGAGCCCCCGCAGATGCTCCAGTCGTTTCGGGATAGTCCCCGGTGATGCCCTATTTCCCAGCACTATCATTTCTGTCGCGATAAACTGGAACGCGAATTTAAAGCTGATTTCTGACGCCGCTTTTTTGTGTTTCTCAGCCGCTTTTGTTGTCTCACGCCGTATCAGGTTGTAAGCCAGCAACATGCTCCACACCCCCTGTTCCAGCAGGTCATTCTCAGCACCAGGGCATTGTTCAGCAGGCAGCTTTTCAGGTTTCTGAACCTGACTTCGATTTCCCATCGTGAATGGTAAAGTTCCGCCACCTCTTTTGCTTTGTAGCGGTCTGACGAAGAGCCATTCCACCGAGGCGGCTCCCAGGCGCTGCGGGCCAGCAGGTTCATCCCCGCTTCGCCATCCGCGTCCAGGCTCAGACGACGAACCACATCGGTAATGGGCTCATTGCGGAAAAAGGCCATGACACCACCATCCAGATAACCAAAACGACGGCGGCGAACGGCCGCATGCGCAGAAAGCGTCGGACAATGCTGTATCCACTCGACGGGAAGGTGCTCTGCAAACAGTTGTGCAGAGGGCTGTTGTATAAGGGATGGTTACTGAAATCGAGCTGGTCATTGAGAAGTGGCATAAGAAAACGGCTCCCTGTTGTGGAAGCCGTTATAGTGCCGCAGTTTAAGGATCGGTCAACCGCTCCTTAACTGATCGGCATTGGGCTTTGTGTCATTTTTTGCAAAAAACAGTTCCCACCATAGTTTTTTTATATTGTTTTTTATTTTTTTTTCGATCTTTTTTGCTGATTTTTATTTGATGTTTGGTTTATATTTTTGGCGGGTTTCGTGATTCTCATCTTTTGTTTCGTTTTTTGCTTAATTTTCATTTTGTGTCTGGGTTACATTTTTAATGTTTCATGTTTTTGTGGAGGGGACTAAGGTTAAAAAGTTTTTTGTGGTAAAACTTCATAATAAATCATCCAGTAAGTGGAATATGTTGTATAGGACTGGATGTGTTTAATGGCTTAGGGAAATAGAGAAAGCGGTATCAGATATTGCGGAGATAAACGGGGATTTGCTGAACAGGCAATATATGCTTGAGAAACTGAAAAACACGAATGTGGATGATGTTAATTTTACGCCATTCAGTTATCAGGCGCGACCGTCATTACCTGTCAGACATGACGGGCCGGGGAAATGGGTTATTGTGGTTTTATCCGCACTGACGGGGGGGATGATTGCATGCGGAGGGGTGTTGCTGAACCATGCCATGATATCCGGACAAACAAAGAGAGGGCAAGGTTAAGTACACACCGGGCTGACAGATATGCCGTCACGTGTTGTTATCAGGAAAGCATAGCGGTAAGAGGAGGGGACCGGAATATGACGAAAGGAACATTTGCTGGCAGAGAAGATACCATACAGGATAAGGGATAAATGTATGATTTACAGGAAAGGTGAACTGGGTTTGTATGACTGTCGTGAGCGGTCTGCAGGCAGGAAACTGTTTATGGCGTTCATCGCGGGCCGGGTGTGTGGAGTGATGTTAATTGTTGGTCTTTTTTTTATTGTGTCCGGCAACTGATATCAGGCTGTTTTTAAACGCCGGTTCCGGCAGGGGGGCATTCTGTTGTTTTAATGGCTGGAGCCTGTGGCAGGGGCTGATTATATGCGAAAAACAATTTCTGAATTTTTTCATCGTGTCGGGATATTACTTTCAGTTCTGGCATTTATTGCTTTTTCTCTGTGTGTGTATGCGAATTCTCCCGGTCTTTTCTGGGCAAATGTTTTGATTCCGCTGGCGGGCGGTGTGTTTATTTATGGATTCGTCCGGTTTACGGCCTGGGTGGTCAGCGGTCTGATAAAAGAATAGTTTCTGACTTTCAGTATGCGGCGTTATTGCGTGGTTTTGTTTTCAGACTGAAAAGGTGAATGGATGAATAAAAATATTGCTGAAAATATTATTTCGTTTATGGAAGGACAAAAGAAAACTGCCGGCAGAACTTTCTTCAGCAGTCGTGAAATTGCCGGCGCTGTCAGCCTGACAGTACATCAGGTCAGAACAGGACTGGAAATGCTGCAGGCGGCGGGGGTGGTGGAAAAAGTGAAGGTCCGCGGAGAAAATGCATGGAGATGGTATTTGTTCTGAACAGAGCATGTGCTGCCGGATATTTTTATTGTGGTTTTAGGTCAACAAAATAAAACCGGGATGTTAACAACATGACGTACCGGTGATTTGTTAATTTTTTGTTTCTGGGGAATTTTTCTGGAATATAAAGGATTATCGTTTTATGTCTGATGCAAGGCATTTACCCGTATTAATGTATCATCATGTCAGCGATAAACCGGGACTGGTTACATTGTCTCCTCATACTTTCCGCGAACAGATGCGATGGCTGGCGGAATCAGGCTGGAAAACTGTCACCTCTGCAGAGATGGAGTTTTTTTACCTTGGCGGAAAACTGCCCCGTAAAAGTGTCATGCTGACGTTTGATGATGGCTGGCTGGATAACTGGTTGCAGGTTTTTCCTGTGCTTAAGGAATTTAATCTGCAGGCGCATATTTTTCTGATTACCGGTCTGACAGGAGATGGTCCTGTCAGGAAGTCTGTGAAAGATATTTATTCACACAGGGAATGTGAGGAACATATTAAACAAGGGCAGGCGGACGACGTTATGCTGCGCTGGTCTGAAGTCAGGGAAATGCAGCAGAGTGGACTGGTTGAGTTTCATTCACACACCCATACTCACCGGCGCTGGGACCGGATGCCCGGGATCGCTCATCCCGGGGAGCTTCTCCGGGCTGATATTCTGCTCAGCCGTGAGAAGATGAAAGAGGAGCTAGGCAGTTGCAGTCAGCACCTGTGCTGGCCGGAAGGCTGGTATAACGCGAATTATATCCGGGTGGCGGAGGAGCTGGGCTTCACCTGTCTTTACACCACGGAAAGGCGGATGAATAACCCGCAACAGGGGCCCCGCCGGATTGGTCGCATAAGTACCAAGGAGCGGGAATCCACGGACTGGCTGAAACGTCGTCTGTTTTACTATACCACCCCGGGTTTTTCGTCGTTACTGGCCCTGCATAAAGGGCCGCGGTTGTCCGGAGACTGAGCAGGGAGGCGGAATGCATATTCTTTATACTGAGTCGTCTCCCAATATCGGGGGACAGGAATTACAGGCTGTGGCCCAGATGAAGGCGCTGATACAGGCCGGCCATCAGGTGGCTCTGGCCTGTCGTGAAAACAGCCGGATTGCACAGGAAGCTGCCGGTCACGGCATCCGGACCGTGTATGTGCCATTCAGAAACAGTCTGCATCTTCCTTCGGTGATTATGCTCCGTCGGCTGATTGTGACATTCCGGCCGGATATTGTGGTCTGCCACAGCGGTCATGACAGTAACATTACCGGACTGACCCGTTTCATCCTGCACGGACGGGTAAAGCGTTTTTGCATTATCCGGCAGAAAACCTATCTGACCCGGAAAATGAAGATGTTCTCACTGAATCACATGTGTGATGTCGTGGTGGTACCGTCCTGGGACATGAGGTCACGTCTGAACCACGAAAACTGTCTGCAGTCAGTGGTTGTCGTGCCTCCCGGTATGGATTTTTCAGTACTCAGGCGACAGGCAGGGATGGCGTTGCCGGCGCATATTGATAACTGGCTGAAAAGCAGGGGGCCTGCTCCGGTGATTATTCAGGTGGCGATGATACGTCCGGAAAAGGGGCATCATTTCATGTTGCATGTTCTGCACAGACTGAAACAGGAAGGGCAGCGTTTTTACTGGCTGATTGCGGGAAGCGGAAACCGTGAGGCTGAGGAACAGTTACAGGCAGAAATCAGGCGACTGGGCATGGAAGACTGTGTGCTGATGTGCGGACTGTTATCGCCTGTGGCACCGGTTTACCAGGTTGCCGCCCTGATGGTCATGCCCTCCTGTAATGAGTCTTTTGGCATGGCCATTGTGGAGGCGGCGGCATGTGGCGTGCCTGTGGTGGCCAGCAGGGTGGGAGGGATCCCGTTAGTGATGCAGAACGGGCGAAACGGGACACTGCTTCCGCCGGATGACAAAGAGGCCTGGGTTAATGCCCTGAAAACGTTCTTTTCTGCGCCGGAAGTTGCGCAAAGGACCGCAGTTCAGGCCAGGAATGATATGGAATCCCGTTACAGCATAGACAGCACGGTCCGTGAACTGGTGAAACTGGGAATACGTTATCGCTGTATCCGGTGGGGATACAATACCGGTGATAATTTTCATGATGAAGAAAAGGGCTGAACAAAGATGTTGCCGGAAAAACTGACTGAGGAAACGGGTACTGGTGCCGGAAGAAAAAGTCATGAAGGAAAAAGACTGTCAGCCTTCACGTTGTTCGTGAAACTGATAACCGATCCGGTTTATTACCGGCGGCGGTGGGAAATGCGGAATTTTCGTTATCGTTTTCTTCTGCGTACTCTCCTGGTATGGCCACGGGTCACCTTTCGTTATCTGCAGGCGTTGTGCGAACTGGATGATCCGGAGCGTTTACTGGAAGCCAACCCTGTACTGCCGGCCAAACCTCACCGGCCTTATCTTCACCGGGGGGGCAATGCACGCCAGCGGGCCCGGGCGGTGCTGGAGCATTATCATTTTGTTCAGGCGCTGCCGGACATGGTCAGACCCCTCCTGCAGATTTACCGGGAAACACCACTGGTGGATCTGGAAGGGAAAGGAGGCGCATTACTCAGTATCACCTGCACGCCCTGTGGATTTGACCGTGAAGGGGAACTGATGCTGGTTCTGTACTGCCGGGGCGTGGCGGTGACACGGATTTCCTTTTCATTCATTCGCTGGCAGGGCAGGTATACCCTGTTTATCGGTGGTCTGCAGGGACCACGGGAAGACGGGGTGGATATCATTCGTCAGGCCACCCGGATATGCCATGGTCTGTTTCCCCGGCGGGTGCTCTGTGAGGCCGTGGCGGTACTGGCAGAAATATGCGGGCTGGACACCATCACGGCAGTCAGTGAAGATAGACATGTTCTGCGGCATGACAGATATGCTGCCCGCAAGCAGGGGCGTTTTGTTGCACGTTACAGTGAATGCTGGATATCTGCCGGTGGCGTATTATGTGCCGGTGAGGGGGGTTATCGACTTCCGGTTCCCCTGCCGCGAAAGGCGGTGGAAGATATTCCGGTTCGTAAACGGGCGGAATACCGCAGACGTAATGAACTGCTGGACACAATCGGTCAGCAGATACTGAGTCGTATCAGTTGTTCAGTGAATGAAGTACTGTGAGCAGTTGTATTAACTGTCTGTTTGCGGACAGATGATGCGGTATATAAACCGGGGATATGTGTATTTCTGACTATGAACACCGTTTATTCTTCCGTTGCCGTCCAGATTGTTGCTGCGCCCCGGGACAGCGGTGTGCGGCGAATTTTTTCTTTTTTTCCAGTTGCTGAAGATAATAACGGGCCTGATAGACGCTCAGATGCAGTGCACGGGCAATTGCTGCGGTACAGCAGCTTTCATTTTTACGGAGCAGATACTGTATTATCTGATGGCTGATATCATTGCTTTTATTGTTTCTGTACACAGTCATAACTGCCGGTAATTCACGTTACAGCCCATGTCCATGGTTTGTATTTTAACTCTGGATTATCTGATATTGCCGGGTGAGTTAATAGATATACCGGGCACGGGGTGTCCCGGTAACTGATAACGGAGGATACATGATCAGACATGTTTTGTTAATTCATTTTGCAGACGAAGCATCTGTAAAACAGATTGAGTCGGTAAGAAAGGCATTTTTATCCATGCCGGAACTTGTTGAAGGTGTGACTTCTGTGGAGTGGGGAGAGAATAACAGCCCTGAAGGGAAAAATGCGGGTTACACACACTGTGTAATGATGACATTTACGGATGAACGGGCCAGACAGCGGTATCTGCCTCACCCGAAACATGAGGCACTGAAGAAAATTTTCAGGCCAGTACTGAAAGAGCTGATTGTGTTTGATTATGATTGTTCATCCACAATGGAATAATATGTTTATTTGAGCCGGATAAAGCACCTGTATATCCTGTGGGGGGCGTCAGCGAAAGAGAAGTTAATCTTTCCGCCTGCAGGATATCCGGGGAAAATTGTATATCCACTCTCTCCGGGGGCGTTGTGACGTGGTTTCTGAATCAGGCGCGAATAATTATTTCCGGATGTGTGGTGTTTTTTCAGCTCCGGGACGGGTAGCCGATTTTGTATTCCAGGCGCCGGAGGCGTGTTTCTTTTTTTTCCGGTGACTGACCGGAGGAATATGGTTTTTTTAATGCTGTGGTAATATTTAGTCTGTTGCTGCATTTGTGTGGAGGATTAAGATTTTTTATCAGCAGATGGATATTTCAGATGAGTGACGCGCTGGTAACTGGTTTATGCAGTCCGGAGGGACTGATAAGTGCGGTGTGAACAGTGAATCGTCTTCTGATTTTTATATAACTTAAGGAAAACCGTTTATGGAAAAATTTGTTCTTTCTTCTCATGATTCAGGGGAGGCAGATGTCCGTCCATCAACTGGTACCGTTCGGCGCCGTACCCGTGTGCTGATCCTCGGGGTTAATGGATTTATTGGTAACCATTTGACAGAGCGCTTGTTACATGAAGACCATTACGAAGTGTATGGGCTGGATATCGGCAGTGATGCGATTAGCCGGTTCCTTAATCATCCCCGTTTTCATTTTGTGGAGGGGGATATCAGTATTCATTTCGAATGGACAGAATATCACATTAAAAAATGTGATATTGTTTTACCGCTGGTTGCGATTGCCACGCCGGCTGAATATACCCGTAATCCATTGCGTGTTTTTGAACTGGATTTTGAAGAAAATCTCAGAATTATTCGTTATTGTGTGAAATACCGTAAACGCGTTGTTTTCCCGTCCACTTCGGAAGTTTATGGTATGTGTACAGATCAGCTGTTTGATGAGGAACATTCAAATTTAATTGTCGGTCCGGTAAATAAAACGCGGTGGATTTATTCAGCATCAAAGCAGTTGCTTGACCGGGTTATCTGGGCATATGGGGAAAAAGAAGGGCTGAGGTTTACGCTTTTCCGTCCGTTTAACTGGATGGGACCCCGTCTGGATAATCTTGATGCTGCACGCATTGGTAGTTCCCGCGTTATTACGCAGCTTATTCTTAACCTGGTTGAAGGAACGCCGGTTAAGCTGGTCGATGGTGGAAGGCAAAAACGCTGCTTTACTGATATTCGTGATGGCATTGAGGCTTTATATCGTATTATCGAAAACGCGGGCAATCGCTGTGACGGAGAGATAATTAATATCGGTAATCCCGATAACGAAGCGAGCATTAAAGAACTGGGGGAAATGCTGCTGGCGAGTTTTGAAAGACACCCGTTGCGGTATCGCTTCCCTCCTTTTGCCGGTTTCCGTGTGGTGGAAAGCAGTGATTACTATGGTAAAGGATATCAGGATGTGGAACACCGTAAACCCTGCATCCGCAATGCACGCCGCTGCCTTGACTGGGAACCGACCATTGACATACATCAGACGATTGACGAGACACTGGATTATTTTCTGCGCACAGTGAATGTCACGGAATGACCGTCGTGGGCAAACCAGGGGGGAAGACGCATTTATCATTGATACTGAAACAGCACCTGATCATTACAGGCAGGATCAGGACTTACGTGTATACATTCACAGGTAACGAATATATTTTTTCTGTGTCTTTCCGTAACCAGATAAATTAATGAACGTCACCCTGTCGTCAGGGATGGTAGTAAGAAGATCGTTGCCAGCAGTCAGGGGAGATATCATGAAACCGGTGCGTTACATACTGGCATTGAGCACACTGATAATCTTTTATTACATTCTTCCGGTTAATACCCGTTTGCTCTGGCAACCGGATGAAACGCGATATGCAGAAATCAGCCGGGAAATGCTGGTCTCTGGTGACTGGATTGTTCCCCGTATGCTGGGGATACGTTATTTTGAAAAACCGGTTGCAGGATACTGGATCAACAGTACCGGACAATGGTTATTTGGGGACAGTAATTTTGCTGTGCGGGCAGGAGCCATTTTTGCCACGTTAATGACCTCCATGCTGGTTGCATGGTTTGCCAGATGCATATGGCAGAACGCTCGTCCGGCGTTTCTGGCTGCCGTTATTTATCTGTCGCTGATTATTGTTTATGGCATTGGTACTTATGCGGTTCTGGATCCCTTCATTGCTTTCTGGCTGATGGCGGGAATGTGTTGTTTCTGGCAGGCGATGCAGGCGCAAACAGGGCAGAAAAAAAAGGCATGGTTTTTACTGCTGGGAATAGTCTGTGGTCTGGGCGTAATGACCAAAGGTTTTCTGGCCCTCGCTGTTCCTGTCCTGAGTGTACTGCCCTGGGTTGCAATGCAAAAACGCTGGAAAGAATTCTTCACCTGTGGCTGGCTGGCAGTGGTGAGCTGTGTGCTAACGGTTGCGCCATGGGGGGCGGCAATCGCTGCCCGCGAGCCTGATTTCTGGCATTATTTTTTCTGGGTGGAACACATTCAACGTTTTGCAATGGATGATGCCCAGCATAAAGCACCGTTTTGGTATTATATACCTGTTTTTGTTGCCGGTTGTTTACCCTGGCTGGGGTTACTTCCTGCTGTGTTCCGGTCTGGCTGGAAAAGCTGTAAAAACGCTCCGGCAGTATTGTATTTATTATGCTGGGTAGTGATGCCATTATTATTTTTCAGTGTGGCCAGAGGTAAACTGCTGACCTATATTCTTCCCTGTTTTGCTCCTCTTGCCATTCTGATGGCAGGGTATGGGGTGCAGGCAGAAAGAAATAATCCTCTGATGCTGCGGCTGAATGGCTGGATAAATATTATTTTTGGTATGGCTGGCATGATTGCTGTTTTTATCGTTTCCCCGTGGGGGCCCTTGAGAACACCTGTCTGGACGTCACCGGAAAGTCATAAAGTTTTTTGTGCATGGGGCGTTTTTTTGCTTTGGGCAATGGTGGGAGGGTATACGCTAATCAACAGCCAGAAGAAATGGTCGTTTGCCGCATTGTGTCCGCTTGGACTCGCGTTACTGGCAGGTTTCACGATATCCGATCAGGTGAGTGAATCCAAACAACCGCAGTTTTTTGTCGGAAAGACAAGAGAAATGCTGGGATCAAGCCGGTATATACTGACTGATAATGTCGGTATTGCCTCGGGGCTGGCCTGGAGTCTGAAAAGGGATGATATCATTCTGTACCAGAAACGAGGTGAGCTGGAATACGGGCTGAATTATCCTGATGCCAGAAACAGATTTATTTCAGCAACAGGTTTCCCTGACTGGCTTAATCAGTATCGTCAGAATGGCGTGGTTTCGCTGATACTGACACTGGATCATTATGAATCTGTTGACAGATTTCTGATTTCATCGGCTGATGTGGTGGAGTATCAGGGGCGTCTGGTACTGATTCAGTATCATCCCGGATAACGGATATTCTGAAGTATGTTTCTGACATAACAACCTGTTTACCTTTTATGAAAAGGTAAAACAGATCTGTGTCATAAGCTGATGGCTGAGTTTGTGTTGCTCAATGACACAAACTGAAAGCCATTCCCGGTCAGGGATATTGTTGCGGATATGGGGTAATGGTTCTTTCTGCCCGTATTTTCCCATAAATAATTGAGTTATTGATTTTGATATGGACCATATTAACTGTTCCCGGGGGAACGGGGTTCGTCATTTTGTTATGTTGTAACCAGGAATGATGATGTCAGAGTTTGATGAAACAACATTTGTTGACCGGCGTGACTATCCGGATTATCTGCTTACTCCCGTTCAGCGGAAGCAAATGATTGCTCTCCGGTTCATGTATCCGGAATTAGGCCACTGGAGTCTTTTTGGCTTATTTTGTGCGCTTCTTGCTTATTCATTTGACGTGAGGATACCAGAGCTGAATGCACAGGACGATATGTTTTTATCGTTCTGTTATTTGCGGCAAATATATCCGGAGTTAAGGTTTGCAAGTCGGGAGATTTATCTGATCCTTAATAAGGATTTACCCCAATTCAGGTGAAAGGATAAATTAAGATGCGTGTTTCAGATTTCAAATCATGTCGCCAGTCAGGTGTTTCTGTGGATTTATCTGAATTTGTTGTTAATCACAGTGTTAAAGTCTCCCGGAAAGAAGAGCTGAAAAACATTTAATCAGTTGCCAGGATATGCGGATATTACTTTTAGGGAAGGTGCGAACAACTATACTTTTATCGAAAGGAAATAAAAGTGGATAATGTATTTGTTAAAGCAAAAGGTCCCAGAAAAAAACCATATTTTAAGGTTGTCTCAGATCATACTCTTTTTGAAAAGGTTGAGCTGTCAGTATGTTCATTGGTTCCGTATGCACCGGATCATAATCTTGATGAAGATTCCTGGTTTAGCCTCAGTGAATTTAGTAAACGAGAGTACTGCCCATCCTTTTTGAAAGATGAGTTTGATTCAAAAAATTATGATGAATTACCTAGAAAATACTTTTCAAAGATAGCGTTTATTTTTTCATTTCAAAGTGGAGATTTTTATTTTCAGAAGATAACACCATCATTATATCTCAAGAAAAAAACAATTGAACTTGGCGATAGTGCAAAGATAGAGAGCGGAAAGAATCGTCTGGTTATTAACCAGACCCCAGATGCAGTATATCTTGCTGCAAAAGACACGCTTATATTTAAATCCTTGTCAGCCATTTCTTCCATGTTTAATGGTATCGATACTCTTTATAAAGAGGCAACAGAGCAGGATGTTGAACAGTTTCTGGGGGAGTCGTTTATTGCTCTTTCTAATGAATATAAAGCATGTAATGTTTCAAAACCAAACAGAAAAAGAATAGCGTTAGCGATGGATACGTTAAACCAAATGGATGAAGGTGACAGGAAAAATATGCTAACTTATATAAATGATTATTGCTCTGAAAAATTAAGGTTTGATGATGGCATTGGCTGTTTTGAAATTTCTTGTGACGAAGAGCTTAAACTTTTGCTGTATGGAATCGAAGAGAGATATTATACAACTCGATTTGGTAATGAAAAAAGATTGGCCAACTCGATACAAAAATTATGAATTGTTTTATATCAAGGGATGCAGATAATATTGTTCAGCAATGCATGATCATTTAATGACAGACAAAATTTGGCTTAGTACTAATGTTCTGCTCGCAGCAACCGCCCGCATTGAGTGGATTTTTGAAACATTTCCATCAGTTTGCCTCTCTTTTTCCGGTGGAAAGGATTCCACCGTGCTTTTCCATCTTGTGGCAGAGGTGGCCCGCAGGAGAAAACGTCATTTCTCTGTATTGTTCATTGACTGGGAGGCTCAGTACCAGCGCACCATTGAACACATTCAGAAGATGCGGGAGATGTACAGGGATGTGACGGACATCTTTTACTGGGTGGCACTTCCTCTGACCACGGTAAATGGTGTCTCGCAGTTTCAGCCGGAGTGGATATGCTGGGAGCCTGGCGTGACCTGGGTTCGCCAGCCACCGGAAGAGGCTATTACAGATATGGCGTATTTTCCCTTTTACCGGTATGCCATGACGTTTGAAGAATTTGTTCCGGCATTTTCTTCCTGGTTTGCCGGTAACCGGTGTGGTGTGGCAGTACTGACCGGTGTCCGTGCGGATGAGTCTCTTAACCGCTTCATGGGACTGGTGTCCCAGCGCAAACTGAGATATGCCGATGATAAGCCCTGGACCACAGCATCGCCTGAAGGGTTTTATTACACCATGTATCCGTTATATGACTGGAAAGCCCGCGATATCTGGATATATAACGCCAGAACCTGTGCCATCTACAACCCTCTGTATGACCTGATGTACCGTGCCGGCGTGCCGTTACGCAACATGCGTGTCTGTGAACCTTTTGGTCCTGAACAGCGTAAGGGACTGTGGCTTTACCATGTTCTGGAGCCGGAAACCTGGGCCAGGATGTGTGAGCGGGTGTCAGGCGCTGCCAGCGGGGCGCTTTATGCCAATGAAAGCGGTGCCTATTTTGCCCTGCGTAAGCGTATAACGAAGCCGCCTCATCATACCTGGCGCAGCTATGCGATGTTCCTGCTGGATGTGATGCCGGAAAGAACAGCAGAACATTACCGTAATAAAATTGCTGTCTACCTGCGCTGGTATCAGACGCGGGGCTTCCCGGATGACATCCCGGATGAACAGGAGAATGACCTGGGGAGCCGGGATATCCCGTCCTGGCGACGTATCTGTAAGACTCTCATAAAGAATGATTTCTGGTGCCGAACCCTCTCCTTCAGTCCGAACAAACCCCGGCACTATGAACGTTATCTGCAGCGTATGAAGGAAAGGAGGAAGGAATGGGGGATTCTGTGACACCGGAGATACTTGGCAACATGATTCGTCAGTACTTCAGCCAGGAACGAGCAGAAGAAGAGACTATACAGGCTCTGAATCACCTGCGCAGGGTGCTTCATGAGGTCAGCCCTTTTGCGCAGGAGCCTGTGGACTGTGTGCTGTGGGTGAAAGCGGATGAAGTGGTGGCCAACGATTACAATCCCAATGTCATGGCGCCGGGTGAGAAGAAACTGCTGAAGCAGTCACTGGAGAAAGATGGTTTCACACAACCGGTGGTGGTGTCTGAGGAAAAGAACCATTACCTGGTGGTGGATGGTTTTCATCGCCAGGTGCTGGGCAGGGAGGCAGGCACAGGTAAACGCCTGAAGGGCTGGCTGCCGGTGGCCTGTATTAATCCTGAGAGAAAGGGACAGGCTGAACGCATTGCCGCGACCATACGACATAACCGGGCCAGAGGAAAACATCAGATAACCTCAATGTCTGATATTGTCAGGGATCTTTCGCGTCTGGGCTGGACAGATGAGCGTATTGGCACAGAGTTGGGCATGGATCAGGATGAAGTGCTGAGATTGAAACAGATAAGTGGGCTGACGGAGCTGTTTCAGGAAGAGGATTTCAGCCCGGCATGGACGGTTCGCTGAGACCATCAGATATGTATATTATTTCAGTGAGTTAATGTTTTGAGCAGGAAAAAGAGTACCCCGGAAGTTGTGGAAGACATTATTGCGCAGAAACTGGAGGCTGCTGGTTGCTGGCGCAGAGCTTCTGCCCGCTGGCTTTTTGTTATGGGAAATGTTGAATGTACAGAAGCACAACGGGAGTGGTTGTTGTTGCGCCGGAATTATTGTCTGGCGCTGATATCGTCCCCGCCGCTACCTGAAAAGCTGGATATCAGCGAAGTGGCGAAAGCTGCAGATGCCACGCTGAGGCGAATGGGGATTGCCAGCCCGTCCGGGGAGATATTCAGAAAAGGTACACCGGTCTGTTGATATTCAGGTAACAGGTATTAATGATGAAGAAAGATATGGCGGACAGTGTGTCAGTGACATGGCAACTTTTGTGCGATGATCATGGTTTTACCCGGGAGCACTAAAATCTGCTGAAGAAGTTCAGCCCGGAGGCATTACGTGAAATTATTGCTGAAATAGCCTGCTGCCATCCATCAACCAGTATATTGCTCAGGAATAAGTGGCTGACACCGCCGGAGAATATTCTGGAGCAGGTTACCCGTGAATACGTACGAAGAATGAGCCTGCTGTCACCCTTTGACGTGGTGATATGGATGACGGATGGCTGGCCGCTGTATGAATCCCGCCTGAAGGGAAAGCTGCACGTAATCAGCAAGCGATATACGCAGCGAATTGAGCGGCATAACCTGAATCTGAGGCAGCACCTGGCACGGCTGGGACGGAAGTCGCTGTCGTTCTCAAAATCGGTGGAGCTGCATGACAAAGTCATCGGGCATTATCTGAACATAAAACACTATCAATAAGTTGGAGTCATTACCAAAAACTACCAAAACAGAAATTGCACTCTGTTTGTCAGAAATCTGTGATATACCGGTAATTGGCTGGTAACGCTGAACGAGACGACAGATATGCTCTGCCTCCTGTTTATGCTGGACTGGTTTCGTGATCTAGGTTTGCGACGACGTGTACAAGCTGGGCTGAATAAAGGAGAAGCCCGTAATGCTCTTGCGCGAGCGGTTTTTATGCATCGGCTGGGTGAAATCAGGGGCAGGGGGCTGGAGAATCAGAGTTACCGGGCCAGTGGGCTGACGTTACTGACAGCGGCAATCGCGTTATGGAACACGGTATACATAGAAAGAGCCATTGAGTTCCTGAAACGAAAAAAGCTCCTGATTAATGACCAACTGCTCTCTCACCTTTCGCCGTTGGGCTGGGAGCATATCAATCTTAATGGGGATTATGTCTGGCGTAATAATCTTAAACTGGGTACAGGGAAGTACCGACCATTACGCAGTGTCGATATCGAATCGTACAAAAAACAGTCTTAGCGTGGGATATTTTCCGTTTTCCAAGCGGACCCCTACTAGAGGCATATGTCTGCACATCATTCGTTCAAGCGCATCGCCAATGTTTTTTTGGAGCCATCGATCGGCTACCTGTCAGGTCTGAGATGCACCTTCACGTGTTGCTGTCACATAGATTCCGCTGCGGTTACGTGAAACATCCTGTATTTCCGGATATTTTCTGAACTAGGCCACCAACGTACGTTGAGCGCAACCGGGTAACAGGACTAGGTGAGGGTGAGTATCAAGATTGACTATTAACGTACTGTAACGGTGGCATCGATGCCCTGCCCACTCATCAATACCGATATGGAGCAAGCCTGACAGTTTCGTCTCCGGTCATGGCCTACAAAGAAGAGTATCTGCATTGCAACGGAGACCTACTGTCGTTGCTGCTCGTTTCCCAGCCTCACCTCCGGCTATTAATCCCAATTGACGCTGTAAATTTTTTGACGCCTGTGAAAACTGCAGATGTGAGACTGCGAAGTGAACAACCTACTCGGCAATAATTTTTCGTCAGTTGGACTGGAAATATATCCATGTTAATGGAGATTATGGTTGGTGTAATAATCTTAAGTTGGGAACCAGGAAGTACTGGCTATTATGCGCAGTCGGTATCGAATCGTACAAGAACTGTTTTATTAAACTGACATCATATATCGGTATGGCGTACACATTAACAGTGGCATAGTATTAACTGTTTTCGTCTATTTTGTTGATGTGTTATTTATCTTTAGCAGATTAATATTAATCAACCTCAATGATTGATAGGAGAGAGGATGTATGAAATTGTTATTAATTACAGGTGTTACTGGGTTTTTAGGGGGGGCCGTGCTGGAAAAAATATTGAACGATTGTCAATATTGGAAAATATTGCTTCTGGTTCGCTCTGATTCGCTTTGTCACGGGCTTGAACGGGTTCGTGAGAATATGCGTAAGTTTAATGTTGATGAGAGTAAAGTTATATCTTTAACCACTGAAAATATTATATTGGGCGATTTAAGTGCTCCAGATGATTTCCTCAAAGACCCCCGATTAGAGCAAGTTACACATGTTATTAATTGTGCAGCAATTGCTTCGTTTGGCAATAATCCGTTTATATGGAAAGTTAATGTTACAGGTACGCTCTCTTTTGTAAAACGGATGGCGCAGGTAAAAACGCTACAACGCTTTTTACACGTTGGAACAGCAATGTCATGTTCGCCAAAGGAAAATTCTATAGTTACTGAGGAGGCTGCTTTTTCAGAAACAGGAGAGCATTTTGTAGAATATACACGTTCAAAAGCAACAATAGAACAATTGATTCGTAAGGAGTGTCCGAACTTGCCCTTATTAATTGCCCGTCCTTCAATTGTTGTTGGTCATACTTGTTATGGTTGTCTTCCTTCGACAAGTATTTTTTGGGTGTTTAGAATGGGATTGATGTTACAAAATTTCATGTGTTCATTAGAGGATAATATAGATGTTATTCCTGTAGATTATTGTGCTGCAGCATTGCTTATGTTAATTGAAAGTTCTCTTCCCAATGGTGAAGTTGTTCATGTTTCAGCAGGGAAAGAAAGTAGTGTCCGATTTTCAGATATTGATAAAGCTATAGCTAATGTATTGAACGTAGAACCAGTAGGTGAGCGGTATACTAAGGTTAGTTATGAAATGCTTGTGGCAAAGCGGCATGAATTAAAAAAGATCTTCGGTCCTTGTAATGAACGGCTTATGTTAAGAGCTATGCGTTTGTATGGTGCATTTAGTATGCTTAATGTGCGTTTTGATAATGAAAAGCTACTTGGGTTAGGTATGCCGAAACCACCAAAATTTACGGATTATATTGAAATTTGCATAAAAACCACAATGAATTTATCTATTCCACAACAAATGTCGGTCGATTTTAAATGACGATTATATATCTGAAATGTGATAATGCATATTTTATATGCTTGCAAACTAAAATTTATTAGAGTCTTGATATTTGCGAACTACGACAAAATAGCCTCTTGTTGATACTCTGTTCAATTATATGGAAAGGCTATTCTGTCGCATCGAATACAATGAATAACGTTCCATCATTAACTGAGGAGTATGGTTATGGATGAAGGAGTGTAGAGAAGTGCATAGAACTTCTCAAATTTCACAACCTAACATGATGTTTTCTGCTCATGTGAGCGTTCGTCGCCGTCGTTTTTCGGGATATCTGGATGGATGGTGGCGAATGCATCCCCGTTTGTAAGGCTTCAGGATTCCGTTGTTCTGGAATTGACACAAGTAACTTCAGCTACTGCATCCGTACCGGGACTTTCTGCTTTGTGCAAAAAGATGATTTGGTGGTTCAGACTGCTTTTCTGCAGAACTATGATGGATACAGATCCTTATCCACCATTATGAACTTTAATGATCGTCGGATACATCAGGTTTTGTCGATATTGGTCTGACCTAGCTTCCGTCACGCTTTCCTACGAAATTTATATCGGTAGAACAATTCAGACAAACTTTTTCCACAACATACTTTAACTTGTTGCCTATGTAAATTTTTACTACGCATCAACATGAGCCGTGCAATCTTGGCAATTTTATTTGCTAGTGATATGACGACGATATTCGCTGGCTGATGAGTTTGCAGGGCTTATTGTAAATCCCTGCTCTTAGCACCGTACTGCACCTTCGCGGCCCATCGAGCGGGGTATCGCCGGACCGGGGCTGCTGGCCCGCGTGCTGACCTCGAAGTATGCAGAGCACACCCCGCTGTATCGCCAGTCAGAAATATACGGCCGGCAAGGTGTGGAGCTGAGCCGTTCACTGCTGTCGGGCTGGGTGGATGCATGCTGCCGGCTGCTGTCTCCGCTGGAAGAGGCGCTTCATGGCTATGTCATGACTGACGGCAAACTCCATGCCGATGATACCCCGGTCCAGGTACTGATGCCGGGTAATAAGAAGACGAAGACCGGGCGGTTGTGGGCGTATGTTCGTGATGACCGCAATGCCGGGTCAGCGTTGGCACCTGCAGTGTGGTTCGCTTACAGCCCGGACAGAAAAGGCATCCATCCGCAGACTCATCTTGCTTGCTTCAGCGGTGTGCTGCAAGCGGATGCGTACGCCGGGTTCAACGAGCTGTATCGCAATGGTGGGATAACGGAAGCTGCCTGCTGGGCTCATGCCCGCCGAAAGATCCACGATGTGCACGTCCGCATCCCGTCAGCACTGACGGAAGAAGCCCTGGAGCAGATCGGTCAGTTGTACGCCATAGAGGCGGATATAAGGGGAATACCGGCAGAGCAGCGGCTTGCTGAACGTCAGCGAAAAACGAAACCGCTGTTGAAATCCCTGGAAAGCTGGTTGCGTGAAAAGATGAAGACCCTGTCGCGACACTCAGAGTTGGCGAAGGCGTTCGCGTACGCACTTAACCAGTGCGTCGGCACTGACGTACTATGCGAACGATGGCTGGGTGGAAATCGACAACAACATCGCTGAAAATGCCCTGCGGGCGGTCAGTCTGGGTCGTAAAAACTTCCTGTTCTTCGGCTCTGACCATGGTGGTGAGCGGGGAGCGCTACTGTACAGCCTGATCGGGACGTGCAAACTGAATGACGTGGATCCAGAAAGCTACCTTCGCCATGTGCTTGGCGTCATAGCAGACTGGCCGGTCAACTGGGTCAGCGAACTGCTTCCGTGGCGCATAGCACTGCCAGCTGAATAACACATCCCCGTCAATACGGCCCTCGCTGTACGCTTACTCTTAAAATACGTTGTATCTTATTGAAGTGAAAATGCATTTCATTTATACTGAAAATAAAGTATTGTCATTGTCTTGTTTAGTTTTGCTATGAAGAGTAGTTTTGAATTAAATAGCGATAATTCCAGATGGTATGAGGAATGGAGTTGCGCAATAAAAAACAAATTGAATTTTTCTAAGGTTGAAATTAGCATTCCAGAAAATGGTGATAAGGATTTGTTTTTTGGTAGCATGTATATTGAAGAGTTGGAGCATGATGTCTTGAAAACTATTGTGAGATCTTCTGCTATCTCTACCTCGTTAGTACATAAAGATACGTTTTCACCTAAAGAAAATAAGTTTTTTATTATATCTTCATGTGGAGGTCTGCTGGTAAGAAATAAAAACAACAGGGTGGCTATATGTGCCGGTGATGCTTTGATTGTCCCATCTTATGATGAGCTGACTATTGAGAGTTTTTCAATGAGAAATACTGTATCCATTATTATGGATTCAGCGCTCATATCAGAGTCTCCATTATCAAAAACAAGTGCAATTTTATGGAGGAAAGTATCAGATCTAGCCTATGGAAATGAAATGAATAAGATCCTTTTAAATTATCACACAAACAATAATGATTTGTTTTGTGCGAAAAACACACAGGCATTAATAGGTCTGTTGTCATTGGAAATAGAATCTCAGCGTCACGGATATGGAGGATGGTTTATTCAGAATAACAAATTGGCACAGATACTAAATTTCATAAAAAAAAATGCACAAAACAATAAATTACGTTTATCTTTGGTTGCGGATAATTTCGGTGTATCTGAAAGAATGGTTCAGTATGTGTTATCTGAGTCTGGTTGTAATTTCGGCGAAATACTCTCGAATGAACGTTGTCAGATTTTGATGAGGAAGATAAAGGATAATCCCTTTATAAATGTAAATGTGCATATTTATGACTCTGGCTTTAATTCAATTTGCACAGCAAACAGATCATTCAAAAAAAAATATAATATAACACCACGGCAATACTTAGAACAACAAAAACGTTCGCTATCTAAGTTCAATAGTGAATAGAACAATCGATGAAAAAGCTTTGTTGAATAAATCGAATCAGATAATTATCTGAAATACTAGAGTACCTTATAAGAAGATCTATTTCGCACCATCCCTCTTCAAAAATTGTCCGGACTTGGTGCTCAGTTACAATTTTTTCTCTTGCAGGGTAATGACTCCAACTTACTGATAGTGTTTTATGTTCAGATAATGCCCGATGACT
>ERZ1035025.529-NODE-529-length-25176-cov-22.810836_pt1 | contig 25176 bp, 27 predicted proteins | sample MGYA00520619_ERZ1035025 | MGnify/ENA primary metagenome ERZ1035025 (study PRJEB33766, sample SAMN09781742) | gut metagenome | biome: gut microbiome | host: Homo sapiens | place: Madagascar | study: EMG produced TPA metagenomics assembly of the PRJNA485056 data...
CCGTAATCACAAACCATGTAATCTGTGTAAAGGTAACGGGAAAGGGCAAGTTAAAATCGTTGATGGCATACAAGACTTTTTCCACGTTCCAGATACCTGTGTAACTTTTAATCTTTTTCAAGTTCTTTCAGCTCCTTTCTTTATTCCTGCCGTGTTTCTCACGGCATAGAGGTATCCCTTGTGGGATTTCGTAAGTTCTAAATGAGAAAAGGACAGCCATGTTTCAGACTGTCCCTCAATAAAATCGCTGTCAGTAGCAACAATGCTGTTGCTGATCTTCCAGCTTATCGTTTGATTTCACACATACCGTACCTTGTTTCGATAAAGTAATCTTCAATCTCAATATCTCTGCCGTAGGCTTCACAGTCTATGTAATGGTAGAGGGCAGGCGGTATCTCGCCAAGTGCATTTTCTTCATAAATTTTTTGGTATGCCACATCTTCCATACTGTTGCACCCAGAATAGCAGATAATATCGTCGATATGGTCTGCCAGTTCTTCGACACTTCCGTAATAAGAAACAAAATCGTCCAGCTTATCCAATACTTCCTCTGGAAAATCTTGTATCAGTTCATAGATACGGTTCAGTTCATCAATGGACGTGTATTCTTCAATCTTCATCGGGAAGTTTTCAGTATCGTGTATTGCGTATTCTTCATAGCGTCCGTTTAAGCCGATACGTTCTCTAATTTCTTCCTCATTTAAGGGAAAACGAAACCAAGCCCCTTTGACACCGCCCTCAACATAATCGCCTAAGTTTGCGATATAGACTGCCATATCATCAATGCTCATCAGACCACCTCATTTCTAGGGCAGTTCATAAATGCCGTGTTCCGTTTCCACGAAATGTCCGTTATCGTCCAGATATTGTCCGTAGGCTTCAAAATCGAAATATCGGACTAGGCGTTCGTCAATCTCTGCAAAGGCAGGGTCATTGTCGAGCAGATGTTTCGCCACATCAGCCATGTTCTTACACCATGAATAGTGGATAATGTCGTGTCGGTGGCTGTGCAGTTCGTCAAGGTCAGTAAACCAGCATAACAGCTCCGCACAATCTTCTTTCAAATCCGCTGGCAGACTTGCATAGGTGGAATAAAGGTCATTGAGCCTTTCGACGCTGGTATCTTCCCGTACATCATCAGAAAAGGGGAGTGCTTTGTCTACAATGCGGTAGTTCTCGCTTTCTGCGTCTATTCCCAGCTTTTCTAAAAATTCTTCCTCGTCAATCGGCAGGGTAAACCATGCGGACAATAGTTCCTCATTGGTTGCTTGTGTGCTTTCGATACACACCCTTAATTCATTCATACGTTTTCACGTCCTTTCTTCAATGCTTCTGCTATGACGGCATAGGGAACGCCGAATACATAGCGTGTAAAATCTTCTAATTGTTTCGTCGGATAATCAGCAAGGCAGATACGCTTTAATTCAAACCACACCGCACGACGTTTGTAGGGCAGGTCTGAAATATATTGACAGCCGATTTTTGCCTGCATATCCGTAAAAATATCATTCAATGTATCACTTCCAATCTTGATAAATCTTAAATTTAGGTATGAAAAAAGCAGTCAATCCTAAGACTAACTGCTTTGTATGTATGCTGGTATGAAGTTGTGAAACTGGGATTTGTCGTCTGTTCTATTTTTTTAGATTTGTTATAAAACCAGAAATAGCAGATATAAGCCACCCCAAGCCAATAACAATTAACGCAATTTTCCACCCTATACCATTATCAAAAACAAAGATAAATGTATATAAAGCGAATAAGCTAATAGGAATAGCAAGTCCATATAACACTAAATGAAATTTTCTCATTTTTTCTTTATCCATTTCTTTGTTACCTCATTAACTTCCAATCTTTTTACTTCTCGCTATAATCATATCACTTTCATACCAGCACTACAATGAAAATCATTATGCACCGATAATCTTATTGAACAGTTCCAGCAACACGTCTTTTACACCGCCAGCATTGAACACCAATCCGACGGCAACAAGGGCAACCACCAAGAACCCAATGAGTTTTGAAAACTCACGTTTGAACCCTAAATAGATACCGATTACCACGATTGCCATTAACACTAATGACTGTGCGTTGCTTAAAAACCATTGATATAAATTTTGACCGAAATTCATTTAATTGTCCTCACTTTCTTTTCTTTGATTTCTTCCATGTGTCTGTCAGCTTCTTTGCCGACGCTTATAATACACATCAAGACTACGCCGATACCCATTCCAAGCGATACCAGCAGTAAGTCTTTTCCTAATTCCCACATTTTTCATCACTCCTTTTCCTTGACAATCATATCCTCAACCGTAGCGGTCTGTTGCTTGATTATCTGGTGGTGGCGTTCCGTCAGCCTTGCCTGCTGTTCAATCGTTTCCAAATAGTCGGTCTGATTGTCTTTGTCTATCTTTTTCAACATTTTCAAGGTCGGGGCAACCTGCCTTTGTAGCCAGTTGAGCGTCCGCTCCAATGTGTAAGGCTCTGGCTTTGTCGTCAGCTTCACGGGCGGTCGCCCCTCACCAATGAACCAAGACCAGCGGGCATTGGTTTTCCAGTCGCTTTTTCGCTTGTCTGGTTCTTTATCGGCAAAACGGATATACTGATTGATGATAGAAAAAGCAGTCTGCTCTGCGTCGTAATTCGTCAGCAGTTCCCGTACCGCATAATAGGCACGCTCATTTTTCAAACGTATCTCAAAGCGGTTTTTAATCGGGACTTCCTCAATCGGTATTCCCAGCTTTGCGTACTGTTCATAGTTCTTTTCATAACAGCAGAAGTACACTTCACTGGAAAATGAACCGATATACAGCGTATGCCCCATACCGCCTTTGTCCGCTTCGTTGTGCTTTACCAGCTCGCCAGAACCATAATTCTTAAAGGAACGGAATTTAGAGATACATTCTTCGTTTTCGCATTTCTTAATCAGTTCTGGAATATCCAGCAGTCCCGTTCTGTCATTGATTGCAAGGTCAAGGCGTTTCATCACGCCACCCTCAACCAAAGCGTCCATGAAGAAGTCATACCAGCTTCTTTCTTGTGCCAGCAGATAACTTTCAAACTGGCGACAGCCTTTGCCTTTCAGTTCCAGCAGGACGCCTTTTTCTTCATCAGCGGAAGTGTAGATAACCACGTCCCCGATATAGTAATGCTCCGTGTATTTGTAATGCCCGTAATCTTCATGGAGCATATAGTTGATATTCAGCTTTAGAATATCTTTGATGATGTGCTTTATATCCATTGTGGGAAAACGGATACGCACATAGTCGAACAGCAGGAACATAGGATTGTCGGGATTGAATTTTTCCACGGCTTCAAGGAGCTTGTGTTTCATATCCTCTGTCAATGTTACCCTGCCAGCTTCGATACGGCTTAAATGTTCTCGGCTGATACCAGCCATGATTGCAAGCCTTGTCTGCGTTACGCCGTAATCACAGCGTTTCTCTTTCAAGGCGGTTAGAAAATCAGTTTCATTCAGTTGTCATACCCCCAGTCGTGATATTTTTGTGATTTTGTGATAATTTCAAGGCTTTATCACAAACGGCGAAAGGTACGAAAAACCCTTATTTTATGCGGACTTGCAAAGGTTTTTGTGGAAGTTTCCGCCGTAATTGTGCCCCTCTGTTAGATAATGAGGGGCTTGTATATGCTGGCGTGGCTAACGCCACACCAGCAACGGCATACACGGTCTGGTTCGCTTCGCTGACCGTTCCTGCCGTTTCGGTGGACTATCCGCATACATTCATACCCATATACAAAACAATGAAGTCCATATCCTCGTTTTCGCACAGCTCTAAGGCTTCTTCGTCAAGCTCATATTCATGTTGCATACGCATAAATATGGATTTATCCATAACGATAAACTGATAACAGAACGTACAATTTAAGAACGTCATTTCTTCTTCAAGAGGAATTGAGAACAGTAACGGTAATTCCTGCTGTCTGCGTTCTGCTTTTTCCAATAGCTCCCTCATTTTCGCATGGTAACGCTCAATCGGGTATTCTTCTGATTGGTAATAGTCCATATCGCTGGAAAAATCCAAGTCATCAATGAAGTTGCCGAAATTTAGGCAAATCCCTTTTGTGCTTGCTTCTCCCGTTTCATTTCTTAATTCCATTTCCATATAACTCATAATGTTTTATTCTCCTTTTCTTGTTGTTCTGGCATGACTTGTCTTTGTTCTGCAAGCCTGCCGATTGTCTGTAAAAAATCATGTCCTTTTGGGACTAACGGCGTGTAAAATTCACTTATTACGCTTGTTCCCACATCACAATAGCCACGTCCTTTGATACGCTTCTGAAAAAACTGTTTCTTCACATCTGAACCGAACAGCATACCGTAACCAAGCTCACTGATACGCCCCAGTCCTACACGAAAGTTGAAGTTATCCCTTATCCCGTCCGAGAAATATTTTGCGTCTGGTCTTTGACAAGCGACGATAAGGAAATATCCTGCCTGCCGTCCCAGCATGACGATTTTCTTTAACTGGCTAAGTAGGCTCGTACTTTCTTTTATCCCAAGCATTTCAAAGAACGCCACATATTCGTCAAAGATTAAAAAGCAGGGTGGCAGTCCCAGATAGGCGTAGTTTTCGCCCGTCTTATAATCTGGGTGTCGCTTCATTTCCTCGCTTCGCTGTACCATGCCCTCATAAAACGAATTGACGCAATCTATCATTTCTTCTTTGGTGTGATACACATTTCCCATAACTGTTCCTAAGTCTGCAAGGTCAGCGTTCTTCGGGTCTAAGATGTAAAGGACAGCGTTGGTATGTAGTAAGGCTTCAATGAGCGTCAGCAGAAAATAGGTTTTACCGCCACCAGTCCCACCAGCAATCAAAGCGTGAGGGAGTGCGTCATATTCCCAGACAAGATTTTTCATCAGTCTAAGACAGCCGTTTTCTGCCCGTACTTCATCAATGGTAATGCGGTTCGCTATCATATCATAAAGCAGGGTATATTCGATATAGCCGTCATGCAGGGTCTTGTCGGTCAGCTCACAATACAAGCCACTTTCCAATTTATCCTCTAACCGTAAAAGCTGGTCTTGATATTTTCCTAACGTAATTTCACAGCGGATATGGAGCAGTCCCTTTTCCATTTGATAATAAATCTTTGGAAACCAGACGATTTTTTCCCTTGATCTGCTTTGCAGGTCAGTAAAAAAACCGCTGTCTTGTACGGTATCGGCTTCATACCACTTATTTTCCAGTATCATTCTTGCCAGCTTTTGACGGTGCAGGAGCTTCTTGAAACTGTCGTAACAGAAGCGGTAATACAGAAAAGCGACCAATGCACAAACACCAGTCGCTATCAGTATGGTTATGAAGTTGTAAGGGGAAAGCGTCAAGCCGTTGTCTAACAAGCTGAAATGCTCCCAATCGGTACGCATGAGCTGTTTCATATTCAGTAGCAAAAGAACTGCCACGAATACAAACAGAAGTGTACCAGCACAGAAACGATATACTAAGCCTTTGTCGCTGGCTCTGATACGCTTTCCCTTGTATTTATAGAATGTCATAAATGCTCCTTTCTTTGCATGGAAAAAGCGGTCAATCGTAATGACTAACCGCTTAATGAACATAAAATTATTTTGCTTGCTTTTTTAGAATAGTATAACTTGCAACTAAAACCACGAAGAATAGTAATATGAAAGTTAAAGTATGAAATATTCCATTTGGATAAGGTGCTACCCAGCCTTGTTTGAAAACAAGGATAGAAATATATCCCGTAATCATAGAAATAGGCATAAAAGTAATCCCAATTATATTAAACCAACTTACATAAAATGTTGCTTTTTCTTCTGATAATATTCTTGCAATAAAATACCCAATAATTCCTACCGCTTGAATAATCATTGAACCTGCAACAACTTCCATTGTTTGCAATTCATACCAGCCACCAAAAGCACAGAGTAACCCAATAGCAACAAAAGCTGTTGATGAGATATAAAGTATTTTACTTGCAATCTCTTTACTCTTTTGTTCTTTATCATTAACTGGCTCAATGCCCTTTAGAATGTAATCAGTAGTTACTCCAAAAAAATCGCTCATTATAATTACTTTTTCTAAGTCTGGTGTACTTTGCTCACTTTCCCATTTAGAAACAGCTTGTCTTGAAACACCAACTTTATCAGCAAGTTCCTCTTGTGATATTCCTTTCGTTTTTCTTAAATATTGTATTCTGTCTGACATATTCATTTTTAGCACTCCTTTCTTCATGGTTATTGTACCAATATTGGCAGTTGCACAGCCACCATTTAGGAATGGAAATATGTCAACTGACAGTTGCAATCGTGTTTTTTGCGAAATATTCAAATATTTTTGATTATAAATCGTGCTTTCAACATATTCACATTATAACAATTTTTCACAATCGCTACAATGAAAACCTAATGTATCAACTTATTTCTTCGGTTGTCCCTGCGGTGTATGGTTCTGTGGATTGCCAGTTTGATTGCCTTTGTTCTTCAAGACAATATCATCAGCCTTGATATACCAGTCCACAACCACACCTCGATAGTTGGCATTTGCCACCGTATCGGCTACGGGATTGACAAGCTCCACCTCTGCATTATACGGATATTCCTTGACTGGAATATCCGCAGGGATTGACACTTGTATCATGCGTTCCTGCACACTGCATTTTAAATCATAGGTTCTTCTTGTGATTTCCTCACTGGTTGAGCCGTCGTCGTTTTCTGCTCGCACCTCATGTCTAAGTGCAGAGAATTTCAATGTTCCGAATGTCTTTTCTTTGTCTAATACAATACCGTTTGCTAATCTCATAATCATTTACCCCCTTACTTGCTTTCCTCGACTGGCAACATATCATCAGCCGTTAAAATATAGTTTGTAAAGCCACGTCCTTTGACATTTTTACCGTCAGCGGTAATCTTCGGATTGATAAGTTTTACCCTCTGCTCTGGTTTAAAGTGCTTTTCGCCTGCTTTCGCTGGAATGGTTACGATAATGTCGTCGGCTCTCTGCACATCAGAGTACAAGTTATAGCTTCTTGATACGGGCATAAAGCGTCCGTTCAAGCGTTGCTGGTTTACATTGTTTTCCCCAGCAAATTCCAAGTTTCCAAAAGTCTGTGCCATGTTCGGCACTACATATTTTAATTCCATATTGTTTTACCTCGTTTCTTTCTGTTGTTTTGATTGATTTGTTCTATTTCTTATTCTGGCGGTTAAGGAAGTACCAGCAATCCCACAGATAGTAAAGGGTAAACTGTATGCTTCGCACCCTTGACTATCCGTGTTCTTGCAGGTTGTTAGCAGACAAGCCAGAATAAGAGGAAGTCTGCTGTTTGACAGCTTCGGTGGAGAACGTGATTTTTCTTTCATCATATCGTTACCGCCTTATGATTTTTTCACTTTACGGCGTTTGTAAAGATATGTTCCAGCCAGCCCAGCACCAGAAGTCAGAAGAAGTGCAAGCAGTCCGTAAAGGTTGGTACTGTCGCCCGTTTTTGGACTGTCTGTTTTCTTTGGTGTATCGGGTGTCTGTGGTGTTTCTGGCTTCTCTGGTTCTTTGGGTTCTTCGGGCGTTTCGGGTACTTCTTTGATAGTAACCGTCTGTCCGTCGTCCTCAATGTCTTTGTGTTCCGTAACCTTTTTCGGTTCATCTGGATTGCTTACATCATACAATTCTTCAAAGGTTACAAGCTGTTTACCGCCAAGAGAAGAAGCGTCAAAGGTAAAGGCAATCTCTACTTTCATGCTTTCTTTATCAGCGATAAAGGTATAGTCATTCTCTATACGTTTGCCGTCAATGATAAGCTCAGCATTTTCTTCTTTCAACATCTGCCAGCCTACAAGCTGATATTTTGTACCGATTTCCAAGCCCTCTAAAGTAACCGTATCAACGATTGTAACGTCTTTTCCTGCTTCAATCTCTTTGTTGCCGTCTTTATCGGTAGCGGTTGTATGTATCTTGATGATACGTTCGGTAATCAATACCGTTTGCCCGTCGTCCTCAATGTCCTTGTGTTCCGCAACTTTTACGGGTTCGTCTGGATTGCTCAAATCGTATAATTCCTCGAATGTTACCAGATTTTTACCGCCAAGCTCGGACGCATTGAATGTATAGGAAATTTCCACTTTCATAGCTTCATCATCAGCGACAAAGGTATAGTCATTTTCTACACGCTTTCCGTCAATGATAAGCTCGGCGTTTTCTTCTTTCAGCATTTGCCAGCCTACAAGCTGATACTTTGTGCCTTTCTTCAAACCGTCTAACTTGACGGTATCAACGATTGTTACCTCTTTTCCTGCAAGGATTGTCTTTTCGCCGTCCTTGCTGGTTGCTGTGGTATGGATTGAGATTTCTTTTTCGTATTCATCAGTCAAAGTTCCTAAATCAATCACACGATTATTTCTTGATACTACGATTTCAAATGGTGGGATAAGCTCAAAACCCTTATTGCTTTCACATCTCAATTCTTCAATGATGTAAGTATCATAAGGCAATGCCCCTTTGCTGTCGTCTGGTTCAGAAGTTCCAAACCACACACCGTCCTCACTGGTCTTTCCTGCGTTGGTATTGTGCTTATGACTAGCCCATTCAGCAGAAGTAGAGAACTGTCCGTTATCATCAGTTACCACGATATGACTTTCTCCCGTCGTCTTGCTTGTGATCCTAAACGGAACATCAGCAAGACGCTTGTGTGTTCCTGCACCGATTTTTACGCCCTCAATATCGCCACGCTTAATCTGATTGTAGATAGAATGGGTTGCGTCGGTTAAATCAACGATTTTTCCATTTTCTGTGATTGTAAAATCAATCGGTTTTGCACCGTCAGTCAAGTAACCGTCGGGAGCTTCACTCTCAACGATACGGAAGTTTCCATAAGGTAAGAGGTCGGCAGAAGTAGAAGCGATACCCTCAATATCCGTATGGATTGTCTTTACCACTTCATTTTTCTTGTATAGCTTGCCCTCAACCAATACCGCATTATCATTTAAGGAAATGATGTCAAAGGCAGTATCTTTCAAAGTAGCACTTCCTTGTGGCTTTGTATCGCCCGTTTCTAAATCTCGTTTCTGAATTTTGACACCGCCACGGATAACCTTGTCTGATACGGAAAACTGGTTACTTCCAGATAATACGGCAAGGTTGCCGTCCTCGGTAATCTGTGTTACATATAAGCCTTTCATCTGTTCGGACTTATCGCCAGCCTGCATATATGCACCGTCCAATAAGTACCCGTTTGGAGCTTTTGTTTCCTCAACGGTTAGCGTTCCTAAAGGAAGAACCGCTTTTCCGTCCTGCATATAGAAGCTGTCGCCAGATACTTTGTATGCGTCAGCTAATTTTGTAACATAATGGACTGTACCGTCGCTGTCCTTTTCAGCGATTGTCTTTGTCGTCCATGTACGAGTAGCTTTTTCTGGAAGATTGTTCTTGTTGTAATAACCGTCATAATATTTCCATGTAAACTCCGCACCTGCCAGAGAAGCGTTCCCTTGTGGGTTGTCTTTCTGTGTTTCCATGTCGATTTTGAAAAGCTCAATCAAAGTGTCTGTTACTTTCGGTGTATCAGATACATTCAAGGTCGCTGTTTTTCCGACTTCTACCTTTAAGGAATAGACCGTATCATCAACCTTATATCCTTTCGGAGCGGATAATTCCTTGATATAAACTGTTCCTGCTTTGACCTCTACAATCTCTGTATTGCCGTTACTATCAGTCGTAAGGGTAGCAAGCTGTTTCGTGCAGTCTTTATCAGAAAAGACACCGTAAGTTGCACCAGCGATAGAGTAATTCCCGTTACCGTCTGTAATGCTGGCATTACTAGAAGATTTCTTCAAGGTGGCATTTCCGACGTTTAAGTTCGCCCAGAACTGTCCTAGTTCCTGCCCCTCGCCAGAGTAGATATAACCGCCACATTCATAACGTCCTTTATTCTCTTTGACAAAGGATTTCGCCCCTGCGAAAACTTCGTCCTGCGTTGCCTTTGGTATTTCATCATAAGAAGCTCGCACGTTGTCGCATTGCCAGCCCAGATGAACGCTTAATCTCTGCCAGACCACAAGCTGTCTTAAAAGGTAGGCGTGATTGTTGCTTATTCCGCTGTGGCTGTCTGTGTACTGTTTTACATATTCAATGGATAAGGCAACGTCGCTTATCTGGTCGGCAGTCATGCGTGAGCTTGCGTCAGTTCTGGTCTTATAGCCGTTCTTAAAATCTGTGTTAATGTCGATACAATAAGCGTCCTCGCCCTCAACGGTCAAATGCCCCTCATTAAAGGTAGAACCAATCGAACCGTCATTCATTACTTTTTCAACGATACCGACACGCTCATTGGATTGCGTCCAGTATTGCTTACTTTCTGCATGAACGGTTGTACTCGGTAAGGTGGTAACGACAGTCGCTAGGGCAAGTACGCCCGTACACAATCGTTTCAATATCTTTTTCATAAATCTAATGCTCCTTTCATTTTGGGTAATAAAATAGCCGTCCATAAAGAACGGCTGGAAATAGAAAAGGAACGTCATTTTTAGGCGTTCCATAGTCTATGAAATATTCAATTTTTTGTTGTTTCAATACTGATGTGCTGTATTCATAACTTCTTAAATCGGGTTAAATCAACGTATCAAGGCTCGCTCGCAGGTAGTAAATTAGTAGTAAAATGAATGTTTTGAACCCTTATAAAAGCGAATACAGCTAGGTTTTTAGGGGATAATTGGACTTTTTATTGTGATATTATTATAACATTTGCAATCTTTTATGTCAAATTAAGTCTTCTGGATATGATAAGTTCTGTTATCACATGGCAAACCAATATTTCCACAACAAATACAATTAAATTATACAGATCATATTGAGCACCTCTAAATCTCTGTGTAACTATCGTCTGTAATTCATAGGAGAAATTGAAGATGAATGCTCCAGATATAAGTGCTATAATAAATCTATTTTTGTCACTCAACTGACCAATACTCATTGCCGTGTATGTTTCGTAAATCAGATGAATTACCCAGATGATTCCATAGATGATCGCATAAATGATACCACAAATTACTTTCATCTTTGTAAGATCCCCAGGATTATGTATCACAATGCCTTGAATACTAAATGTTCCTTGATATACATTTTGAGTCTGAAAATACATTAAAATAATATTTTCTGCTTCTAGTATAAATACTGATATAAAACTAATAATCGTTGCACTGATTACTTTTGACAGGATCAGCTGTCTTGCTGTGACTGGGAGTGTATGTGTGAGATAGCCTTCTTGTCCGTACATACTTCTCCAGAATCTCTGGATCACAATAATGATATTTACAAAAAAGACGCTGAGAATGCTAATGATCATAAATATCATATATACTTTTAATACATTCTCCTGAAAAGCTGAATCTATCGTTGCTGCTTTTGGACTAACTCCCTGAATGATACCAAACACGATAAGAACACACCATAGTGGAATCATGATCTTTCCTAGTACTTTCAGGTCGTATTTGATCAACTTTCTTAACATATCTTCCCCCTCCTCTCATTTTATTATTTTACTTGTTTTTATTATTCAAGATTTAATTTCTTCGTTAAAATCACTTCTGTAATAATATGATAAACAATAATCAGCACAATATTTTCTAACAGATAAATCCACCAATTCTGACCAATTCCAAATACCTGTTCCAAACTGCTTCCCATCGTATTTAAAGATGAAAATGTTGGAATTCCTATCAGGGATACAAGAATTGCTAATACTGCATATGCTATAAATGCAAATAAGAATCGATTGCCGTTACTTAACTGTCCGATCACCATTGCTGCGTATACATGATAAATGCCACTTAGCAAACCTGCCACTGCGAAAACTGTTCCATATCCGATCCATGGTCCTGCATGTACTTTGATGACCCAGTTTCCAAAGTATGTTGCAGTGTCCATAAGTTTTACCGGACTGATTGCAATGATCTCTATTCCTAATAGTGAAATTACAAGTGCAGTTCCACAGCTGATGATCAATGCACTGATGACTTTAGATAAGATCAGACTTCTTGTTGTGACTGGCAGTGTGAACATCAGGTATCCTTCTTCTTGTAATAGTCCTTTCCAGAAGCGCTGGATCACAATGATCACATTCATTACAAAGATTGCAACCACAACTGCAAAGATCGCAAAAAGACTCAACATGATCATAACATTCATTCCATTAAGATCTGAACGAATACTGATTCCAAAGATTACTCCCATCACTAAAAGTACACCCCATAATGGTGCCAAAATTCTAGCTAATGCTTTCAAATCATATTTAATTAATTTCCCTAACATGCTTCATTTCCCCCTCTGTATACATCTGTATGAAATGTCTCTCTAAACAGGGCATCGATGGATTTGCCGCTTTCTTCTCTTAGGTCGTCGGCTGCTTTGTATGTAACGATGCTTCCCTCTTTGATAAAAATAACCTCATCCATGATCTTCTCGATATCTGCGATCAGATGTGTTGAAATGATCACGGTTCCTTCCTCATTGTAATTGTTTAAGATCGTATCTAAGATAAAATCTCTGGCTGCTGGATCGACTCCTGCAATTGGTTCGTCTAGTAAATAGAGTTCTGCTTTTCTGCACATTACTAAGACTAACTGGACTTTTTCTTTGTTTCCTTTGGATAAACTTTTAATCTTCGCTTCCGTATTAATCTTTAATGTTTCACACATTCCCTCTGCTTTCTTGCGGTCAAAATCTTCGTAGAAATCTTCAAAGAAATCCATCAGATCTGAAATCTTCATCCAGTCCGCAAAATACATCTTATCTGGCAAGTAACTGATGATCTTCTTGCTGTCCACACCAGGTTTCTTGCCGTTCACTTTGATCTCACCTGATGTTGGCTGTAATAATCCATTTAATAACTTGATCAATGTTGTCTTACCAGATCCGTTTGGTCCTAAAAGACCAATGATCTTTCCTCTTCCTATTGTTAAATTTATCCCTGTTAAAGCTTCTTTCTTTCCGTACTTTTTCTCTAAATTTGTTAATTCTATTAAATTCAAATCCTTCATTCTTCCTCTTCCTTTCCGATCAATGCCACCGCATCTTCCTTATTGTATCCAAGTTCCTCTAAATCCTTTATGTATTGTTTTACGATCTTATGTGCGATGTCCTTTCGACATTCTTCTATCTTAACCACGTCTTCTGTGACACAACGTCCGCTTGTTCGGTTGGTGATCGTTAAACCATCCTGATCAAGAGCTGATAGTGCTCGCTGCATCGTATTCGGATTCACCCCGGCTTCTCCTGCAAGGTCCCTCACGCTTGGGAGTTTCTCTCCACTTGGGTACATTCCTGATACGATTCTCTTGATCATCTGCTCCTTAAGCTGTGTCCAGATTGGTCTTCCATCATCTATCTTCCAACCCATACTACTCCTTCCTTCTTATTGTATTATTGTATTACTTCCTTAATACAATAATATTGTATTTCACTTTTCTTGAATTGTCAATATGTTTTATTGTTTTTATTATCATTTATGCAATGGACATATGAAAAAATATATTATATAGAAGAAACACATTTTCCTTCTCCATAAACAAACACAAAAGACACCGCACGAATTGCTTCGTACGATGTCTTTTATGACTACATTATTTGCAACTATGAATGAGAATAGTTACTTTCTATTTGATCATTGTCAGGATTCGTTCTCTACATCCCAGGCCGATACCATTTGCCTGTTCAATATTCTTTTCTAATTGGTGTTCAAAGTGACGGAAGGGAAGAAATATACCGATTTCGCTGCTTGGTTGTTCAAATTTGTTTTCATCCATTATTCCATAATACATGAACGCTCTTGGTAATTGTTCTTCCAGTCTCATCATAAAATCCCATACAATGCTGTAGACTTCATTGTCTTTTATATTTTCTTCTACTTCTTTTGGAAGTTTAAATAATAACAGAATTCCGATATGCTCTCCGACTTTCATGGTGTTGATCTCATTTGCCTGTTTATAGTCGTGTTTCTCACGGAATCCATACGCAAGACAGATTTCATAATCAGGTATCTCGTCTGCATTCTCTAAAATCTGACGAAACATCTTATACTGCTTTGGTGAAATCTGTTTGGCAACAGGTGATGGTTTGATCAGTTCGCCTTCCTGATCTGATAACCTTACGGGATTTGTTACTCCTTTATCGTGAAACCGAATCGGTATTAAAAATGCATTTCTTAAAAGGTCAAACATACTATTTCCGCAGATTGCCATCAAAAATGCTGACAGATCACGGTTCTGATATGCATTTAATAATGCACTTACAAATTCCCTTTCCGAAAGATCACGATCTCCTCCATTTGCAAACTCATCATAGAATAGTTCTCTTAACCGCTCGCAGGCACTTGGATTTTCCAAAATCTTCTCGAATATATGCTCTGCATTCTCTTCTCTTGGAAAAATCGTCTCCATCCTGATCATCCCTTTCTATTTCTTGACTTTTTTACCAACTGTATTATACTTTAGTAAGAAAGATATGTAAAATATATATATCATATTATTTACATACAAAATTTATATAATTAGGAGGTCAAAATCATGCCTTTTGACTATTACCGCATCTTTTATTATGTTGCAAAATATAAAAGTTTTTCAAAAGCTGCGAAGATTTTACATAATAACCAGCCAAATATTACCCGCTGCATGAATATTATGGAAAGTGAATTAGGCTGTACTTTATTCATCCGGTCGCATCGAGGTATTAAACTGACGCCAGAAGGTGAACAGTTATATGCTCATGTAGCAATTGCAATCCAGCAGATTTCTTCTGGAAATGATGAATTAAACCGGACGAAAAATTTAAAATCTGGAACCGTAACAATCGGAGTGAGTGAAACAGCTCTTCATTTATTTTTATTACCTAAATTAGAGAAGTTTCATAAACTTTATCCACATATTAAATTAAAAATTTCCAACCATTCCACACCGCAGGCGATCAAGGCTTTACGGAAAGGATTTGTTGATTTCAGTATCGTGACGACTCCTCTTTATTGCGAACGCCCGATACAGGCACAACGTCTTTGCTCTTTCCGTGATATTTTGATCGGAGGACCTTCTTATAAGGATATTGGTTTTTCGCCAAAAAGGCTTCGAGATCTGCAGGATTTCCCATTTATTTCATTAAATGAAGGAACCGCAACCAGAAGTTTTTATGAGAAATATTTTTATCAGAATCAGCTGGTCTTTTCACCAGATATGGAAACTGCCACAACAAACCAGATTCTGTCTCTGGTACAACATGATCTCGGAATTGGTTTCTGTCCGGAAGCGCTTGCTAAGGACTCTATAAACCGTGGTGAAGTCGTGGAAATTCCTGTGAAGGAACATGCAAATCCACGAGATATCTGTCTCCTTACCGATTCTACCAGACCTGTCGGAACTGCTGGAAAGAAATTGTTGGAAATTCTTATGGATTCGGAGGTGTAATATATGGAAGAAGAATTTCATAATCATATGCGGATACCATGGCATGATTATACAAAGAAAAGTATCGGGCACCCGATCACAGAAGCTTCATTAAGTGAGAAAGCCTCGATCATTGGACGTACTGGAATCATGCTTCTATCCTGTGGAACTGGAGCCTGGCGAGTTCGAAGTTCCATGAATACTCTTGCAAGGGAACTTGGAATCACATGCACTGCCGATATCGGTTTATTATCAATTGAGTATACTTGCATTGATGGCGGTAACTGTTATACAGAATCATTATGTCTCTTTAATACAGGAGTTAATACATCGAAACTTTATCGAATGGAAGAATTCGTCAATAAGTTTGCAGTCAACTGCAAAAAGATGTCTGGAGATGAACTTCATACACTTCTTGACAGAATTCATGAAATTCATGGATTTTATTCCCCACCATTTCTTGGACTTGCCGCAGCTGTTGCCTGTTGCGCATTTACCTTTTTATTAGGTGGCGGACCTGTCGAGATGTTTTGTGCATTCCTAGGTGCTGGTGCAGGAAATTATCTTCGAGCGAAGATGAATCAACATCACCTGACCTTATTTTTATGCACAGCTGCAAGTGTGGCACTAGCGTGTGTTGTATATACGCTTGCATTTATGGCATTGAAAGCCGGACTTCATATTTCAATACATCATGAAGCTGGATATATCTGTTCCATGCTGTTTATCATTCCGGGATTTCCATTTATCACAAGCGGAATTGACCTTGCGAAACTGGATATGCGTTCTGGTCTGGAGCGTTTGACATATGCGATCATTATTATCGCTGTGGCAACTCTGGCTGCATGGATGCTTGCTTTGGTACTTCATTTAAAACCAATGGATTTCCTTCCACTTGGTCTTAGCAAATTTCAGTATCTGATCTTACGATTGATCGCAAGCTTCTTCGGAGTGTTAGGCTTCTCTGTGATGTTCAACAGTCCGCTAAGACTTGCGGCTACCGCAGGTTTGATCGGAGCGATTGCCAATACAACGCGTCTGGAACTTGTCGATCTTGCATCATTCCCACCAGCTGCAGCTGCATTTCTTGGTGCTTTGCTTGCAGGACTTCTGGCATCTATGATCAAGACTTCGATTGGTTATCCTCGAATCTCTCTGACGGTGCCTTCCATCGTTATCATGGTTCCTGGATTGTATCTGTACCGTGCGATTTATAATATCGGTATTACTTCGATTGATACTGGTGCTTATTGGTTTACAGAAGCTTTACTTATTATTATGGCTTTGCCTCTTGGATTGATCTTTGCCAGAATTATTACAGATAAGACATTTCGACGTTGTTCTTAGAAATAAATATATGAAAATAAACATAGAGTCAGATTTAAAAAATCTGGCTCTTATTTTGTGCTATAGGGAATTTCATCGAAATTCCTATGACAAAAAAATCCCTCTTTGCAATTTCTCACAAAGAGGGATTTGATTTATTAGATTAAGATCATCTAAACAATAGGTAGTTCCTATTTATCAGACATTTCTTTTAATCTGTTGTATTTAGCTTCTGCGTTTGCTTTAGCTTCTGCGAACAGTTTCTGAGCTCTTTCTGGGTTCTGACGAGACAGAGCGTTGTAACGAACTTCTCCCATGATGAAGTCTTCGTATTCTGTTGTAGGAGCTTTAGAATCTAAGTGGAATGGATTCTTTCCTTCAGCAGCTAATGTTGGGTTGAATCTGAACAGATTCCAGTATCCAGAAGTAACAGCTTTCTTTTCTTCTGTCTGAGCAATCTTCATTCCACCCTTGATACCATGGTTGATACATGGAGCGTATCCGATTACTAATGATGGTCCTGGATAAGCTTCAGCTTCAGCGATTGCTTTAACTGTCTGGTTGTAATCAGCACCCATAGCGATCTGTGCTACATATACATATCCGTAGCTCATTGCGATTGCTGCAAGGTCTTTCTTCTTAGTTCCTTTACCAGCTGCCTGGAACTGAGCGATTGCACCTAAGTTTGTAGATTTAGATGCCTGTCCACCTGTGTTAGAGTAAACTTCTGTATCGAATACGAATACGTTTACGTCTTCTCCAGATGCTAATACATGGTCAACACCACCGAATCCGATGTCGTATGCCCATCCGTCACCACCGAAGATCCACTGAGATTTCTTAGATAAGAATTCTTTCTTAGCAAGGATTTCTTTGGCAGCGTCACATCCACAAGCTTCTAATGCTGCTACTAATTTATCTGTAGCTGCTCCGTTCTTGCTTCCGTCTGTATATGTGTCTAAGTATTCAGCTGCTGCTGCTTTAACATCTGCGTTGTCTGTAGATTCAGCTAATGCAACAACTTTTTCTTTTGTCTGTTCTCTTAATGTGTTCTGTCCTGTGAACATACCTAAACCAAACTCTGCGTTGTCTTCGAACAGTGAGTTAGCCCAAGCTGGTCCCTGTCCTTTAGCGTTTGTTGTGTATGGTGTAGCAGGTGCAGATCCACCCCAGATAGAAGAACATCCTGTTGCGTTTGCGATGTACATTCTTTCACCGAATAACTGAGTGATCAGTTTAGCGTAAGGTGTTTCACCACAACCAGCACAAGCTCCTGAGAACTCAAGTAATGGCTGTCTGAACTGGCTTCCTTTAACGGAATCAGCTTTGAACTTAGCAAGTACTTCTTCTTTAGCTGGTAATTTCTGACCATAGTCATAAACTTCCTGCTGATCTCTCTGAGAATCTAATCCCTGCATTGTAAGAGCTTTTTCACCCTTCTTACCTGGACAGATGTTTACACAAGATCCGCATCCTAAACAGTCAAGAACTGTAACTGTCATAGCGAATTTGTATCCTGGCATTCCAGTCATATCAGCTGTCTTAGTAGCTGCTGGAGCTGCTGCTGCTTCTTCTTCTGTCATAGCTACTGGACGGATTGTTGCATGAGGGCAAACATAAGCACAGAAGTTACACTGGATACAGTTATCTGGATTCCAAGAAGGAACGTCTACTGCTACTCCACGTTTTTCGAATGCAGATGCACCTAAAGGCATATGTCCATCAACATAAGGCATTAAATCGCTAACTTTAAGAGCGTTACCTTCCTGTCCGTTAACGTAGTTCTGTACGTTGTTGATGTAATCAACAAGAGGTTTGTTATCTCCCTTAGCTTCAACGAATAAGCTTTCTGTTTCAGCGTCAGCCCATTCAGCTGGAACTGGTACTTCAACGATAGCTTTTGCACCAGCGTCGATAGCATCGTGGTTCATCTTAACGATAGCTTCACCCTTCTTGCTGTAAGAAGCTGTTGCAGCATCTTTCATATATTTGATAGCATCTTCTTCAGGGATGATTCCTGATAATTTGAAGAATGCAGACTGTAATACAGTATTGATACGTCCACCAAGTCCGATTTCTTTACCGATCTTGATACCGTCAATGATATAGAACTTAATGTTGTGTTTAGCTAAGTAAGCTTTTACCTGTCCTGGAAGATGTTCTCCAACTTCTTCTGGAGCCCAGCTGCAGTTTAACAGGAATGTTCCACCGTCTTTTAAGTCCTGAACCATGTTGTATTTTGTTAAATATGGTGCACAATGGCAAGCAACAAAGTCAGCTTTGTTGATCAGGTATGTTGATTTGATTGGGTCATCTCCGAAACGTAAGTGGGACATTGTAACACCACCGGATTTCTTAGAGTCATAATCAAAGTATGCCTGAGCATATTTATCTGTATGGTCACCAATGATCTTGATAGAGTTCTTGTTAGCACCAACAGTACCGTCGGCTCCAAGTCCCCAGAATTTACAAGCTACGATGCTGTCTGGAGCTGTAACTGGAGTTTCTCCTCTTTCAAGAGATAAGTTTGTAACATCATCCACGATAGATAATGTAAATTCGTTTTTATCAACGTTTTCGAATGTAGCGATGATATCAGCTGGTGTAGTATCTTTAGAACCTAATCCATAACGTCCACCGTTGATTGTGCAGCTTTCGAATTTTGTTCCTCTTAATGCGTTAACAACATCAAGGTATAATGGTTCTCTTGCTCCAGGCTCTTTAGATCTGTCTAATACGTTGATAACTTTTGCTGTGTCAGGGATTGCTTCAACTAATTTTTCAGCAACGAATGGTCTGTAAAGACGAACTTTAACAACACCGACTTTTTTACCCTGTTTCATTAAGTAATCGATTGTTTCATCGATTGTTTCACAAACAGATCCCATAGCGATGATAACGCTTTCAGCGTCTTCAGCACCATAGTAGTTGAATAATTTATAGTCTGTTCCGATCTTAGCGTTAACTTTATCCATATATTCTTCTACGATAGCTGGGAAAGCATTGTAAGTTGAGTTACTTGCTTCTCTTGCCTGGAAGAAGATATCAGGGTTCTGAGCAGATCCACGAAGAACTGGATGTTCTGGGTTTAAGCACTCAGCTCTGAATTTGTCGATTGCATCATAGTCAACCATTTCTGCAAGATCATCATAATCCCACATTTCGATTTTCTGAATTTCATGAGATGTTCTGAATCCATCGAAGAAATGTAATACAGGAACACGTCCTTTGATTGTTGCTAAATGAGCTACTGCTCCTAAGTCCATAACTTCCTGAACACTAGAGCTGCAAAGCATTGCGAAACCTGTCTGACGACAAGCGTAAACATCAGAATGGTCACCGAAGATGTTCAGTGCGTGAGATGCAAGTGCACGAGCAGATACATCAAATACGCAAGGCATCTGTTCACCAGCGATCTTGTACATGTTAGGAATCATTAATAACAGACCCTGAGATGCTGTATAAGTAGTTGTTAATGCACCAGCTGCTAAAGCACCGTGTACTGTACCGGCTGCTCCTCCTTCAGACTGCATTTCAACTAATTTTACAGGATGTCCAAAAATGTTTTTCTTTCCCTGTGTTGCCCACTGGTCTGTTGATTCTGCCATTGGTGAGGATGGTGTAATAGGATAAATTGCGGCTGTTTCTGTAAACGCATATGATACGTGTGCAGCGGCTGTGTTACCATCCATGGTTTTCATTTTTCTTGCCATGTTCTCTTCCTCCTAAAAAATCTCGTGTGATTATATTCACACATTGTTAATCTCTACGTCCACCTAGCATATGGGCGCAGAAAATATCATTACAACTCTCACAAGTTGCTTAAAACATAAACAAAGCTGTATACACATAACTTTTGTATACAGCTTTATTCTACATTATTTGCACAACTTTTTAAAGATATTTTTGTACTTTTTTAGGTATTTTTTTTTGTACGTCACAAAAATAACAAACTTTTTAAATCCTTAGTAAAATAGTCAAGATTTCTAATTCGCTGATTTTGTGCTATTTGTACTATTTGTGGCACTTGATGCCTTTGCATTTTTATGTTCATTAAATGTCTTGGTGAATATATGTGTACCATTCTTACTTCCATCAGTTCTGTAATAGAGGTAATCATGTTTCTTCGGATTCATTGCTGCACTGATCGCTGTCTCTGATGGGTTACAGATCGGACCTGCTGGTAATCCTTTGATCACATAAGTATTATAGGCTGTTTTAACTTTCAGATCTTTATAATACACTTTTTTTGCATTATATAATCCATTCGTTGTTGTGTACAGCACAGTCGGATCGATCTGAAGTTTCATTTTCTTTGCAAGACGATTTTCGATCACTCCGGCGATCACTGGACGTTCAGATTCTACTTTGGCCTCACGTTCGATCATTGATGCGATCGTCATGATCTCACCCATCGAATGTTTTCCTTTATAGTCTTTGGCCAATGCAGAATATTTCGTATCAAAATTATCAAGCATCTTCTGGATCAGATCTTTTGGTTTGGAACTTTTGTAGATCTTATACGTATCTGGATATAAATATCCTTCTAATTTATACTTTGTTCCTTTCGTTGATGGAATATCTTTGATAAATGCATTCTTGTACTGATCTGTATTCTCCACAGCTTTGATAAAATCATCTGCTTTAAACACCCCCTGGTCTTCTAACTTCTTTGCCATCATATCGATCGAATACCCTTCTGGTATCATGACTGTTACGATTCTTCTTGCCTCTGCAAGTTTTCTCGCTTTTTCTTCCTGTGCCTTTTTGTATGCCATATATTTTCTTCCGCCATAGATACCGCCTGCGATCAATACGATCAGTACAATAATGATCCCTATGATCAACGGTTTTCTGGAACGGTTTCTTCCACGGCCGCGACGCCCCCTTTTGCGTCTTCTGGAATTATTATCAAAATCTAAATATAAATCCATAATGTCCTCCCAAGTATAAAACTTCTGTATTTTGTATGTTATTATACTCGTATTTTGAAGAAAAAAAAGGCTTTTTATTAAATTTTGTTCATAATCTTAACTTTTTTGTAACTTTTGTGATGCTTTTACAGAAAATTCATTCAAAATGTCTGCTGTCTCTTCTATACTATATCTGTACTTTTTTTATATTTTCCATTATAATCAAACCATAGTCAGGCACGACCTGATAAGTATTAAAATATAGAAAGGAATTTTGTATTATGGCAAATCCAATTGTAACGATCACTATGGAAAATGGTGATGTAATGAAAGCAGAATTATATCCGGACATTGCTCCGATCACTGTTGAAAACTTTGTAAATCTTGTAAAAGATGGTTTCTATGATGGTTTAACTTTCCACCGTGTCATCAACGGATTTATGATTCAGGGTGGATGCCCATTAGGAACAGGAACAGGTGGTCCTGGACATACGATCAAAGGAGAATTCAGCCAGAACGGTGTGATCAATAACTTAAAACATACACCTGGAGTTCTTTCCATGGCACGTTCTATGATGCCTGACTCTGCTGGATCTCAGTTCTTTATCATGCACAAAGCTGCTCCACATTTAGATGGCCAGTATGCTGCATTTGGTAAGATCATCGAAGGAATGGATGTTGTAAATAAGATCGCTGAAGTTGCAACAGACTATTCTGACAAACCATTAGAACCACAGGTTATGAAGACAGTTACTGTTGAAGAATAATCATAGTTTATATTTTTTTGAGCCGGTTGATGTATTTCATCGCTGGCTCTTATTTTTTATATGTATTTCTCAATTTTCTATCTTTTTGTATACATCTTTATATTGTATAATAAAATATCTATTGCAACTTAAGTTCAGTTCACTCAAGAGGAGGATTGTCTATGATCGCAAGCTTCTTTTACTATCTGTTGAATGTATTCTTTACGATTGGTCCGCTGAATATGCTTTTTTGAGCATTTCCAAGCAAAAAGCGTACTCTGCGAAGTGTTCATATTACATCTGTTTTATATCTGTTTCTTTTTTCCTGGATGATCTTTGTTCCAGTCTCAAAGTCAACGGTATTTACAGCTTTTTTTATTTACCCTATATGGATCTTCCATATTTTTTTCTTTTTTACGGAACCACTGCCTTTTCGAGTATTTTTATTTATTGTTTTTATCGCCAATATGATTCTGGTCGAAGCAGTCTCCGCAGGAATTTTAGTGATCTTAAACTTCATATTCCCACAGCTTCATCTGGCTGTTTTGTATGTTGCATTGCGCGGTAATACATTGTCGATCGTTTTATGCAGCTGTTTTCAGGTTATTTTAAATTTCCTGATTATACCTTTCCTTTTTGGATTTGTAAAGCGCTATCGACATCTGATCAATTTAAGACTTTTACTTTTTCTTGGAGTTCCTATCTGGTTTATGATCATGATCGGCAACGTTTTTATGTCCCTGCCAGATCCATCATTTTCTTATGGATGGTATGTTGTATTTTCTCTGATCATCTCTGTGATCATATGGAATTTATTTAATCAGGGATTATCGTTATTACAGGAATTAGAAGAAAAACATTTAAAGGAAGAACATCAGCGATTGATCTTAGAGAAAGAAATTCATCATCTGCATACTCTCGATGATGAATACCAGAAACTTTATCGTTGGAATCATGATACTTCCAATCACCTGCTTGCTCTGTCACTGCTTGCAGAACATGAAGAATACGAGCAGGCATTAGCTTATATTGAAGCCCTAAAGGCATCAGAGGAGGAAAATCATGAAATATCTGAATCTGTACAAAATTGAAAAATTTATTATTTTTTCCTGCATTTTCACCTGTCCACTGTATGGACTTGTTACCAACTATCTGCGTCACAGGCCCGAATTATGGAACCGCTTTTTTCAATCAGCTCTCCATATCTTTTTCTATGATCTGATGTCATTTGGAATGATCCTTGCATTTGGCTCATTTATGGGAATTGTATTTCACATATGTAAAAATGCACGGAAAACTGCTGATTTTAAAAATGCTGAGATCACACATAAAGCAATGTTAAAACAACAGCAGGAACTGGAAAACTTAAAATCAACGATCCTTGAAAAGCAAGCTTATATTGATAAACATCTTGACCTCGCCAGACAGCTTGGTCATGAACAGCGTTATGAAGAGATGGCTGTTTTGATTTCTTCCCTTACCTCTCATGTAAAAAGAAATTATCCCGATGCCTTCTGTAAAAACGCACTGTTAAATACTTTGCTTCAAGAAAAGAAAAATATCGCAGACCAATCAAAGATCCGCTGCAAGTTTCGTATCATATTGCCAGAACATTTTGATTCGTATTTTTCTGATATTCTGGTCACAAGCCTTTTTTCAAACCTTCTTGATAACGCGATCGAAGCCTGCCGCTTGTGTGATCCAGAAACAAAACCTTTTATTTTCCTGGCAACTGATTTTAAGGCAAATATGTTTATGATCCATATGCAAAATAGTAAAGATCCAAATGAAATCTTTACTCATGAAACAACTAAAAAAGAATCTTCTGCCCTGCATGGGCACGGATTATCAATTATAGAAGATATCGTTACGCAGTACCAAGGTACCTACAAATGGATTGACGAAGGAACAACTTTTTCTTCGCATCTTCTATTCCAACTGCCGAATATATAATTACAAAGGAGACCTACCAATGATTCACATAGCAATCTGCGAAGATGATCCCATCTTTCTGCATGAACTCGAAAAAATTATTAAAAATACAAAAGATCTTCAGGCTGACATTCATCCTTGTCCTTCCTCTGAAGATCAGGAAAATTTATATCAGCCTGACTCCATTCCTTATGATATTGTTTTAATGGATATCCAGCTTGCAGAAAACTCAGGCATTGTTTTATCAAAGAAAATCTTAGAGACTCATCCAGTCACACAGATTATTTTTATCACGCAATACCGCGAATATTGTAGTGATGTTTATGAGACAGAACATGTATATTTTATTCATAAATCAGATGTTAAACAATATCTGCCCCGCGCGATCAACAAAGCGATCTTTAACTTAAATCAACGAAAGAATAATTACCTGACGATCTCATGGAACCGTCGGGAACATAATATTCTGATCGATGATATCATTTATATGGAAAGAAACTTGCGTACAACAACCATCTACTGCACTACTTCCAAATATCGTACATCTGAAAAGCTCGGAGATCTGCTAGACCGCTTAACTGATCATTTTATCTGCTGCCATCGAAGTTTTATCATCAATCTGGACTGGGTCATTGATTTTGAAAACAATTTTGTAAAATTAAGAGGCAATCACTCTGTTCCTGTAAGTCAAAAGAAAGCTGCGGATGTTAAGAAACAGTTTTTGGCTTTGTTTATGAGGTAGAGCGAACACTGTTGATGGAAGAATATTCTCCTATTATGGAGAATATTCTTTTTGTCTATAGTGGTTCAGTTGTCAAGACAAAAATCTAAGACTTTTATAATGAACTGATAG
>ERZ1035025.534-NODE-534-length-25084-cov-16.758440_pt1 | contig 25084 bp, 28 predicted proteins | sample MGYA00520619_ERZ1035025 | MGnify/ENA primary metagenome ERZ1035025 (study PRJEB33766, sample SAMN09781742) | gut metagenome | biome: gut microbiome | host: Homo sapiens | place: Madagascar | study: EMG produced TPA metagenomics assembly of the PRJNA485056 data...
AACGTATTTTAATACTTTTCGATAGGGACGTCGCTGGTATAAAATATCTTCGAAAAATAAGCAAAAAAACAGGTTTAGAACCATTGTTAATAAATAAGAAGTTTAACGCTAAAGATGTATCTGACGCAATTAAACTAAATGGTTTCGAAACAATTAAAAATTGGATTAAAACCGAATTAAAATTATGAAAACATTTAAATCTTTATTGAGTTCCTTTTTTAAAGGACTTATTTCAGTATTTTCAAATATCTTGAAATTAGTTTCAATCATCTATGCAATACCAGATATTCTAATTTCAATAATTACTGCATTTCTTGACGGTAAATGGGACGAATTTAAAGAAAAGTTTAAATTTACCAAAGAGTTTTATAAATTTATGATAGAATATGGCTTCAAACGTAATAAAGTTATTTACGCTGTAAGCAGTGAAAAGATTTATACTGAAGATAATTCGGCAAGTATTGAATTTACAAGAGAACGTATTTTATGAAAAAATTAAAAACATAGAAAACTAATCGCGGTGGTACAAAAATCGAATATGATGGTATTAAATTTAGATCTAAACTAGAAGCATACTGTCATAAGAGATTAAAAGAAGCACATATCTTTGCCGAATATGAACAACATAGATATGTACTTTTACCAAGCTTTAAGTTTAACAACAAAACTATACGAGCAATAACATATTTACCAGATTTTGTAGGTAAAGATTTTGTTATTGAATGTAAAGGATATGCTAATGAAAGCTTTCCTTTAAGAGAAAAATTATTTAAGTATTATCTTACTAATAATGAACCAAATACGAATTATTATTTAGTAAGAACACAAAAACAAGTCGATGAATTAATCGGCGTCTTAAAACATTAACGATATGGAAAAGAATGCAGAATTTGTCAAATCAGGTAGCAGAATATTACCAAAACCAAACGGAACCGATTACAATCTCATTAACGGAAAAGCATACGACTTGAAATGGGATGATTGGAGTGATATGGCTTATTTGGCTGAAAACGGTGAACTAAATTTACCATCTAAAATCTATGAACTCAATGAAGATAAAATCTTCAAAAAACGAGTATTGAATAGTTTTAACAATCATGAAAATAGCATTGGAGTAATGCTAGCTGGTACTAAAGGTACAGGTAAAACTATGCTTGCTAAAGTTATTGCAAAAGAATCAAATCTTCCTATCATTATTGTTGACTCACAATTCCCAACAAATCGATTAATTGGATTTTTTAAGCAATTCTCCACACCAGTATGTGTAATTTTCGATGAAATCGAAAAGAACTTTAATACTGGACGTATGCTTGATTTCTTAGACGGTGTTGAAAAGACAACTAAGAAATTAGTATTGATGACTTGTAATGAACTTGATAAAGTATCTGAATACTTACAAGATCGTTGCTCTCGTATTCGTTATGTACGAAAGTATGGTATTAATGACAATCTTGCGTTCTTACCAATGCTTATCGAAAATAAAGAAATTAAAAATGCTGAAATTGTTCGTAAATTCGTAGAAGAACGATTTAAATTACCTTCTATCGATAATATGAACGCATTCCTAAATGAAGTAAAAGATTTAGAAGATGAAGATATTAGTCTTGATGATATCGTAAAATACATGAATATTAATACTTATCCTCCCAAACAATCTTCTACAGAATCAACATCTGAAGAAATTAAAACCAATTCGGATGATTTTAACGAATACAATCTGGAAGAAGATCTAAAATGTGCAGCTTAATCATGAAAATTTGTGGAATTAGTGATATTCATGGTAATTTATTAGACAACGTCCCCGAATGCGATGTATTATGCATCGCAGGGGACGTAATTACCTTAAATGCTCAAAGAAATTTTGATGCATCGGAACATTGGTGGAAAAACAGATTTATTCCTTGGATAATGAAATTACCATGTAAAAAAGTATTAGTAGTTCCAGGTAATCACGATATCTATCTTGAACATCTTTATAATGAAGATAAATGGGAAGCATTTTGTGATTACATGTCTGTTAATACAGAAGGAAAACTACATTTCCTTATTGACCAAACTTTTGAATATCAAGGAGTAACGTTTTATGGAACTCCATGGATTGATCCTATTCAATTTCAAGAAGATAAATGGGCTTTCCAAGTAAAAAACTACAAAGAAAATAACCCATACTCTAAAATACCAAAATGTGATGTTCTTATTACTCATGATTCTCCATTTAAGAATAAACAACTTAATCTAAATACTAAAGATAAATGCTGTTACCATCTATTTGGTCATTGGCATGATGGAGAAGAAGATTTTTTAGATGGAAAATTTAATTGTTCCAGATTAAACAATTTTTATTCTTTTAAAAAAGATTTTGTATATCCAACTATAAATATCGAAACTATGGAAAAAACCAAATACGAAATATTAGAAGAATTTGCAGAAAAGATAAAAGAATTATCTAAAGAATATTTTAAAGTATTCGACGCTGTAACTAGTGAAGATTTACGTACAGAATTTAACGGTAAAATCGATGAAATCCTTATTAATTTTTTAGATAATCCGCAAAATACAAAAGATGAAATTCCTTGGACAGAATCATCTATGATTAACGAATTTGAAGAACCTCAAATCGATATTGATGATGAACGCAAATAAAATGGATATCTCTATTCCTTACTATAAAGATAACTCGCGTATCAGTAATAGTGCAATAGGTTGGTTCATGAAAAACGGACCATTATACCTTAAAAACATGCTAGATGGTAAAGAAGAAGGAATAACCGGAACATTTCTTGAAAAAGGTACGATGATCCATGAATATATACTTCAACCAGAAGAATTCTGGAAAGATTATATTATTCTTGATTTTACAATACCAAAAGTAAAACAACAAAAAGACTTATTAGAATTCTATACAAAAGAAAAACTAATAAATCCTTTTGCAACAGAAAATGATTTATTATTAAAAAGTTATAATAATGCTTATAGTAATAGTAAATCTGACGATAAAAAAATTCAAGAAGCCAAAGAATTAGTAGAAACATATGCAAATTATATTAAATATCTTCAAACAAAAGATGATAAAAAGATAATATCATTTGCAGATCTACAAACTCTTAAAAAAATAAAAGCCAATATAGAAGAACATAAAAAAGCAAATGAACTACTATATGGCTTATCCAATATATATGAATGTCATAACGAATTTCATATAAATTGGGAAGTATCTAAATATAAAGTAAAATGTAAATCTTTGTTAGATAGAGTATGTTTTGATCATGTCAATAAGAAGATAATTCTAATTGACTTAAAAACTACTCCAAATGTTTATAATTTTAAACATTCTATAGAAGAATTTGATTATTATAGACAAATCGCTTACTATGGCTTAGCGATACAATGGTATATGCAAGAAGTATTAAACTTAAATTCAGAAGAATATGACTTTGAAGCATATATTATAGCCATTGGAAAAGACAAAGACAATCAAATACGTGTTTTTAACATGTACAACGATAGTATCATACGAAATAAAGTTGACCAAATATCAGATTGTCTCAAAGAAATATCATATCATATCAACTCAGGTCAATGGAATCATACTCGTAATTACTACGAAAATGATGGAGTTGAAGAATTATGATAAACACACCAGAACAAGCAATTGCTCAATTATTTTTAACGCCTTTCATTGCTAACAATGAAAATCACGCAAAAATATTAAATAAACAATTCTTAGGAATATTTTACAGAGATACAAATAAACCACAATGGGAAAACAAAATAATCCTAGCATACGAATACACAGGATCATTATATAATGTGGACAGATTCTTTAAAGAATCTGAATATTCCTATGAAACTTACACCGAAACTATTGATAACAAAACATATAAAATATACTCCTTTATCATACCTCCAAATTTAAAAAAAGATTTTAATCACATAATAAAAGGTGAATATACAGAAATATCTCTACCAACAATTACGAAATTACAATCTTTTTGGAAAATAAAAACGTTATATGATAAAATAGGAGATTATTGCTCAAACAATAAAACTAGATTCAGTAAACATCATATTATTACAAACGATGCAATACTGGATTTAAATCATGTGCTTATATAAAAAGAAAGGGATGCTTTATGCATCCCTTTTCTATTTTATTAAATTTTTATTATCCAAATCGCAGTTAGTACCAACCTAACGCCAAATTAAATTCAAATCATTGTCTACGAATAAAATATTCCATTTCACTATCTATATTTTGCAAACGTCCTATTTGTTTCAATCCAGGAGTCATTTTAAATATCTAATCTAATAATTTATTATCAAACAAATGATTTCCACTTTGATATTCCTCAAGAGGATTAGCTACTTGTTGAAATAACTTAGTAACATCTGTCATTAACCCCATAACTGGAAATGGATCTTGCAAAATCTTAGCAAAAGAAGAAGGTAAAAAGAAAAATGTTAAATCAGTAAATATACGATAAGATTGATATCTAAACATTGATAATGTTCCATTATCGTCTTCTCCATCAACACTTCCAAGTAGCACATAAATAGAATAAGCTAATGCAGCAGAAGCTAATTCAACCGTAAATCGTATAATATTCTATTTTTGCCAATCTTCTAATTCATTCCACCGTAAAGCTTGTGATTTATATTTTTCAGTTTTTATAATATTGTGTGCAATAAAAGATAAAACAGCCTCCGAATAAGGATTTTGATATAAATACCATTTGCTACCAGTTCTATAAAAACCTTCACCTTCTGTACCAGTAATGTTATCATAATAATGAGAACCAAATCTTCTAAGTACGTTTGGCGCAATCCATTTACGTAAAGCTAATCCCATCCATCCGTACCATTTTGAAGACATTGCTACAGCAGATAACTATGAATAGTTACCATGTAAGAGCATTAAAATTTTTCTAGTTTTTAGAGAAAATCTATTAACTTGCATGTTATTAAAGTTAGCAACTCTAGGATCTACTATCAACTCCATATCATCGTTTATATCAATAAAATCAAACATATCACCTAATACGTTACCGTCCTTATCTTTAGCTTGTTCTTCGCAAAGCATACCTGTTAAAAATCTAGTTTGCATCATTCTTTCACCGAGTTTATTACCCATATAACCATAATCTTCTAAAGAATGACGCATAAAACCAGTAAGAGATTGGTTTCTATTTGCTTCAAATATACCAAAATATTCTGCCAATCTATTCAATTTATCTTGTGGAACAGGATTATTAAAATCTTTAATCATATCCTTCATATGTAAAGCAAATATTTTACTGGCTTTAGTATATGACCGTTTAGACATAAATTTACCAGCAAACGCTTCCTCTGCTTGGTTTACTTCACCAACAAGTATATTATTTATTGCGCTCACTGAGTTACCAAACATTGTTCTTTTTGACGCATAAGATACAATAGTTTTAATCAATTTGGCGATATCTATTTCTTTATCGGTGAATGGTATTTTAATAGTACCGTAATCTTCCATAGTATTACCATAAAATACAATATCTACCCAAGAATCAACTAAAGCTGCGGTATTCTTTTTATGAGACGCAACTCGTTGTTTCTTACTTTTAGTAAGTAAAGAATAACTATTTTCTTCTGTAGTTCTACTATGTAAAACAGCCTAAGTCTAAAGTACCATAGATTCTATACTTTTTTTGGCAACCCAAGTATTTGCAGAATCATACCATTTAAAGAATATAGTAGGTAAATCAAAAGATTGTTCTTCTTCTTTAACTCCATTATAAAAGAAATGAGGAACTTGACTAATACGCTCACCATTTTCATTTACAAAAGAACCACGTATATCATCATCTTGATTTCTTAATATATCCTTCTTTAAACTTTGTTTTATGCCAGATACCGTTCCGTCTTGATTTACACATTCCATACCTCTTCTTATTATACCAGGAAGTCTGTAATTCAAACAAAGAGTTCTAGCTGGGCCATCCATATATGTATCCATTTCTTCAGTAATATCTAAGAATAATTTATATAATTTCCATTTAAGGTCATCAGAATCTTTCAATTCTAATAATTTCTTATATTTTTCATTCTTAAACTTACTTGGATTAGGTCTACGATATTTCTTTTCCAAATCAATATCTAATTCCTACAAGAAATTTCTAGTTTCAATAGTTATTAAACCTTTAGCTGCCATTTGGCCTAATGTCATTTTTTTATCAGCTTTATCGTTTTTTTCTAACACAGTCAACTATTTCTTTCTAGATTCTTCGTCTTCAATATCTGCAAACCATTGATTATATAGTTCCTATCTTTCTTTTTGATAAGCATCTAAATCAAGTATAGGACAATTTTCATCCAACCACATTTTTCTAGCTTCTACTTTTTCATTATAATCTAAATTAGGATTATTTCTTATATCTGTAAAAGCTTTCTTTTGAGCTTCTATAAATTCACCACTTTGTGGATTTACTAAGTAACACTATCCAGATTCAGTATACTCAACCATATCATCAAATACTTCTTTTAAAGTACTAAAATTGGTAAAAGGATACTTCTATTTGTATTCCTTCAATAACTTTTGTAATTTAGCTTTAAATTGAAGCATCTTTTGAGTATTCTTCATCATTACTTCATCAAACTGAATAACCATACTTTGAACAAGAGGATCTTGATTATTTTCATAAACACTATTAACGGCTGCAAATAATGAACCACACTCAAATCCACTTTCAGCAACTTGTGTCTACACTTTCAACCATCTTCTTGTTTCATATTGTATTAAGTCTTTATTTTCTTCCAGTTTGTTATTCACATATTGTTGTCTACGCTTATTATATTGTTCATCTGTTTCACCAGATTTTTTCTGATTTTTTTCATTAAATTCTTTAGCGTATTTATGTCTATATCTATTTTCTATATTTTTAACATTTGGAGTAATGTTATCTAGATATATCTCAGTACCAATACTATCGTAAGCAGCTATAATACTTCTCTGTAATGACTAAAGTTTATTACAAGCGATTCTTATGTTTCTAACATCGTCTTTATCCAATAAAGACTCATATCTATCTACAATACCTTGTATTTTACTAATTAATTGATAAGAAGTTGCAACATCTTTATATTGTGTTAATGAATCCAAACTCCATTGAGCATCTGGTCCTTTTTCATAAAAACGCTGAATGGTCTTATTTATTCTAGATAGCTAATCTACACCAAAATTAACATACTTAAACAAAGCATTTAATTCTTGTAATTCATCCATCTATTCCAATAAATACTTAGCGTCATTAGATAGAGTTCTAAAACCTTTAGCTTTCAAAATATCTTTAGAAATGTGTAATCTATCAATTACTTGTTTGGTAATATCACGGAGTTCTTCAATCATTTTACCACGCATAATAGTAGTAGCGTCATCAGATTGTTCTCCAAATACTCGGTTATTAACGTCGTATTTTATGTTTGGTGGAGTATTAATTGGAAAATATCCATCAGATGAAAGAAATTCATTTAATTCCTTATCAGTAGTTTCTTTACCAAAATATTTACTAAGATATACTGCAGATATTTTACCGTTATTATATTCATAAGTAATAGGTATAATACCTTTTCTTGATATCTTTATACCTCTTTTTTCAAGCATTTTAGCATAACAAGATAACTGAAAGTCATATCCATCTCTTTGACTAAGTAATGAAAAGAATTTACTGGTAACATATCTAAAACCATACAAAGTCTTACCTTTCTTATTTTTAGTAGTGTTATTATACTTTGTCATTTTAGTTTTAAAATCTAATAATACGTATTCACCAGTAGCTCTATCTCTAACAATTAAGTCTGCCGTACCAGCCATACCAACAGATTCATCATACAACATTGCTTCAGATGCAACCCAATCATATTTAGATTTCAACTTCTATACTATATCAAACATCTGTTTTAGTACATCCAAATCATACTGTTCACTATAGTTTTGAGGTTTAAATGTACCGTTAAACATAGATTCGAACACAGCGTGAATACTAGTACCATTAGTACGAGCTTCATCAGAAATAGCCATCTGTATATCATCTTCATTAGCTGCATCATAAGTACTGTATTTATATTCTTCTTTAAACGCTGATACCGATTTCAATTTTTTATTAGAACTTTTAACAAAATAAGCATGTGTGGCAGGGTCAAAAGTAAGTTCAGAATTTATTCTCTATAAAGTGTCTCTTACTTGTGCTATACTCTATTGTTGTTCTTGATGTTCTATACCAGTAAGGTCATATATACTAACCCCTTCCCCTAAGTCAGAACGTGTTAGAAAAGCATCTGTTATCTCTTCTAGTAGTGCTTGTTTAGCATATTTATTTTTATTTAACATCTTTTTAATAAAAGATATAAACTTCTACCACCAAGTACGAGCTTTGGCTTCCATTTCAACAGTACGTACACCAATAGCTTGTACTAAAGCTTCTTCACTGCCAAACATCTCAATACCTTTCTAAACAAGCTTAGAATTCCTAAACATGGCTACATAAAAGTGAGCATATTCGTGCGGTTCGGTATCAATACCCTCTAAAATACGATCTAACAATATTTTAAGCGCTTTTAAGTCACTTTCTCCAACATAACCACCTTCTATACTATCCACGAACTAAACATCAATTTCAGGGAATAAATTACGTAATGTCATAGATATTCTTTGTGATAAAGCAAATTCTTCTGGAGTAAATATTTCTCTACGTCGATTAATAGAACTAAATGTATCTATTTTAGAAGATTGTTCTATTTCTAATTCGGACTAGTTTTGTAACTATTCCTATAACTATTGAGATTCCGTTGAAATCTATTCCAAATCTCCTTCATACTTATCCCACAAGTAATAAGCTAGGTCTGTACCGACCTAGCTCTTAAGTGATTCAAATTCACTTCTTACTTGTTTATTACTTAAATTAGGGCAAAATGCACTCATAATTAACACTGTTTACGTTTTTCTTTACCTATTTTCTTTTTCTCCTCTAAGGTCATATCTGTATTTACGAAATCGTTAAGTTCTTTTAACTTTTCTTCCAGATATTTACCAATTTCAGAATCTCGTGATATTTTAGCCTTATCTGAATTGAAGAATGAGTCATTTCCTACAGGAGTAACAATTCTCTTATACTTACCTGTAGACCAAGCTCTCTTAATCTGTTCAATTTCATCATCTATGATTTCCTTGAATTCTTCAATATCAGAGTCTTTCCAACGAGCATCAGCTAGAGTCATATCTTTATGATTATATCTGAAGTACTTCATTGTAGTGATAGGATAAGCATTTTCTAGACCACGTATGATAGCTGAAGTAGGATTCTTATCAGAACCGTAACCACCAGAACCATACTTAGTTCTATACCAACCTTGTCCAAATCTAGTACCACCAGAAGTTCTTTCAGTATTATCGGTAAAGATATACAGAGTGTCTTTATCTTTTCTTACAGATTCTCTATTGTAGAACTCCGTAGAAGGCTAAATAAGACCACTAAACAAACTTAACTGTACTGGTTGATTGCTTGACGATTCATTTAATATTTGAGCCAACGCTCTAGCCTGACTTACTCTAGTTTTAGCAAATTGATCGGTTAAAACTTTTCCTTTTGCTTTCTCTTTTAATTCAGAAATTAATTCTGGATTTTGTTCAGCCCATTTTCTCCACAATGGTAAATATCCAACAGAATAAGACAAATCTTCTCTACTGGCATCAGTAGTTAAAGTTGGATCTAATAATTTAGGATTATTAGGTCTACCTGTTTTTGCATCAGATCTTCTTAGTTTACCCTGTTTTATTAAAGTTTGATATACCTGTTCAATGGTATATCCACCAACGTCAACTCCTTCGATTATAGTGTTTTCTTTAAATTTAGCATATTTGGCACTAAATCTAATATCACCAGCTGATGATACTTCATAATTATTAGAAGCATATCTAGCCCAATTGTAATTACTTATAATAGCGTTAGGTTCCATATTATCTACATTACTTATAGAATCCTTAGTAATTATAGTAACACCTTCTGGTAATTCTTCTTTAATCCTATCGAGATAATCTTGAGGAATATTACCGAGTATAAGCACTTTACTATTTGGAGCTATGGTTGGATTAGAACCATCTAATACTTCAAAATCTTTATTTCTAAATTTAGCATAACCTCTTAAATCTTGGTTACTACCATCATTATAATAAAGTATCTTATCGGCTTCATCTACAGCCATATATGCAGGATTATGCTGTATAGCTTCTTCTGCAGAATAACGTTCTCTCAAATTACTCATTTTTCTATCAAATACTTGTTTATCTTTTTCATTTAAATCATCGTATTTCTGAGCATAGAAAGATTGTTTTCTATTAAGTAATGAATAAATTGAGCCATCTGCAGCAACATACCCATCAGCTCTTACTGAGAATACAGCTCTAGCTTTATTTCTATAACCCAATGTTGCAACACGGTAATAAATAGGATTCTGATAGAGATTACCAGATTTAGATTCAGTAACACCTATATCTCCTAATTTATAAAGATTAATATTACCAGATTTATCTTTTACTTTGATAAACTTTTCAAAAGTTCCTTGATCTCGTAACATCAATCTCTAAGAACCATATCCAACATATACGATGTCTTCATTAATAACGCTTCTGGCTTCTTTTGTTGTCAAAGTTTGAATAATATCATCATCTGTTAATGCAACCATCATCATTATTAAATCCAACGTATTTTGATCTACTTTTGTAGATGAGTTATTCATTACGTGATTGGTAACATATTGATTATAAGTTCCAATAGAAGTAGTAATATTTGATAAATGTTGAGGTGGTAACAAATCAAACAATGATGTTTTTACTACACCACCTGCATTTGTATCTGTTCCAGCAGTTATATAGAACATGTATACAGCAAAATCATTCATCCATTTACGTATTTCAGGATCATCGCTATTAAATAATTCAGACATAGATGCTTGTACTGCGCTCTTAACGTCATCATCTTCTCTAACACTGTTATCCATAACAAAGAATTGAGGTATTTTATCTTGGAGCATTGGATTGTAATTAACAACATTAAAGAAGTTAGAACCGATACCCATAGATAAACACTTATTCTTTATCTTGTGGAATCTTCCTGGAACACTTTCAGAACCCATTACTAATCTTGCTAAAGGAGCTTCACCACCAATGTTTTCAACTAAGTATTGATTAAAGAACGGAAGCATGTAAGCTGCTTTAATTTTCGGTCCAACTCGTTTCAAGAACTTTTTACTATAAGCACCGTATTTACCGTATTGTTTACTTAATTCATCAGCAACAGCTTTATACACAGGACTAAATTCGAAGATTGTAGAACCAAATGTATCAAACATTCCAAGTACACCACTATCGTATTTAGTGCCTAAGAATGTATCATCAAACAATGCCTGAGGATTACTAAACGCTAAGTTGTACTGTGATACGAAGTCATCGTGCACCTAAATAAAGCTAATCAACTCATCTGCAGATATACCATACTTCTTAGTATCGATCTGCGCTGAAGATATCGCTGTATGATAACTCTGAGCAATTTCATTAAGATACATAAAAGTATTTAGATATCTCAACTGTTGCGCAGCATTGGGTTCAGTACTTGCAGCTTGTGCTTTCAGATATGTCACAGACATTTCTTCTACGCTTGCTTTAGCATTCAAGTCACCATCATAACCCTGTTCTATTGCTAATGCTTCCCATTTATTCTTCACCATTCTAAGATATTGCATACCTTTTGACATCGCTGGGGATACGCCAATAACACCATTCTTATAGTTCTGCCAATTTTGTGCAACTTCTTTCAAGATAGGCTGAGTTAAGAAGGCAAATGTATCATTACCGAAACCAGCACTTGTTAAGAATGCGGTTATATCATAAGAATAACCATTTACATTCACAGCACCAATATAGTTGTCTTTTACGGCATCTACGTGGGCATTAATCAACGCTGAAGTAATATCCAATATATCTTCACCGTTTCTATCAAAGAATGAAGTTATATCGTCAATACCTAATTTTTGCAGATACTCATTTGGTAATAACTTCAATCCGGATACCTGAGTAAAGAATCGGAATACTGAGTTCAATGCCATAGGACCAATACCACCGTCAGAACCAGCATTCTTCAACTTTTGAGCCGTCTGAAATACTGTACCAAGATGATAACCATCAATCATATTCTCATAGTCGGCGTCAGTCATAGGTCTTTCACCAATAAGCTCATAGTCAGCTTTTACATCATTCCACTGATACATTTTGAACGCGTTCTGATTGTGAATAGGTACTAAGTATATCTTACGCTTATCAACATCACTTACATCAGGAAGCTTATCAACTATCACATTATCCGATGGGGTAAAGCTTCTAGCAAAAGTACTCAACGGAGCTGTACATACATCCAAAGGAGTATTTGCAGCAAGATAGTGATCTGGTGAAGTAAGAACTGCTTGATACATATCCAAAAGCATATTCTGTAACTGAGCTTTTTGATATTCTGTTATAGGCTTGTCAGACAATATTAATTGCGTTAATTCTTTAACATTATATTTTACTTTCTGCAATCTACCGTTCTTGATTTTGTAATTATAACGAGCCAAGAACATTTTATCGATATCGAAGTCAGAACCAGTCTGCGCAGTAACACCAGCTGGGAATGAAATAATAGCACCACGAATTGGTGGGAATACATCTACTATTTCTACTGGGATTGTTGAGTTCTGACCTTGTGTAGGTACACGATAAGATAATGCAAATAATTCTTGATTATCCAATATAAATCGTCTCTGTTGGTCGAATGTAGTCAAACCTCCATATCCTTTAAGTTCGCCTTTCTTTGCAGCTACCTGAGCTTTCTTAATAACGTCCTCAAAGAACTTAATAGACAACTTAACTTGCATTCTCTTACTTGGTACACCGTTTTCATCTGGTTCACCAGGCATTCTCAAATGCACGTCTTTGTGTCCTTTTATATTGAAGATATTATCGTATCCAATACTTGCTACCTGATACAAAGGCATACCTGGAGTGGTAGTATCGATAATCTTTTTACCCATTTCAGATAATATACGTGATTGAACCCATTTGATATTTGGTAATGCAGCAGGATTTATAACGAACTCACCATTATCATCAACTGTAAAGGCATTTACAGTATCTGCAGGTAAGTTCTGAGTCTTAGCCATACGCTGTAATTTACGCATAAATGTTGCCTTATTGAGACCGTTCTTAGTAACACCCCATTCTTTATTGAATTCCTTCAATCCTTCTTTTGTTAAGAAGTCAAGAATGTGTTTATACATTGTCTTTACTTGGTCACCACGCATCCGATTACCACCTACATTAAGAGTATCTCCATCGTTAATGTTCATCATAGCAATCTTCATAAACTGTGTTAACAATGATGTCTGTCCAGCTTCATGAGGATCTGTATTTAACTGTTTACCAACAAGATTAAAATACTGTTGCTGAACAACTGCGTTTTCCAACGATCTTTTATTGAAATTACCATTTTCATCAAATAATTCGAAACTTGGTACACCTCCAGATTTAACTGCAGATTCCAATTTAATCAAATCTACCTTATTTTCTTTCATGAAATCGTAGATTTCTTTCATTTGATGTCCGTCTGCAAATATCTTGAATACTGGACTCCAAGATGATTTATCATATATTGGAACATACAGACCGTCTTCTCTTCCAGATGGTTCGCCATAGTATACATACTTAAGTGAAGTAGCATCCAGATTCTTAGTAACGTCATATATCCATCCTTTATATGCATCAATACCAGCTTGATTATTATTTGCATAATCTTCATCGAATTGCTTAGCACGCTTAACAAGATCATTATAATTAATCTTTAAGTACTTACACATTTCTCTGATATACGTATCCTTATCTGTTTGAATAAGTCTTGTAATCTCATCGTAATGCTCTAGTAAATTATAAGATGCTTCATCAATCTCATTCCACAAACCTTCACGTTGTCTAGCCTGTCTAAACATTTCTGCAGTAACAAATGTTTGAGCATCTGACGGGTCATTGTTTAGATAGTTTATAAAGTTAGTTACAGCCTTATCTACTATTACTTTAGCTAATTGTTCTTCGGTCATTGGAGTACCGTCTGTATTCATTGCAGAAGTTCTACCTTTCTTCAAATGATCTAAGTAACGACTAACCAAAGGAGCTTTTCTATACTCTTCTTTGATATTCTTATTTTCATCCAAGAGCATCGTATAATCAGTAACCGGTAAAACTGTTCCTTTCTCTACCTTATATCCGGTAACAATGTTCACACCAAGAGATGCAAACATATCACCTTCAAACTTTCTATTATTTACTACCAAACTAGTATTAACAGTAATTGTATTATAAGTAGGAGAATCATACAATCTATCTTCTTCTAATGCGTTTCTTATTACACCAATTTCTGCAGTAATCTAAGTAGTTGATACAGGGCCGGAATAACGTTTATTTACAGATGTTATATCTTTATGATAACCGGTATCACCAGTAACAATCTTTTCAAACTCAACCAGGTCAATCATACTATTTATAGTATAATTAGCGAGTACACGATAAAGCATATTACCACTGATTGCAGGTCTTGCATTCTCATCCATTCCTAACATACGATTTATGGTATTCAAAGGTATGTATCTGTTAGTAAGACTATTAACATCTACAGAACCGCTTAATACATTAGGTTTATTACCTCTAATTATGTCTAAAGCAATAAACTTATTTACAGTTACAGCAATGTTTTGTCTTAATATTTCAGTCAATTCCTTTTCATACATGGATGCAATCTATTCTGCAATCTTTATTCCAGCTTTTCTGTTTACGGCATTATCACCAGGATTAAGAACATTTTCAGACATCGCATCAATATCTTCTTGACTCATTTTAATGAGTTTTCCGAGTTTCTTAAAATGTCTAAATTCATAACCACTACCTTTGCGCAAATCAATGTGGAATACACGTCTAACTATACGATTGTTGTTTTCATCCATAGAGAACGTTGCAGGTCCTTCTTTAAAATGATATTGTTTTACCAACATACCTAACAAACTTGCAGCTTCTTTACTATTTCTAAATATTTCTTCTTGTTCAACAGAAGATAATTTAGAGAATGATTCAATAGTATAAGGTACAGTAGGTTTTAATATTTCATTTAACTTCTCGATAAACAATTGACGTGTTTTCTTAGCATCTGATATAGCTAATATTTCATCGGCTAAGTAACCTGCAAATTGTTTAACAACAGCTGGATTTATACTTAAATCACTATTGATTATATCAACAGGCTGGCTGAATCCACCTATTTCCAATGCGAATCTCTTATTAGCAAGAGATGGAGCAACATGTCTACCGTTTGCTATAGTTAATAACTTATTAAGCAAATCGTTAATATCTGTTATTTCTATATCTGGAGTACTATTTTGATAATCGTTATCCAATACTGTAGCAAGCTTAGTGTAAACCTTCTTACCTGTACCATCACCCATTTCGGCTAACCACTGTGAATGAGAGCAGTAAGGGTTTTTACGCATTCTATCACGCCATTCTTTTGTTTTTATTCTAGCACCAAATAAACGCGTAATAAAGTTATAAGCACCAATAGAATAAACTTTAGTACCACCTGCACCTCTTTGAGAATTAGTCTTTGGATCAGGTCTTTGTTGTGAACCAAGGCGTTCAATTAAAGTATTGATTGCTCCTTTTTGTTCAAACAAATCTTTCATTACCACATTATATTTGTTAAATCTAGAACTGGTTTGACCAGTAGATTGCTTATATACAGAACTATCTATACCGTTCAATGCTTTTACTACATTTTTCAGTATATCTGTGCTGTTAGTACTCTTCATTATACGCTGAATCTTTTCGGCTGCTGCTTGATAATCATTATCTTCAAATTTAAGACCGTATAAAGCATTTAATTCTTTTAATACATTTTTAATAGATTCAATGTCATTTACACGAAGTTTATCTGTAGCCTATTTAAGAGGTTTTTGAAGAACACTCAATTTCTGTCCACTAAGTAATGCGCTAGTTATTGAATCAAGAGCCATAGAAATATTTGTTTTCCATTGGCTAGTCATAGATTGGCTAACAGCATCAGCATCACCTCTTCTAACAGAAGCAGTGTATTGAGGTCTCATTTGTTGATTACCTTTTTCATCAGTATAATCATATATTTCTTCTGATTCATAGAAGTAGTTTACAAAAGTATGGCGATGTCTAACAAAGTCGGTAAATACTCTATTACGTATAGCCTGTACTGTGTTGCGATGACTTATTGTTTCATAGAATTGTTGCAAAGTGTAATCATTATTTTCTTGAATTGCTTTTTGTGCTGCAACTTCAAGTTTATCTAACATATCTTTAGTATCTTGAGAATCTTGAACAGCTAAAGTAATATCGTTAAATAATTTAGCTACCTTTGCATAAACCATCAAACCATCCATAGTAAATTTCATATTTTCTGGATTATTTTTATCTCCATCTACTATAGACCAGAGTAACAACTTCATATTCACATGTGCGGATGCATACATATCTCGCATGTAAGAATCACGTAAGAAAGACATGGTAGTCTAATCAAAAACTGATGCTCCAGGCATCTCTTCTCCTGTTTGTGTTGTACCGCCATTCAACATAGTATTTGGGTCTGCTTCTTCTCTATTTATAATACCAAAAGTATTCTTACAAAAATCTTCGATGGTTTCACTCCAAACTTTCCAAGCTTCATCACTTAATACTTTTTCATAAGTGTAGATAAGGTTATGCATTTGAAGCAATGCTTCATCCAAGTCTTGTGATTCATACGCCTTAGGAACATTCTTGTAATCATTGTTTACTTGTGCTTCTATTTGGTCACGTGCTGCAATAAATCTTCTTAAATCAGCAATCATTTGCTTTTTAACTTCATTCATGTTTACACTGATGCCACCTTCCTTATTACTAAGGATATTACCTGTACGTACAAGTCTACCGATTATATCACGTCTAATTTCTTGATATTGATTAACATCGTATGCTATTTCAACACCATCTATTTCCATACCAGCATAAGGTGTGATACCACTATATACTTTATCAAACAGTTCAATATTGTTCTTAGTTGCTTTAGCATAAGCATATCTACCAGAATACATGTCCTTGAATAATTTATTCATATTAACATAATCTGGAGTAATATTTGCTTTTATAAAGCGGTTCATAAGAGTTCTAATAGTATCATACAACTTCTGGAATTGTCTTACTATAAAATTCTTATTGTAGAACTTATTCTGTCTATTTGCGATTTGATCATTTACAAAATCAGCAAATTTATCGGCTAAAAATTCTTCTACATATAAATCGTTTTTATCAAGTAATTCAGAATATTGTTCTCTAGCATCTTGATACATTTTTTGTCTTTGTTCTTTAGACAATATAAACAAAGATACTCTATGGAATGCTTCATGATACATAGACCCTTTAACAATCTTGTTTGAACGAGCATCTCTAAAGATTCTGATACCTGCAGATACACATTGACCATATACGTACACCATCGCTTCACGAGATTGATCATAGTGTTTTTCGATACTAGGTAAGAAACTAAGATCAAAGTCTTTACCAAGTATCTTTTGAACTCTTTCGTATGCTGCTTGGAAGTCTTCTTTTTCTACATAATTATTTAAGAAATCAAAAATAAGACCCATGTTTGCACCAGCTGCTTGATATTCTCCATACTTAGCATTGAACGTATTAAACAGCTTACCACCTCTAGAAAACATTCTAGCTGCGTCATTAGAATTTACGTTATATTTAGCTTGCACATATTTCTGATATAATGCAGCTAATGCTATACGTGCAGGGGTATCTTTACCAAAATCATTATGAACATTATCTATAAACTTTTTAACGGTTTGATCGTGTCCGTTTTCTCTACCCCATTTGATCATCTGGTTCGCAGACGGTAATACAATTTCTTGTTCGGTTGACTGAACAGATTGTGCGGTTTGTTGTTGAGTAGGTTTAGTAAATCTAGATAATGGAGTAACAACACCTGTATCGGCTATACCCAATCCACCTGCAGCAGGAACTTCACTTGTTGCATCGGTTGGTTGTATTGTAGCAGTACTCGTTTCTTTTAAATACGCATCATACAAATCATCAATGGATTCAAAATCAAACAAGAAATCTTCAAAGGCTGTAGCTTCATATTCATCAGCATATGCATTAATTTTTTCAAGAACTTGTTCTTTAGTTAATCCAGATTCTAATACTAAATCGTTAACACTATCATCTGAAGTATCACCATTTACTCTAAATTCTTTTTTAGATTGTGATTGTTCGGAAGATTGTGTTTCGGATTGTGCAGTAGTATTTACCGTTGGTGTTATCGGAGCCAAACTAACAAATCCAGACGGAACATTAGCCGGAGTAGATGTAGTTGGCATTACGATCTGATTATTCGCAACAGCTTGTGTATAACCACCTCCTATTGTTATAACCATACCGTTTTGTTCGATTTTTGTTCCAGCAGGCAGAGTACTAAAATCTATAGTTCCAGAAGGAGTATAATTCTTTTCGCTAGTTTTAGTCTGTTTTTTAGTAACTTTATTAGGGTCACCGTATGCAAATACGGGTTTATTATCAACTTCTAAGAATTTACCGTCTTCATCAGCAGCAACCAATGATAACTATGCTCCATTCTCCAAAGCAAATGCATATTTGGTAAGGAATGTAGATTTTGTATCAACCAATTCAAATGCAACTTCTCCTGTAGCTTCATCAAACGCAGGTCTTAACATTAATTCTTCTCCAGGTACTATTTTGCTACTCTTACGATTGTACATCAATAATTTTACCTTACCATTTGGTATTTTATTTTCTCCAAGTAATTTATTAAGTTTAGTCTTGAAATCAACAAATAACTTCTCAGTATAAGATGCAGGATCAGTAGTACCTTCTGTTGTATCTGAAGACTATCGATTACTTAACCATTCTTGTGTTTCTTCTCTAGATATAGATTCACCCAATTTTTCTTTACTGTTTGCAGCACTACCTGTAGACTGTGGGTCATTAGCAACACCTTTAAATCCTCTACTATTATTAAAGCTAATATAAACACTAGGTTTAACAAACAAACTAGACTTTTCACTAGTATTTAAGTCTGTCAATAACGTGCCATTGTCGATTACAGAAGCTACATAATTATCATTAGCTTCTCTATTAAACAGCGAATTTCCATCTTTCTTAATACTAATGTTAGAACCAACTCTTGCGTTGGGATTGGTTGCTTTTTCTCTATCTATACGATAATTTTTATTCTACTCAATGAATTGAACCAGTTCATCGATATTATCTTCTGTTAGAGTTCTTTCTCCAAAGTATACCTGACCGTTATCTACGTATAATAATCTCTCATAGTTATTATCTGTAGGATTATTTATTACCGCAGCTTTACCATTAAATATTATATTGTCTAATAAGGTTTGAACGGTACAATCAGCATCAACTGTAAACGAACCCATATCATTTGCGATAGTTAAGTTATTAACAAAACTATCCATTTTGATATTGCCTTTACGTACTTCATTAAGTAATGAAGCTAAGAATTGAGCCATATTAGTATCAATCTTTGCAGGATTCAATCTGACAACCTGTTGTTGCCTTGCAGCAGTCATAAACGACGGTAACAAGAAATACATTGCACCAGGAGTACCTTTTGCATTTTCAACAATGTGCTTATTTCCGTTAACGTCATAATATACAATGGCAGCACCAGCTGATGATTCGTATGAACCGTAAGCAAAACTAAATAAAGCATGACTGTATCCAGCAAATGCGTCATCTGCTTTTATTTCAGTCTATACTTTCTTTATATATTTTTCTTTATAAGTTTTATCTAAATCCTCAATTGCTTCTTGACTCATATCAACTACTTCGTTACGAACCAATGCAAGTATTGTACCACGTTTTGGAACGTATACGCCATCATCGTTGATTTTGTAGTATTCTTCGAGAATTTCTCTAATTTCTGGCATGGTGGTTGCTTTTTCACTTAAGAATTCAACCATTGCCTCATGTCTCTTTATCTTACCAACATTATCAATTAAAGCTTGATAAGGAGCTTTTTCTTTTTCAAGCAACTGTTCGTATTCACTTTGAGATAAAGTTCCATCTTCGTTTGATTTTGATGTTGTCTGAACGTTTTTCTGTTGCCATTTTTCAATTGAAAAATGATATCTACCTTCTTCGTCCTTTGTTAAACCTAATGCTTTTACTTCATTGATTTTGTGATTTACATGTTCTGTAACTCTATCAAAATTTCTATAATTTACAGCATTATTCATAGGAGTTGAACTACCCATAGTTATTGCCTAAGCAATAGTAGACGGAGCTTCCAATCTGGAGAATTTACGATTATTAAAGTATTCGATCAAAGTATCATCAGCTTTTTGTTTAGAATTACTTTGCATAAACGTATAACCGGCATCTTTCAATCGATTCATAAATTCTTCAGCTGTCTTGCTTATTTGCAATAATTGCTCCATGTTTTCAAATATTGCAGTAAGTTCATCTATATTTTCAGGTTTATTCGTATGATCTATTTCTACTCCTTCTTGATAAACATGAATAGCACCAATTCTATTAAACCAGTTTGCTTCCAACGCCTGTGTTATAGTTTCTCTGATAGGGAAAGCCAAATCAGTACGGTCTACATTCTTCTAATGACTTAAAAACAATTCAGGCATCTTATTCTGTGCAAATTCAAGTAATGCTCTCGCTCTTGATAATCCTGCATCTTTTATCTTTCTATTATCTACTTCAGCTTGACCTATTGTCTTTCCGATATATTTCAATATTAAGCCATCGTAGTAGTCAATAACACCATCACCGTATTTAAGTACACCTTGCATTAATTTACCAGCAACAGTAAGACCATCTGGATCACCTTCATTCAACATTTCAGGAGTTGCTGGTTTTTCCAGTTCTTCCTTAGTAATAGATTTATATCCCAATGTATGCAATAAATCTACAAGTTCGTCTATATGTTGACTAGCAAGCTGTGCTGCCTGCGTTGATTTTGATGAATAGTACTCATTTACTTCAGATTGATTCATCTGAGTACCGTCTTGCTTTACAAATAATTTAGAATTTACATTACGTATTGTTCTAGTAGAGTAATCAAAATCACTATAAACTAGCTGAACATCACCTGTACTAAAGTATACTCTATTCTGGAATACATTATCTTCTTCTACAGCCTCAGAAGAATATCCTTCTAATTCTTCTAAATTAGGTTCTTTATTAGTTAAATTCTTAAAACTTTTTAACAAGTCATGTATTAATCCAGCTCTACTATTAAATTCTTCATTAGAATAAGTAGTAGTTCTATTCTCTGAACCATAATCAGCCAAGTGTACAATTGTAGCCTGACCACCTGTGTGCTTCTGATACATGTGAGCCATAAGTGGTAAAGCGTATATCATATTTATATAATCGTCTTTAGTAACTTTTACTCCGGCAATTCTCATTTCGTCTGTTTTACCAAGAGCCATAGTTTCTAAAGCGGACATTACTTCATTTACATTGAATGTGCCGTTTTTCTTCTGATAAGCAATCTGACCACCAATCTTATTAAATAACTCAATCGCTTTAAATCTATCATAAGTTACACCTTTTCTAGTAAAAGTTTGAATATTTGATAAATATGGTTTTGCAGATTCAACTGAACGATACGGCATAGTAATATTACCATACCAGAATTTAGCAGCATGAAAAGCATTCATTAATTTAGCTTCCTGTTTTGCACCAAACGAAGTACCAAGAGCATACGCTTTTACTCTTTTTACAGCACCGTCTACAAATGGAATATATGCTTCTCTCCAACTTGGTTTTGTTTTAGATCTTTCTCTTTGGAAATTATCAAAATCAAATACATCACCGTCGCTACTTAATACTGCAGCTCTAAGATTTCTATGCTTTTTGTTATCTGCTATTTTATTTTTTACTGCAGCAATCATCGGATTTAAAGTATTAGATATGTTTGTAACATTACCGTTATTATCTACAGTAGTTAAAGTATTTAACCAATCCTCATTTTCTGCAGCATTCATTATAATTCTGTTATCAGCAATAGATTCTTTTACTTTATTTAATTTGTCTAAATCTTTTTGCAATACAGATATATATTTATCATTAGCGTCCTTATTGTTTGGATTCTTTTTAGAATCATTTTGAAGTGATTCTATTTGTTTTTTCAGATTTTTTGCAGCTTCACTATATTGTTTTATTTCTGTATTATCTCCTACTCTCTTTAAAGTAAGTATAAGACCTTCATTTTCAGAATATTCGGCAGATGGATTATCTAAAATATATTTGTTACCTTTTTCGTCTGTCCATACTACAGAATTATTTTGAGTATTTTTAAATCCTGCATTATGTCTCTCAGCTTTTGCTTTTTCTTCGGCATTAAGCTCAAGCATACGGTCTAATTGTTTTTCGATATTATCTGCTGCAGAAATAATATTTTCAATTTTTTGTTTATCTTCAACCGAAGCAGAATCAAAAGCCTCACCTTTATTATATTGATACTTCATTCTTTTGATTACTCTACTCATGTATCTTGCTAAATCCAGAGGGTTTTCAGTCAATTTAGTTCTACCTCTATTCAAGTAATCAACTAAGTTATATAAATAACTTTCCTAAGGTATACTATTTAACACCTCCTAAAGTCTATTTACTTCAGTAGTAACGTTATCTTGTATCCTTGTTTTTTCAGTTTCTACAGCCTCTTTAGTCATATCTTGAACTTTATCTGTAGATACTTCAGAAGTAGTAATTGCGCTGTCTGCAATATCTGTATTTGTTACAGCTGCTGTATTTGCTTCATCAGCTAACTTTGCTTGTCTCTTTTTAGTTTCACGATATGCGTTTACTTTGTTTCTAGCAAATTCTTCAGTAGGATCTTGAAGATCAAATCTCTTTTGATGCAGCATATCTTGATAAACTTTAATATCAACGTATTTCGCAGCATTTACTTTATTCGCTAAATCGTTTTCATCAGCTGTTGTTACGTCTAAAGCTCTTAAATCAATTTCATCTATATCGTTATGAGCTTTTTTTAAAGTATTTATTGTTTTATTTAAATCTTTAATTATTTGTTGTCTCTGTTTAGTATATCCAATAAGACCGTTTGCTTCTTCAACAGCATATTCTCTATTTAAATGTTTCTTATTTCTAAGATATTCAATTACTTTTTCGTTAGAATCGTATTGAGACATTATTTGATCAATATGATCTAATCGTCTGTTTAATGTAATTATTCTCTTTATAAGAGCATATTCTTCTTCAGATAACTCATCTTTAGTAAGACTCATGGTATTAATAGCATCTACAAAATCTTGATTTTTACCAGAGCTAATATTATCCATTTCGTCTAATATATCAAACTGATCTATTACTCTATCGGTTGCATCTTGTTCTAATTTTGCGGCATATGCCAAACTCAGATACAAATCTTGATCTTCTCCTTCAAGATTTATAGCCTTCATTTTTTTCAGCATACTTTGGCGATATGCGTACATATTATTAGATAATTCTTTTTGATTTTTTATAAAATTATCTATTTGTTCATTAGATGCAGGATTCTAACCATCCGTAATAACAGTTGCATCCAAATTATATTTTCTAGTAGTACCATCAGGTCCAACTGATTTTAATTCTTCTGCAATTAAATCTAATGCTTCGTTCCAAGTATTACCGGATGGTAATCCTTCACGAACATTTCTAAAATATTCTTCAGTACGATTAATAAAATCTTGTTTAGACAGAGATTTTTCAAGATATTTAGAAACTTTTGGCAATTGAGATAATTTATTTAATTCGCTTATTGCTTTTGCAGAACTTATTACAGCACCTTGTGGGTTAGTCCACGACATTAAAAAACCAGCAAGCATCTCTTCAGACATTTGCTTATCATCTTTATATTCATCGTCTAAACCCATTGCTGCTCCAAGGGATCTAGCTCTAAACCATACATTATCGAACAAATCTTTAAATACTTGTCCATTAGCAACTGCATCGAAGAATGTAGCATTTGATTGTTCATCATCATACAAACCACTAATGTACTGATCACTTAATATGTGTTGGCTACCTTCTTCAGTTGCTTCGGTTACACCACGGATACCCAGTCCGATTAAATAATCACTAATATCACTGACAATTTTTTTATTACGAGCTCTTGCTCCAGCTGCAGCAATATTTAATCCTGTTTGGAAGCGTTTATCTAATGCTAATGTTATTACGTTTGGAGTTATCTTTTCAATACCTTTACCAATACCTTTAAATGCGCCTTTTATAAGTTGATTTACTCCAGGTAAAGGTAATATATAAGTAAGATCAGAAATAGCTTCACCAACGCCTAAAGCATTATTTCTTTCATACAGACGTCTTGAACCTTTATACGCTCTATCAGCTATTTCGTTGAATTCCGATGAACCTGATTTTATATTATTATCTGCTAATCCAGCTTGTATTACTTCAGAATCAGTAAGATTAGTAACATCAACACCTCTGTTTGTAAATTGCTGTCTCATATTATTAGCAATCTTTCCAGTATCGATATTATTCTTTTTAGCTTCTTCCATTACTCTTTCGTAATAACCGTTAAAAGCTTCCATATGAGACTCGTTTTCTCTAGACTGATATCCACCGAGTAATTGAGAACCAGCAAGACCGCCTAATGCACCTACTATAGCACCAGCTGCAGTACCGACACCAGGAGACACTAAACTACCTGCAGCAGCACCAGCTTTAGCACCAGCCCATGCTCCTGCAAATCCACCAGCCATACTTGTTGTTTGTAAGAACGGGGATGTCATAGATGTACCCATCGTAGATGGCATCTTAAACTCCCAATTACCCCATCCCATTACAGCTTCGTTACTTTTTCTAGTATAATATTGAGAAATATCATAATTATTTAAAGATTCTTCTAATTGTTCTTTATTGTGTAAATAATTTTGATATTCTTCATTATAT
>ERZ1035025.540-NODE-540-length-24782-cov-21.455777_pt1 | contig 24782 bp, 20 predicted proteins | sample MGYA00520619_ERZ1035025 | MGnify/ENA primary metagenome ERZ1035025 (study PRJEB33766, sample SAMN09781742) | gut metagenome | biome: gut microbiome | host: Homo sapiens | place: Madagascar | study: EMG produced TPA metagenomics assembly of the PRJNA485056 data...
ATCAGATTCATTAAGATCTGTCCGAAAAAGTGTCTTAATTTATGAGACCATTATAGAAAAAGCAGAAAAGTATAAACTCTTCTGCTTTTTCCTATAAATCATAATATTTTTTATCTTCTAAAATCCTATATGCATTGTTCCATCCATATATGCTTTAAAACTTTTATTCTTAATATATCCTGTTTTTTTCGTTTTCTTTGCTTTGATCTTTATATAACAAGTGCTGCTATTTTTCATATACACTCCGGTTTTATAAAAAGCTGCTTTATTCTTTAGTTTAAATGCGACTTTGGAAGATCCTGGGCTTTTATATACCTTATTCGTTCCTTTTGAACGATAAGATACTTCTTCATCTTTTAATGAAAATGATTTTTTTGTTGAATTTACAAATTTTCCATTCTTTAGTTGCATTGTATCACTAAAATGAACATAATCTAATGCGTTCGCTAATCCAAGACATACTTTATATGTAAGATTTCCTTTAGAATCTACTCTAAATACAGCCTTTTTGTCTGCATAATGCATAAATGCCAAATTTTTATATTTCTTTTTTGCTACGCTTCCAAGTGTCTGGACTTTTTTTAATTTTCCTCCTGTATATCGATAATATACTGCTGAGCTCATATCGTCTGCCCAATAGTCATCATTAAAATACTTTGTAACAATAATTTCCATCTGCTTATCTTTTGTATTTGTATCCATAACAAATGCTGCTCCATATTTTACATCTGAAACCACAGCCTTATCATTGATATACAATGTCATAAAAGTTTGGTCATCACCTTTTTCTGTTTCCATAACCTTTACTTTTTCTTTTGCCCCTTTTTGATCCAGATTATATTGGTATGTTTTATTGACCTTTAACGGATTGACCGCTTTTGTTTTTGCACTGACATTATATTTTGATCCCCAAATACACGCAACTGCCAATGCTGACATCATAAATAAATTTCTCAGCTTTCTCATAGAATGTTCCCCTTTCTATTTGTAAAATTTATGTTGTATATAATACTCTAATTATAGCATTTATTTTTACTCCAAACTTTACACCGCATGAAAAGCATGATATATGTCATATAAACCAACAATATAAATAGCATCTAATCCCTTTACTCACTTAATTTTCCAAACACCCCTCTCATCGCAGGATAAATCTCTTTAAATTTCTGATAATTCTGGTCGTATTTTTCTGCCAGTTCTTTTTGTGGTTTTATTACCATTTTTTCTTTACTTAACTTAAGAGAAGCGCTTTCTACACTGTCGTATACTCCACATCCTGCCGCTGCCAATATAGCAGCTCCATACCCTGGTCCTTCTTCTGTTTCTAATCGTTTGATTTCTATATTCAATACATTCGCTATGATCTTACACCATAGATCACTCTTAGCCCCACCGCCACAGATTGTTGCTGATTCTATCAAAATATTTTGTTTCTTTGCTACCTCAACACAATCTCTTATCGCATACGCAACTCCTTCAAAGACTGCCAGTGTCATATCTTCTCTTTTTGTATCCATGGTCATACCGACAAATGTACCTCGTGCATTGCTGTCATTGTGTGGAGATCTTTCTCCCATTAAATATGGAAGAAAGTAAACAGAATTTTCTCCTAATTTATCAATTTTATCCTGTTCTCTCTTATAATCTTTTGTTTTAAGAATATTTTCCATCCACCACTTATTACAAGATGCTGCACTGAGGATACATCCCATCAAATGATATTTTCCATCAGCATGATCAAAAGAATGTAACGCATTGTTAGGATCCGCTTCAAATCGATCATTCGAAATAAAAACAGTTCCTGAGGTTCCTAAAGATATATTGCACCTGCCGCCTCCGACTGTGCCAGTTCCGATCGCTGCTGCCGCATTATCCCCTGCTCCTGCAACAATCTTCACATTTTCATTCATCCCAAATTTCTTTGCATTCTCTTTTTTTATCGTTCCAACAACATCATAACTTTCATATAATTTTGGTAATTGTTCCTCTTTGATCTTACAGATTTCTATCATCTCTTTTGACCAGCATTTGTTCTTTACATCTAACAAAAGCATTCCTGATGCATCTGAATAATCTGTGCAAAACACTCCTGAAAGTTTATATGCGATATAATCCTTTGGTAACATGATCTTACATATTTTTTTAAAATTTTCTGGTTCATTTTCTTTAACCCATAAAATTTTTGGAGCTGTAAATCCTGCAAATGCAATATTCGCTGTATATTCTGATAGTTTTTCTTTACCTATTTCTTCATTTAAATATGTAACTTGTTTCTGTGTTCTTCCATCATTCCATAGAATTGCCGGACGTATCACTTCATCATGATCATCTAGAATTACGAGCCCATGCATCTGACCACCAAAACTGATACCTTGCACTTCTTTTGCATCATAATCTTCTAATAATTTTAAAATTCCTGTCTCGAATGCATTCCACCAATCCTGTGGATTCTGCTCTGCCCATCCTTCTTTTAGAAAATACAATTTATATTCTTCTGAAACTATATTTTGAATTTTACCGTTTTTATCCATTAATACCAATTTTAATGACGAAGTTCCTAAATCAACACCAATATAATACATATGATTTCCTCCATAAAATAAGCCCTTCTTGAGATTGATATCCCACGAAAGGCTTGTTCTTCAAATTAATTTTTAGCTGATCTTTAAATCTGATAAATTAATTTCTTTTTCTTCTTCAACTTCTTCTTCACTTGGTTTTCTCTTTAATATCTGAATCAAAAGTCCAAATACTACAGATCCAACTAATAAGCTTAACAGCCAGTATTGTGGGTAATTAATTCCTGGAAGTGCAAAGAATCCTCCTGCTGGAACCTTTGATGATACTTTAAATACTGCTGCCATAGCTCCTGCAACACCAGCTCCTGCTGCTGTACAGATTGTGATTCTTAACAGATCGTTCAGGATAATAGGATAGGATCCTTCTGTAATCTGACAGCATCCCATGATAAATGCTGATTTTAAGTTGTCAATTTCCTGTTTTGAATAAATATCTCTATGGAAAAGTTTGGAGAATAAATATCCTAAAGTTAATCCAAATGGAGCGATCATTGATGCCATGATCAAAATCGCAATTGGTTCTCCGATTCCTTCTGACATAACTCCACTGGCAAATACGAATACTACTTTGTTGATTGGTCCACCATAGTCAACAGCTGATAAAATTCCAATCACAAGTCCAAATATAATCAAAGATCCATTTCCTGACTGCATACTTACTAATAATCCTGTGATTGCATTTGTAAGCATAACAATTGGTACTCCGATCACATACTGCATAACCAGTCCAATGATCAACGAACCTAATAATGGTAAGATTAACTGTGGCAATAATCCTGCGATCCACTGTGGCACTTTAATTACTTTAATCAGCCATGCTGTTAAATAACCAACTAAAAATCCACTGATCAGACCGCCTAAAAATCCATAACCATCCGCTTTACAAAGAATTCCCATGATAACACCAGGTGCAATACCTGCTTTATCCGCAATAGAATATGCGATTCCCGTTGAAATTACAACTGGTAAAAATCCTAATGCCTGTCCACCTAATGTTGTCAGCAGATCTGGAATTGCTAACTGTTTTGAAAAATCTGTAACACTAGTTCCACCTGCAATATTTCCGATAACCATCAACATACCTGCTGCGCATACAAACGGAATCAAGTATGATATCGCAGTCATCATATGTTTTTTCACCTGTAATTGTTTCATTGGTAACTTCCTCCCTGTTTTTGTTTTATCCTTTTACAATTTCTTCTACTTTAGCAATTAAAGCATTTGGTGAATGTACCACCATCTCTGTAGGTACTTCTACAGTTTTCTTACCTTTAAAACGCTCTTTTCCTGAAATCGCTACATCAATCGCTAAAATTACGACATCTGCCTGTTCAATCTCTTCTGGTGTCAATGCATCTTCTGTCCCAATGACTCCTTGTGTCTCCACATGAATTTTGTGTCCTGCTTTTTCTGCCGCATTAATTAATTTTTCCTTTGCAATATACGTATGTGCGATTCCTGCAGTACATGCTGCTACTCCAACAATATTCATGGCTTATCCTCCTTTATAAAAATACGGATTTAATTTCTTCTACAGATTCTGCCTTTAATAACTTTTCCACAACCTGATCTTTCCCCAATTTTCCAGCTACCTGTGCTAAAAGTCTCAAATGATCTTGTGCATCTTCTGTTTTATCCCCAACTGCAAATAATAAAATTACTTTTACGCCTTTGCCATCTAATGTTTCCCATTCAATCTCATTTGTTAGTTTAGCAATAGCAATTCCAACTTTTGTTACAGATGGACTCTTTCCATGCGGAATCGCTACCCCATTTCCAATTCCTGTACATCCCTGGGATTCTCTAAAAAAGATATCTTTCAGGAAAGCATCCTTATCGTCAATATATCCTGTTTCTTCTAATTTTGCTGATAACTGTTTTAATGCATCTTCCTTATCTTTCGCTTCCAGACTGCTGCATATGATTCGTTCATCTAAAACATCTTTTATATCCATTGCTATTTTCTCCTGATCTTATAATTTGTAATATTTCATCTTGTCATCATCATTGAATAATTCGATCTTCTGATAGATTACTTTATTCATTGCTTCAATACTTTCTTTATATAATACAAATGGTTCTCTTACGACTGGATCATTTGCTAATGTTTTTCTTGTCTGCTGATAGAAAGCGTCTTTAATATCAGAAGAAATGTTGATTTTATTAATTCCACGTTTTACTGCTTCTGCGATTTCTGAATCTGGGTTTGCAGATCCTCCGTGAAGTACTAATGGAATAGAAACTTTTCCTTTGATCTCTGTTAACAGATCCTGTTTTAAATGTGGTTCAAAATCTTTTGGATAAAGTCCATGAGCAGTTCCAATCGCAATCGCTAATGTATCACATCCTGTTTCTTTTACAAATTTAACCGCATCTTCTGGTTTTGTATAAATGATCTTTTTAGAACCAATCTCTCGATTTCCTGTATCTTCTTTAATATCTCCGATCGTTCCTAATTCAGCTTCAACTGATACCCCTAAAGGATGAGCTACTTTAATTACTTCTTTTGTAATATTAATATTGTCTTCGAAAGATTCACTTGAAGCATCGATCATAACTGATGTAAATCCACAACGAATTGCTCTTAATACCTGCTCCATTGTAGCTCCATGATCCAAATGAATTGCAACTGGAACTTTTGTTTTGTTTGCACGATCTTTACACATTTCGATGAAACTGTCTCCCTGAAATTCTAATTCATCAGGATGAATTGCAAGAATTACTGGAGCCTGTTTTTCTTCACAGCAATCGATAACTGCATTTAAAATCTGTCCACTTCCAATATTAAATGCTGGAACAGCGAAATTATGTTCATTTGCAACAGATAAAAGTTCTTTCATATTCATTAACATAGCAATTTCTCCTTTTTGTTTTGCCTTGATTTGCATAAATTTATATTGATTTGTTATCCTACCAGAAAAATCGATGCATCTTTATGAATAATTATTTCATATTCACTTGTTATTTCTTCTGTATTTGATGGTTTCATTATAGTTTCTTTGGCATTTCATGTCAAGCATGAAATGAAATTTTTTTTTATAAATACCGTTTTTTATGTTTACCAGCATAATTTTCCATGCTAAAATAGCATTGTAACCCACTTATATGAAACTTTATTTCTTTTAGGAGGTTTTTATGAACAAATATAAGTACATAGGACACACTTTACAATTATATGGAGTTGAAGAGTATACTCTCCATGGCGGAAAAGGAAACAATACACATATTTTTCATGTAAGAAATGGCGCAGGACTTGAGTTAGTCATTAATGCTGACCGTTGTTCTGATATCTCACGTTTGACTTACGATGGAGTAAATATGAACTATATATCACCTTGTGGTTATGTAAAACCAGAATTTTACTCTCCTGGATCTGATGGATTTGGATTTTTGAAATCATTTCAATGTGGATTTATGACAACTTGTGGTTTTGATAACATTGGTGTCCCTAATATAGATGACGGTGTTTCACTCGCCCTGCATGGAACAATCTCTAATACTCCTGCCGAATATGTCTATCACACAACCAAGGACGATGTGATCTCTATCCACTCAACAATCAAAGACCATGTGATCTTTGGAAGAAAATTTACTTTGGAAAGAACTTTAGAAATTCCTCTCTTTTCTAATACATTTTCCATCACGGATACGATCACAAACGAAGGTTCCACAGATGAACCATTGATGCTTTTGTATCATATTAATCTCGGATATCCTTTGATCGATGAAAATTCGCAGTTGACAATTAATTCTTCTAAAGTCGTTGCGCGTGATGAGGAAGCTCAAAAAGGAATTAATGAATGGAACCAGATTATTTCCCCAGTTCCAAACTATGCAGAACAATGCTTTTATCATTTTTATGACAATGATAAAGCTTCTATGTCAGTTTACAATCCTTCAGTTCATAAAGGTATTTCTATTAATTTTGATACAAGAGAATTCCCTCAGAGCGTTGAATGGAAGATGATGGGAGAAAGAGATTACGTTTTAGGTTTAGAACCTTGTACTTCTTTACTTGACGGACGTCATGTAATAAAAGGAAATGGTGATCTTAATTATCTGAAGCCTGGTGAATCCAAACAATTTCATACAAATTTTGCTCTTCACAGAGAACCTATTATGTAAACTTAATTTATAAAATTGACTTTATCGTATGTTTTTTTTATAATTTTTAACAGGATAGTTATCCATTTTTTAGAAAGTCGAGGTTTATATGGAAAATACAAAAAATGTGATTGACGTTATCACAGAGGAATATGATAACTTATTTCCGACCGAAAAAAAAGTAGCTACCTATATCAAAAATAATCCGCAAGAAGTTATCATGTTAAACGTTTCAGAATTGGCAAAAAGAAGTGGTGCGAGCGAAGCCACTGTTGTCAGAATGTGCAAGCATCTTGGATATCAGGGATATTATCAAATGCGTCTGATCCTTTCTCGTGATGTTGGCCGCAAAGAAATTCAGAATCCAAATAATTCTGATGAAGATCTGCTGAAATGGGTATTCGAACAACATATTCATAATTTACATTCTCTTATATCCAAACTGGATAAAGATAAGTTTGTTGAATGCTCACAATTATTATCAAAATGCCGCATTGCTCATATTGCAGCAATCGGTAATACAACACCGGTTGCTTTGGATTTAAGCTTTCGTCTTGGTCGTTTTGGCATATCTACATTTAGTTCTCCAATTCCTGAGTTTTACTTAAATAGTATTGCTCTTGGAAATGAAAATGATGTTTTGATCGCTATCTCAAAGTCTGGTATGGCAAGACAAGTATTGCATGCCGCTACAACAGCCAAGAATAAAGGAATGAAGATCATCCTGATTACTGAAGAAAGCAACTCACCGCTTGTCAGTCTGGCGGATTATGTTTTAAGTTCTAACGAGGACCATCCGTTATTTACTGATTTTGGTGCTCCTGCTTCTCATCTAAATGAACTTGCCATATGTGATGCATTATTGTTTTTCATTAAGAACGAAAAACAATCATCCGAATCAGTTCCAGAAGAAACAGATAATCATATTCAGGATGTTGAATTACTTATTTCCGACAGCAAACTATAAAAGCCAATCATTTATCTAAGAAGAATTGATATTTTTCAATTCTTCTTTTTTATGCAATTTTATTTCTTTTCTATGTTTTTGTCATATTCATGAAATATTTTTTCTTTTTAATTGACTTTCATTCTCTTTAAGGCTATAATATCCAACATAGAAGAAATTTTATTTCACATCAATAATTTGTTTGCCATATAAGGAGGTACTCATGAAACGATCAGAAATCAACAAAATCATCAATGAAACTATTGATTATATGAAAGGAAGAGATTTTCCTATGCCACCATTTGCCTATTGGACAAAAAAAGACTGGGAAACTGCTGGTGATGAATATCAGGAGATTGTTGACAATATGTTAGGCTGGGACATTACTGATTTTGGAACTGGTGATTTTGACCATTATGGATTAACAGTCTTTACTTTTAGGAACGGAAACTTCCACAATAAAGAAAAATATCCAAAGCCTTATGCTGAAAAATTATTACTTGTTAATGACGGTCAGATTTTACCTTATCATTACCATTGGAGTAAGATGGAAGATATCATCAATCGTGGCGGTGGTAATCTTGAACTTACTTTATACAATGCCACACCAGCTGATTTTGATGATGTAGAAGGGGGTCGTTCAGGAAAACCTGGTACCTTTGACTCTACTCCTGTCACAGTCCATATTGACGGATGTAAGCAGACATTTCCTGCTGGAACAACGATCACTTTAAAACCTGGACAGAGCATCACCCTGACTCAGGGACAATATCATACTTGGCGTGGTGTTCCTGGTACTGGAAAAGTTATGTTATTTGAGGTTTCTATGACAAATGATGATCATCTGGATAATCGATTTAAAACAGCTGCCGGAAGAATCCCAGAAGTTGAAGAAGATGAGGAAATTGAACACTTAATGTTCGCTGATTATGATAAGGTCAGAAAATAGCGCTAACAATTTTTAATTACCTTTAAACTCATAAAAACAATATAAATAGCAGCCAATTTGGATTTACATGCTCCAAACCGACTGCCATTTATATTGTTCATCAAAGTTTTAAATTATTTAATTATATATATTCTCTAATGCTGTGGTACTCCATTAGGGTCTAATGTTCCTCCAACCTGTTTCTTCATTCTGAAGCGGTAGAAGATGATTGTTGCTAATGTAGACACAACTAAGATTCCTACGAATACTGCAATATCCTGTCCGATCTGTCCGTCCATTGATAATGTATGACGGAATGCGTGTACTGTGTAGCTGAATGGCATGTATTTGTGTAATACTGTGTAGAAGTGTGGTGCCATATCCAGTGGATATGTTCCTCCGGCTGCACCTAACTGTACTACCATGAATACTAACATTACGTAACTTCCGATACGATTTAATAACATCTCGCCAAAGCAGATCAATGACATAAATGCCATGGATGCTAAGACGGCCATTCCAAATGTCTTACCAACATAGTGTGGTTCCATTCCATTGATTCCAATTAAGACGGCTACCATTACGACTGCCTGAATAATAGATACGGCTGCCATAACTGTGACTTTGCTTAACCACCACTGTAGTCCACTCTTGACTTCTTCGTTTTTCTCCATTAAAGGATACATTAATGTGAATGCCATACATGCTACGAATAATCCTACAGACATCATGTAAGGTGCCATTGCGTGACCATTGTTATCTACATGTGAGTATTCTACATTCTTAGCTTTCACTGGTGCTGCAAACATTTTTCTTGTTTTCTTTGTTGCCTTGATATCGTTAACCTGATCTGCACCTTTCTGTAAGGAATCTTTTAATGTCTTACTTCCACTCTGAAGTGATCCGATTCCATTTCCAAGAGTTGTAGATCCTGCTGCAAGCTGGCTTGATCCGCTTGCGATCTGTCCGGCTCCGCTTGCTAACTGAGAAGCTCCGCTGTTTAATGTATTGTTGTTTGCAACTAATGTTGCTGTTCCTGATTTCAGTGTCTTTGTTCCATTGTAAAGCTGTGTTGTTCCTGACATAAATGTTGGAAGATTTGAGCTTACCTGATTGATTCCACTATTTAACTGGCTTGCTCCGCTGTTTAATGCTTTGGAGTTGGATTTTAATGTCTTAAGTCCGCCATTTAAACTGTCAACTCCTGCTGTATAGTTTGCAATTCCAATCTTTAATCCATTTTTGCTGTCATTGATTCCTGATTCTAAGGATGACATTCCAGCCTGAACTTTTGTTGCACCTTCTGATAACTGTGATAATGCCTGGATCATACCCATTGTATCCTGAGTTGTTCCCTGTCTGTCTAAACCTGTTTTTACCTGATTTAAACCATCATATAATCCATTCATCATTGCTTTCTCATAAGCTGAAAGCTGCTGAGATGAAGCTAATAATTTCTCAGAAGACTGAGCTAAGGCATTGACAGATTCTTTGATCGTTGCCATCTGATCATCACTTGCTGCTCTTGATGATGTTGTCGTTGTTGTTGTCTTTGCATTGGATGCTTCCTGTGCATTTGTATATGTTTCGCTTACATTGCTTTCTACATTGGATGCTTCCTCATCAACATCTTCAATCTCTGCTAATAATGCTTCTTTGTCTTCTGCACTTAATTTATCTAATACAGAAGAATTCTTTAACTTTCTTACCTTGCTCTTTAAGTTTGCTGCACTTGCTTTTGCATTGGAAGCGCTGTTTGCTGTTTTCTTAGCTGCTTCGTTGTTTGCTGTTGTTGTCTTTGTAGATGTTGTCTCTGTCTGGCTTGCGTTACCAAGTGCACTATTTAACTGCTGTAACTTTGTATTAAATTCGCTTAAATTCTCATTAAATGAACTTCTGTTTTCGATGATGGAATCTTTCTTTGTTCCATTCTCATCTAAGCTGCTTCCGATCGTATTGGATGTTGTTTTCGCTGCACTTAAGACACTCTTGATACCAGATGTTAATGTTCCAGTTCCTGTTTTGAGTTCCTTACTTCCAGAGGAAAGCTGTGCTACACCAGCATTTAACTTCTTGTTATTAGAAGCAAGCTGTTTGCTTCCAGACTGTGCTGTGCTCACTCCGTTTGTGTACTGAGCGATTCCGATCTTTAATGACTTAGAACCAGTTGATAACTTGCCTGCTCCGCTTGAAAGCTGAGCAACGCCGTCTTTTAACGTCTTAGTTCCTGATTTTAATGATTTCGCACCGCTGTCAACTTTGGCTACACCTGCTGTATAACTCTTTAATCCTACAGAAAGACTCTTTGCTCCATTCTGGAATGTTAAAGTGCTTGATGCTAATTTCTTTAAATTCTGTTCGATCGTATCATTTCCAGCTTTGAGCTTTTTAGCTCCGCTTTCAATCTTCTTTGATCCATCGGCTGCTTTCTGGAATCCAGATCCTGCAGTCTTGATCTGATCAAATACGGTCTTTACGTAAGTTTCTGTTACTTTCTCTCTGACTGACTTTTCAATCTTCGCCATGGCACTGTCATCCATCTTGGATGCTACATAGTTTGTACCTGGGTTTGTTTTATAAGTCAATTTCATCTGCTTTGGATTTTTATCCATTAACGTTGTTGCGTTCTTTGAGAAGTTTTCTGGAATGGAAATAATCATATAATACTTTCCACTCTTTAATCCAGCTTCCGCTTTCTTGTCGCTAACAAAATGAAAATCAAGTGATTCTGAATCTTTCAGGTTCGTAACCAATTCATCACCGACTTGTAATGTTTTACCCTCGTATTGTACCTTCTTATCGTGGTTTACCACTGCTACTGGTAATTCGTCTGCATCTCCATATGGGTCCCACATAGATCCAAGGAATACAGAAGTGTAAATTGCAGGAATCGTGATAATGCCGATTAAAATGATAATCATCCAGGGGTTCTTTAAAATTTTCTGCCATTCTCGTTTTAACATGATCACAGCTGCTCCTTCCTTACATTTTAGTTGCTTTATATAGATATAAAAGGTTTCAAACTCCCTTAAATCATTGGTTATTATATTCACTTTCTTGATAAAAGTCAACTATTTAGTGAACGTTGGTCATTTTTATTTTTTGTACAATTGGTCATTTTTTTGCTAAACAGACAAAAAAACACTTCCCTCTTATGTTTTTTGCATAAAAGGGAAGTATTTTTTCATTAATAATTCTGTTTTTTTCTTCTTCGCCATAAGACGATCAGTATGACCACACTGGCTACTGAGATTACGGCTCCTGCTTTGATTCCTGGTGTTGTATAGTCAAGTTTGATCTTATGTGTTCCCTTATCTAAGTGAATTCCAAGGAACATTCCATTGACCTTTTCAATATTTACTGACTTTCCGTTATCTGTTGCTTTCCATCCCTTGCTGTAAGGAATTGGAATGCACAGCATCTTAGATCCACTTGTCTTGATCTCTCCTGAGAAATGATTGCTTCCATCATAAGAAATATTCTCAAGATGTTCACTGTTCTTTCTCTCTAAGATCGCCTGATCTTGTTTTTGTTTGTTGATCTGTACGATGGAGAGTTTCTTGATAGAGTAGATATCTTTTCTCCTAAATGTAAATGTCACAGTGTTGCCTGTTCCTTTTTTGTCATTTAAGATCTTTACTAAGTAGTCTCGATCTCCAATATCATAAGTTGAGTCTTTTTCTGTAATCTCCATATAGGTTGTATGCCCATGGACATTCACATGGAAACCGTTACTGTTAAATCCTTCTTCTATTTTATGTTTCTCCGTCTGCTTTCCGATCATCTGGCAGCGTACACCTTGCAAATATAAATAACAGTTGTCTGTCAGATATTCTTTTGGAATCTTTATCTGTAAAGTCTGTTCTCCTTTTTTCTTCTTATATACAGAATAATCTGTTCCTATATCTTTTATTGTGATCGCACTTTCATAACCAGATTTCTTTAATTCTGATCGTGATACACTATCATCTTCTAATATCGCACTGTGAAGCATTGCTTCTTCTTTTTGTGATGCATTAAGCTTCTCGTACTGGCTCTTTGTCAGATAACTGTCATAAGTATATCCAAACGGAAATACATTCTGGTTCTCATATAAGTTAATTCCATTTTGCTTCTTGATCAATTTATAATGATCTGGAAGCTGTACACTTTCAAAATCCTGACATGTTACATATCTGATTCCAAACAGATCCATCAATCCTTCTCTGGTATCTAATCTTCGGAATTTAAATTTATACTGATATCGTGTAAGTCCCAGTTCTTTTAAAGTTGATGATACATTTCCATCAGTAATACTTAGATAGTTCGTTGTTGTCGGAATATGATCAATGATTCCCCAGTTCTTTGCCGATGGATTAACTGCTTCTGTACGATACATATCATTGATCTCTTTCTTCTGCGAACTTACAATCTTTGCTTCTTTTCCACATAAAGTCTCATATGCCTGTCCTGATTTTAAATATTCGGTTGTAAATGATGTCATTCTTGGTGAAAAATGAGCATATGCAGATGCGGTTACTGAAACTGCTACTGCCACTCCGATCAAAACATGACACATCCAGCTTTCTGAAATAAATTTAATCTCATTTACAAGGATCAATGCGATCCATGTACCAATAAGGATCACTGCTGCCAGCTTTGTTGCCTTGACATGCCAGGCTTTCCATTTGACAAGTCCGCAATAAAATATAACACCTGCAAATATTCCAATCTTCTGAATCTTTGTCAGTGACAATAGATCTGGATACACTTCCATGATCACTGCCCCGATCAAGAATGAAAATGCAAAGATCCATCGATTAACTGGATAAGAAAGTCCATGAAGAATATATGCACAAACTGGTGTCAGAAGACATAAACCTCCTACGATCACGGATACTTTATATTCTAAGCGGTCTTTTTGCTTTTTTAAAAACAATGCGATCACTGCTGGATAAGCTAATGCAATGTAATTAAGTGTTGTTCCTCTTGCAACATTCTTATATCCGATAAACTGCAGGATCAGTCCTTTATAATACTTCTTAGGATAGAACCACATCATAAAATAATTCACCCCAGAAGCTCCTCTTGCATTTCCCATAAATCCGATCAATACTGGTATTAAAACAAGCGCTGAAAGTCCTACTCCAAGCATATACCAGCCTGCGAATCTTGCAAGGGTTTTAAAGAACCCATCTTCCTTATATGCTGGAAATCTGATAAATGCATAGATCACTGTCACTGCTGTCAGCATATAGAAGAAATAAAAGTTACTCATCGCTGCAAGTGCCACGACGATCGTAAAAATATATGGTTTTTCTTTCTTATAGATTTTCTCTACTCCCATGATCAGTAATGGAAGATAGATCATCGGATTAATAAAAAACGGATGTCTGACTGCTCCTAACATGACATATCCGGAAAATACATATGCCATACTTCCAAACAGGGTTCCAATATGATCTTTCTTTAAATAATATCCAAAACAGACAAATGCTCCACCTGCCAGATATAATCTTAAGATCATTGCGAAATCATAAAAATATTCGGCATTATATTTGTTAGAAAATACATAGATCAGATTGATCGGATCTCCGATCGCATAATAATTCAATGTTGCCAGAATATCTGATCCATATCCGATACTATTGTCCCACATTGGAAGCTTCAACTGTCCATGAATCAGATTATTTAAAAAATCACGGATATACTGTCCCCAATATGTGACTGCATTTAAATGTTGTGATAAACCATCCTTTCCATTACTTCCCCAGATCAGAGAAAGCCCTTGGTGATAAAATGGATAAAAAACGATCAAGCATAATATCGCAAATAGTATGGTATATTCGATAAATATCCATTTTTTGTTTGCTTGCTGCCTCATTATTTACTCTCTTTCTTAATATAAATTGGGCGTTTCTTTGTTTCTAAATAAGTCTTTGATAAGTACATTCCTACAACTCCGATTCCAAGTAACTGGATTCCACTCAAGAAACTTACGATACAAACCAGTGAAGGCCATCCAGCTACCGGATCTCCAAATGCTGCTGCTCTTATCACTACAAACAGCAGGAATAAAAATGCTATAGCACAAACGATCACACCGATCAGTGATACAACCGTAAGCGGCACTGTAGAAAATGCAATGATTCCTTCCAACGCATATCGGAATAATTTCCAGAAAGACCACTTGGTTTCTCCTGCGGCTCGCTCAACATTCTGAAATTCGAGCCATTTCGTATTAAATCCTACCCATCCAAAGATACCTTTTGTAAAACGGTTATACTCTGGCATGGAAAGAATCGCCTCCACCATACTTCTCTTCATCATACGGAAATCTCTGGCTCCATCTACGATATCAGCATCAGAAATTTTATTGATCAGGCTGTAGAATCTTCGTGCAAAGAATGATCGGATCGGAGGTTCTCCTTTTCTTGTCACTCGTCTTGTTGCAACACTGTCATAACCTTCTTCTTCGATGCATCTTATCATCTCTGGAATCAGATATGGAGGGTCCTGAAGGTCAACATCCATCGTTACAACATACTCACCTTTGGCATGTTCAAGCCCCGCATATAAAGCTGCTTCTTTCCCAAAGTTTCTGGAAAACGAAACATAATGTACGCTGTCATCCTGTTCATTTAATTTCTTGATAACTTCCAGTGTCTTATCTTTACTTCCATCATCAATAAAGATAATCTCGAAGTCTATCTTTCCTTCTTCTTGTTTTCTTACTTTCTGCATCTCCCGGTAATAAATCGGAATAACTTCCTCTTCATTAAAACACGGAACAATGCAGCTACATAACTTACTCATATGTTATCCTACCTTATAATATTATATATCTACATTTTTCATTTACTTAGATAGTATAACACTTCTCGCTATCTTTGTCTTTACTTACTTTTTATCTATGATTTTGCATATTGTTCTGTTATGATAATATTGTTTTTATTCATTCGATAACTTGTAACCGTTTTAATTTATCATTAAGGAAAGGAATTTTATAACTGATCATGATACAAGATATTTACCCACATAAGCTAAATAATCAATACCACCCTGATATCAAACCTGATGCTGACAGCATCATTTTATACTTTACACAGGAAGGGATTTTACATCGTTTATTAAAAAAAGAAGATTTAGAAGAAATGGGACAGGAAGACTTATTTTCTTTAGATGAAATGATCTACACAGGAGATGGAAAAAAACTTGCAAGACCAACGCTTCTAAATGAAGAAAATCTATTCTTATCATTCCCTCGCCTGAGTGATTTTGTCAACGATTCTCATGTGAACGAGGATACTCTTACTTATCTTTTCTCTGTAGATAATGACAATTACTTCCTATTAAATGAGGCTCCGGAAGAGATTCCTGAAGATTATAGTTTTTGTACCGTCCGTGACCTAAGAAATCTACAGCTCGGTCCAAAATACCGCACATTTGCTGCGATCACTGGACTGCATCTTTATAACTGGTACCGTACCAACCGTTTCTGCGGATGCTGTGGACACAAAACTATTCATTCTTCTACCGAACGAGCTTTAAAATGCCCATCCTGCAATCATCTGATCTACCCAAGGATCGTACCTGCAGTTATCGTCGGAGTCATTAATGACGATAAGATCCTGCTTACAAAATACCGCAAAGGCTTCACTCCTTTCGCTCTGATCGCTGGATTTACTGAGATTGGTGAAACATTAGAAGAAACTGTTGCTCGTGAAGTTATGGAAGAGGCTGGTATCCGTGTGAAGAATATCAGATATTATAAATCTCAGCCTTGGGGTGTTGTAGATGATCTGCTTGCTGGTTTTTATTGTGAAGTTAATGGAGATACGGAGATTCATATGGATGCTTCTGAATTAAAACTTGCTGAGTGGAAGAGTCGTGATGAGATTGAATTGCAGCCTAATGATTTTAGTTTGACGAATGAGATGATGCGAGGTTTTAAAGAGGGGTTAGTTTAAAAATAGAAGTGTATTGAGTATAAATAGCACTATAAATATAGATTATAGGATTCCAATAAAATTCTCTATATGTACAAATTGCAAGAAACAATCGGCTGTCTTATACTTACTGAATAGGAATCCTTTAATCTTTCACATGCACACCCATTAGTGGTTTCATTAACTAAATTTATTGAGTATTATAAAAATATCTTCAGTTTATCAAACTACAATTCCCCGTCTTCTATCAGATCCATAAACAATTTAATTACCGGGTTCGTATTATTAGGATTTGTCACGCAAACATAAGAATCTGAATACTCTGATTTGAATGGTATACTGTGATAATAAGGATTATTCAACAAATAAGGATCATGTGGATTCGAGATCGTCACTCCGTTTTCTGACATAACTTTAAAATATGCAATCTCTGATGAAGTCACTTCCACCTGATGTACATCATCTAAACAAAAGATATCTTTAAAAATCCGGTCTACCTGATATCCGTTTGGTGATGTTAAATAGAAAGTTTCTCCACACAGATCATTGTATTCCAAATGATCTTTCCCTGCTAATCTGTGGTCCTGTGATACAACGATCAAAGTTTCTTCCTTCTTTAACTTCTTCACCTGAAATCCTGCTTCTTCCCAGTGTGGAAGTTCTAATCCGATCGCGATATCGATGCTTCCATTTTCAAGGCCTCTATGCTGATCTGTCGTTGACATCTTGTTATAATTTAATTTCAGCGCCGGCCAGCTTTCTCCGAATCCTGATAAATGTAATGTGTAGCTGTGCATTCCTAATTTAAATTTTCTGTCGTGATTTGTAATCATGATTTTTCTCCTTTTATATCATTACTGATTTATATGTTCTTAAATAAATTTATATATAGAGGTTCATATGTTTGTCTGGAATTATTTCTGGTTTCCAAGTTCTCTGCAGTGTTCTACAGATACTTTTACGAATTCATGGTACATTGCGTCAAATCCCATAGATTCGATCTTTTCAAGAGCTGTAACTGTAGCTCCTCCTGGAAGTCTTAATGCCTTTTCAAGGTCTTCAAGACTTGTGTCTGAAGAAAGGATCATTTCTGCACTACCTTTCATTGTTTCAGCAAATAAGCGTACTGCTGTTTCTGGATCTAATCCTAAATCTTTTGCTTCTTTTACCATTAAGTTAGCGATGTGGTAGAAGAATCCTGGTGCAGATCCGTTGAATGGAAGGATTTCAGCCATCATTCCGTCTGGGATTTCTTCAACTAATCCACAAGATCTTAAGATTGCGCATACTTTATCAACATCTTCATCTGTACAAGCTTCAGAACGAGATACCGCAAATGCTCCTTCTCCAACCTGAGAGCTCATGTTTGGCATACAGATAACGACTTTACAGTCTTTTCCAAGATGTTCCTGATACCATGGCTGTTCAACACCTGTTACAACTGTTAACATCACCTGGTCTGGTCTGTAGTTTTCTGCAAGTTCATCAATAATAAATCCTACAACTTTTGGTGTTACTCCAAGAACTAACATTTCAGAATTGTCAATTAATTCTTTCATGCTGTCAAATGTTTTGTAACCTCTTGCAGCATAGTCTTTACGAACTTCTTCGTTGATGTCATAGATACCGATTTCTGCTGGATTGTAATCCTCGTTCATCTCTGCACCTCTGTGCATACTACGAATAATGTTTCCTGCTGCAATAAATCCATAACGTAACATAATAAAATTTTCCTCCTATAAATACTTTATATATTAAATGATAGTTTTAACGTATTTTTCTGTGATGTCTTTGCACCACTGCATATGTTCTTCACTTGGAACATCAATTTCTGCTAATGGGTATTCCATTCCGAGTTTTCGATAAGTGTCTGTTCCCAGACGATGATATGGCAGTAATTGTAAATGATCGACTCCTTTAAGATCTCCTAAGAACTGTGCTAGTGCAGCCAGATCTTCTTTGGAATCATTTACTCCAGGGATCAATGGCCTTCTTATGATCATCTTCATATTCGGTCTTCTTTCTTTCCCTGCTTTTTTGATATTACTCAGAATGATATCATTTTCCACTCCGGTATATTGTTTGTGTCGTTCCGGGTCCATCAATTTCATATCGACAAATGCGGTGTCTAAACATCCAAGGATCGGTTCGATCTTATCCCAGTCTGCATAGAAGGAAGATTCGATCGCCGTATTGATTCCTTCATAACAGGAACGGCGAAGGATGTTGTATGCAAATTCGGGCTGAGCTAAGATCTCTCCTCCTGATAATGTAACACCGCCGCCTGAGTGGAAGTAGAAAAGACTGTCTTTTCTAACTTCCACCATCACGTCTTCTACTGTCATGATCTGACCGTATGTGATCGTGCCATCAAGCGTTGTCTGTATTTTCTTTTGATAACTTTCCGGAGTTGAACACCATTTGCAGCGTAATGGGCATCCTTTCAAGAATACAACCATCCGAAGTCCATCTCCATCAAAGATAGAACTTTTTTCGATTCGAAGAACTGTTCCTTCGATGTCCATTCCTTCATAAGTCTGATACATCATAGTATTTTAACCTGTTATCCTATCCCCAGTTTTCGATTTCTGTACGCTGGATAATGTCATCCTGGATATCTTTTCCTAATTCTACGAAGAATGCTGTGTATCCAGCTACACGTACAAGTAAGTCTTTATAGTTTTCTGGATGTTTCTGAGCATCGATCAGTACTTCTGGATCAATGATGTTGTACTGTGTATGGTAAACATCTAATGTACACTGTGTCTTTAACAGAGTCATCATGTTGTTTAATCCACGTTCTCCTTCTAACAGTTTTGGATCGATCTTTAAGTTCATCTGTGTTCCCTGTGTGAAACGAGCATGAGGAAGATTACTGATTGATTTTAATAATGCTGTCGCTCCGTTTACGTCTGTTCCACCTGTTGCTCCGATTCCATCTGCAAGTGGCATCCAAGCTTTACGTCCGGAAAGAAGGGCTCCTACGCTCTGTCCGATTGGAACGTTTCCTGATACTGGAAGCATACCAGCTGTTAATTTACCGAATGTTGAATCATAGCTTTCAATCTGGTCTACTAAGTAGTTGTAGATTTCACCTGCACAGAAATCTGCCTTAGGATCGTCATTTCCATATTTAGGAGCTTCCATACACATTTTGTGGATTTCATCATATCCTTCGAAGTTTGCATCTAATGCTTTGCAAAGTTCGTCCATTGTTAATTTCTTCTCATCGTAGATCAGGTATTTGATATCTGCACAAGAGTTGATGATATCTGCCTGTCCGATAATGTTGATTCCGTTACCTACATTGAATTCTGCTCCACCGTTTGCATAATCTTTTCCTGTTTCCATACAGTTTGGATATGTTAGGGATAATGCTGGTACTGGACGGTAGTTTTCACTTAAGTAATCAAGATAAGAGTTCATTGTTGCCATTGTATGTACGAAGTAATCGATCTGTTTTTTGATCGCTCCCATGAATTCGTCAAATGTCTTGAAGTCACGAGGATCACCAGTCTTTATAGAAACCTGTTCTCCAGTCTTACGGCTCTTACCATTGTTCATAACCATATCTACGACACCACCCATGCTGACTTCTCCGACATCAGTATAAGATTTTAAGCGTCCTTCAAGGTTTGTTTCAACACATCCACATGGAGTCCAATCCCATTTCTGCGATCTTGATTCAGAAGCAGTCAAGTAATTCCTGAGCGTCTTCCTGAGTCATAACTCCGTCTTCAATATCTTTCTTGTAGTATTCGATCAGGTACTGATCCATACGTCCTAAGTTGTAAGAAGATGCGTTCTGTTCCATGAAGATACAGAATTCATATGTTAACATATTCTGTAATGCTTCGTAGAAGTTACGAGGTGGGTTCGCTGGAACGTGACGGTTAACTTCAGCGATCTTTAATAATTCTGCTTTACGAGTTTCGTCTGTTTCTTTTGCTGCCATTTCTTCAGCTAAGTCTGCATGACGGTTTGCAAGAGCAATGATTCCTTCTGCAGAGATGATCAGGGATTTGTAGAAGATCTGCTTCTTTAATGTATCTTCTCCTGCTGCTGTATCTAATGCTGCAAGTTTCGCTTCTGCTTCTTCTTTGATACCTTTGGAAAGAAGTGTTCTCCAACCTGGTGTGTTTTCTCCGTATCCACGAACGAATTTCTTGTCTACGTATAACATTCCGCCATCACGCATTGTTCTTACGTCTTCTGGCATCATTACATTCCAACGGTCAAGGACACATTTTCCTCTCCAGTATGGTGCAACTTCTTCCATGAATAATTTTTTATTTTCATCTGATAAATAGAATGGATCGTATTTACGTGTGCTGATCGTATCTAATTCTTTTTCGATAACAGAACAAGCTGAATCTGGGTTTAAGATACCTGCACGAGGTTTGAATGCTACTCCACCAACTAATAACTCGTTGTCCTGAATGAAGATTGGTTTGTTTTCATAAACTTTCTTCATACCTGTGGCTTTCTTAATCTGCCAAGGCTGTCCTTCTGTTTCTTTAAATCCCTGTGTTACATAATATGCATCCAGGATATCCATTTCAACGCGGTGAGACATGTAATTTTCTCTTAACGCATTGATTCTCTTCATATAATCTCTTGCCATGATTTTTTCCTCCTAAAAGATTACTAAGATTTTATTTTCATTATTGTTAAATGCTTCTTTATGTAAAATTAATTATGCAAACTAATTTGCTGCTGCTTCTTTCTCTGCTACTTTCTTTAAGTATGATGCAGAAGTTTCTGGTGCGAATAGCTGGCACACAACTCCACCTAATATAAGAACTGCTGCACATACGACCAGTGTTCCTGTTCCTCCGATGCTGTCCATTAAGATTGGTAATAAGAATGTTCTTCTTGATAACTTCGCACATAACCATGTTCCTGCAAATGCTCCTGCCATACAGAAGACATCATAGATAATACTTGATGTATTTGAATCTCCCATGTTTAACTGTCCAATTAAAATTGGAAGGAAGATTCCAATTCCGAAGTAAGGGAATACCTGACATGCGTAAAACATTCCACCTACTAAAGTGTTTCTTCTATATTTAGGTCCAAACAGTTCTGCAACAGATACTTTTTCTTCTTATTTCTTCTCTTCTACAATAACTTTATACTCAGATCCTAATTTCTCTGCTACTAATTTATTTGCTTCTTCAACTCTACCTACAGATGCCATCCAGCTTGGTGATTCAGCGATTCCTAAAGTGATTCTTGCAATTGCTGCGATCGCCCCTGGAATTGCGGAACTTGCGAAGATGATATGATAATCTGTATGTAAGTTACTCATAACCAATCCTGCGAAGAATGATAAAACATAACCAAATGTCCAGTAAATGATGAATTTACTTAAGTAAGATGGTGCTGTTTCTGGATCAAACCACTCAGAAATGATCGTGCTTCCTACTGTATAATCAACTGCGATACAAAGTCCGATCAGAATTCTTAATGCCATAATCACTGCTACGCTTGATGTAAAGAACTGTGCGATTGAGAAGACTGTAAAGAATGCCATATCAAGTAATACCAATTTACTTCTTCCAATCTTATCTGCAAGGTTTCCTACTACCAGACTTCCTGCAAGACCGATCAGGGTTCCTGCTCCAAGAAGTCCTACCCAAAATGTACTCAGTCCCAGATCAGCTTTTCCTTCTGTTACCGCTGTTCCTGCAATTCCAAGTGCGAAACCGCAAGCGATCTGCCCTAAAACAGCACAAAGAAATAGCATTTTATGAAACTTAGAATACGGAGCTTCTTTGTAATTCATTTCTTTTTTCTCCTCTTTTTGTAAATATTTTTCGTTAAAAATGTAACATTCAAGGCTAAAAAAATACGCTGATCCTTTTGAAAATAAAATTATTTCAAGGATTTTCTATCTTCTGTCATTCCTTGAAAGCATTGATTTTCCGTTGTTTATTGGCTTTTGTTTTTCCTTTTCTCTAACCTTGTTAATATTATAACAGCATTGTATTAATATGTGAAATATCCGAACCGTATGCTACTATTCAGAAATTAAATACTCTATGACTGTAAAGAGTCAACGAAGTAACGTGGCAGCATCTCTTTGATTTCTCTCATCAACTTTAAAAATTTCCAAAAGAAAAAGAAGCCACCATAATATAATCTACGATGACTTCTCTTCTTCATATATAACTATCATTTTATATATAACAACTTTTAATCTACATGCTCATTATCCTGTTTCTTTCCACATTTAAAGAATGCAATCGCACACAGGATCATAACGACACTCTGCATTAATCCATTTAAGTTGATCATACCTTTGATCGCAGTTGTTCCTCCACTGATAACAAGTGTACATGCAACCGCTGCCAGAATGATCCCAACTAAAACTTTCTGTTTCTTAGGTGGTTCATCATCTGCAGATAATCCATCCACAGATAATGTTGACGCTACCGATGCCATTGGGTCTGCCAGTGTACAGAAACTTAAAGTGATCGTACACAGGAATAAAACCGTGATGATCTTGCTGCCCAGCAGACTTCCGAGAATCTGAAATACCGTTGCCTGCATTCCGGATGTCTGAACTGCATTCCAAACATCTAAAGTTCCAGATGTCTGTAAGTAAATTGTCTGTCCGCCAAAGATTCCGATCCAGATGATGCAGAAGATTGATGGTACTAATACCTGCACTAACATAAATGTACGAACAGTTCTTCCTTTTCCCATACGGGCGAGGAACATACCGATGATCGGTGCGTACATGATAAATGAGTTCCAGTACATAACACTCCATTCAGAGAACCAAGTATCTTTTGGTGCCATAGCATTCATAAGCATGGTCTGAGTTCTCCAATGGTCAATAATAAATCCGATTGCTTCGGATGTGATTTTCCCAATAAATGGTGTATTTCCAAAGACGAAAACGAAGATTAGTAAGAAGATAAAGAAATACATACAGATGCTTGATATCATTTTTAATCCTTTTCCAATTCCAGATACACAGGATAAAATAAATATCGTTGCCACAAATGCTGCGATCAAGATCCACACAACTGGTGTCTGTGCAATTCCAAAGACAGCTTCCAGTCCTGCTCCGATCTGCATCAGTCCAACTCCCATAGAGTTTGCTGTTGCTCCCATCAGACAAAAGATCACCAGACAAGTGATCACTGTATTCAGCCATGGGATTTTTTTATTTGTGACACATTCAACGATTGATGATATAGATAAGCTTTTTCCTTTGTTAAAACATAAAACTGCAAATGCTGCTCCGCAGACTGCATACATCGCATACTGGATAAAACTCCAGTCCCACATCGCCTGAGCTACTGCAAAAATACCTGCAGTTCTTGTCTGTGACTGTCCGATCGCTGTTGGTGTCTGCATATAATGAAAGATTGGTTCCCCGATCGCCCAGAATAATAATCCCGTTCCGATCCCCGAACAAATGGACATTGCACACCATGTTGGCATGCTGTAATCTGGTTTGGCATCCTTTCCGCCAATAATTACATCTCCATACTTTCCAATAATGATCACTGCTGCAAGTATCAAAAATACCAGCGATAAAATATTAATATACGCTCCAAAGTAATTTGCGATCACACTAAGAATCTTTGTCATTACATTTCCTACTGCATTTGAATTAATGATCCCAGCAACAACAAATGCCACCAGTGCAATAACCGCCGGCCAAAACGCCAGCCTATTAATCTTTCCTGTACTGTTCTCTTCGTTCATTCCACCTTACATCCTTTTCTTATCCTTTGTATTCCCGCCTTACAAAGTTTGTTATTTTTATAACAAATGTAATCAAAAATAATTTAGGATAATTTGTATTTTATATATAAATTATCCTAAATTACCAATTATTCTAGAGCAATTTCCTGTCACATTTTACTATTGTATTGATAGGAATACAAGTTCTTTATTTTTCAGCTCTTATGTTTGTTAATATCATAACATATGGATTGTACGAACGGAAATACTTAAAGCGTATGCAGGTATTCAGATTCTAAATAGTCTGGATTAAAAAAGTAAATAATTTGGAAAATGGATTTTACCATTCAGATTTTAATTTGTTGGATTATTGAATTTAGTCTTTGAGTATATAAGTATAAAGAATTCCTATTTATGTACCCCTACATTTATCATTCCTGTGTCTTCGAAAATCTTAATTTTAAAATCACGTACACTTCTGGTATAAATAGAAATATCAAGATAGATAGGGGTCCGAAATGATAGAATTCCATAGGCATTTTGAACGGTTCGCAGCTAGCTTGCAATGTCATTAAGTTAAGAATTAGCATTTT
>ERZ1035025.542-NODE-542-length-24693-cov-69.399221_pt1 | contig 24693 bp, 20 predicted proteins | sample MGYA00520619_ERZ1035025 | MGnify/ENA primary metagenome ERZ1035025 (study PRJEB33766, sample SAMN09781742) | gut metagenome | biome: gut microbiome | host: Homo sapiens | place: Madagascar | study: EMG produced TPA metagenomics assembly of the PRJNA485056 data...
CGACCACCTGTTCCCAAAACAGGAGCGCTACCGGGCTGCGCTACACCCCGCTCATTCATCTCTACGATACCTCTTAAGCATTGCTTTAAGCATCATTTCTGAATTGCGAGTGCAAAGGTACTACATTTTTTCGATTCCACCAAATTTTTACCTAACTTTTTTCAAAAAAATATGCATTTAAATGCAAAATGGCTGGGAAACAGGCAAAAAACAAGGGCAACCCCTATCCGGAATTGCCCTTATACCTTATTATATATATAGTAGCGGCAAAGAACCGCAACCATACTTGCTGAACTTTTAAATCAGAAACCGACTGCCCGAATCTGTCAAACCGAGAAGACCGGCAAATCTGATTTTACTTGATGATTCCCTCTTCTACGAAAATCTTCTTCAAGATCTGGACAGCCTGCTCAACCTGGTCTCTTGTGTGAGTAGCCATGAGTGCGAAACGTACCAATGTATCCTGAGGAGCACAAGCTGGAGGAATAACAGGGTTGATGAACACACCTGCATCGTAAGCCATCTTGGTAACAACGAATGTCTTCTCAGCATCGCGCACGTAGAGAGGAATGATAGGACTCTCTGTCTCGCCAATCTCGAAACCTTCCTCGCGGAAACGCTTCAAGGCATAGTTGGTTACATCCCAGAGATTCTCGAAACGCTCTGGCTCATTCTGAATGATGTGGAGAGCCTCAAGAGCAGCAGCTGTGGCAGCTGGAGTGTTAGAGGCGCTGAAGATGTAAGTACGGCAGTTGTGACGGAGGAAGTTGATAGTATCCTTGTCTGATGCGATGAAACCGCCGATTGAAGCCAGACTCTTAGAGAATGTACCCATGATGAGGTCTACCTCGTCGGTCAGACCGAAGTGGTCGCATACACCACGACCCTGCTTGCCGAATACGCCAAGACCATGAGCCTCGTCTACCATGATAGAGCAGTTGTACTTATGCTTGAGCTTTACAATCTCAGGCAAGTTAGCCAGGTCGCCCTCCATAGAGAAGACACCGTCAACAACGATGAGCTTGATAGCCTCCTGAGGGAGCTTAGAGAGCACGCGCTCCAAATCTTCCATATCGTTGTGCTTGTAGTGGAGCTGGGTAGCGAATGAGAGGCGGCGGCCATCTACGATACTTGCGTGGTCGCGGTCATCGCAGATAATATAGTCGTTACGACCTACTACGCAAGCCAAGACACCCTGGTTTACAGAGAATCCTGTAGAGAAACACAAAGTTTCATCCTTGCCCATAAACTCAGCAAGCTCCTTTTCGAGCTGCACGTGCAAATCGAGCGTACCATTGAGGAAACGGCTTCCTGCACAACCAGAACCATACTTGTCGAGCGCAGCCTTTGCTGCATCAATAACACGCTGGTCATTAGTCAAACCCTGATAAGCATTAGAACCGAACATCAGAATCTTATGACCATCGATGTCGGTTACCTCTGTCATCTGCTTACTTGTGATCTCGCGGAAATATGGATACACACCGGCAGCCATATACTTCTGAGGTTCACGATAATTCTTGTATCTTTCTTGTAATTGTCCCATTATTAATAGGTGTACTTTATTATCTTTTTTTATACTTTTCTAACTTTCAGGGTGCAAAGATACAAAAAAGAACTCAATAAACGGCTTTTTTTATAAGAAAGTTTACTTTTATAGTTTTTTTAATCGATATTTCTTGTTATTTTGGGTATTTTTATTACTTTTGTAGCCTAAATTTTACAAACTCTTGACTATATAATGAAGAAAAAGATACTTTTCATCATGAATCCGATTTCAGGAACAGCCAGCAAGGCGGCAGTTCCCAGTCTGATAGATTCTGGTTTGGACAAAGAGCTTTTTGAGTACGAGATAAGAATGACTGAAAGAGCTGGGCACGCTTCGGAAATTGCTACCGAAGCGAAGAACAACCATGTAGATGTGGTTGTGGCGGTTGGTGGTGACGGAACCGTCAACGAGGTGGCCCGCTCACTGGTTCACTCCGATACTGCCCTCGGCATTCTGCCTTGCGGTTCGGGCAACGGATTGGCAAGACATCTGCTGCTCCCGATGAACCTGAAGAAATGCATCGAGGTCATCAACCAATGCCAGATTAGAGATCTGGATTATGGTGTCATCAACGACCACCCGTTCTTCTGCACCTGCGGCATGGGCTTTGACGCTTTCGTCAGCATGAAGTTTGCCGAGAGCGGCAAGCGTGGTCCTATCACTTATGCAGAAAATATCCTGCGTGAGGGATTGAAGTATAAGCCTGAGACTTACACGCTGGAGGACGAGACGGGCACCAAGCAGTATAAGGCGTTCCTCATTTCCTGTGCCAACGCATCTCAGTATGGCAACAATGCCTATATTGCCCCTCAAGCATCCATGAGCGACGGTTTGATGGATGTCGTCATCATGGAACCATTCGATGTAATCGAGGCGCCTCAGGTAAGTTTCGACATGTTCAACAAGACGTTGGACAAGAATTCGAAGATCAAGTCGTTCCGCTGCAAGAAGCTCCATATCACCCGCAGTCAGCCAGGCGTAATCCATTATGATGGCGACCCTGTGATGACGGGTGCAGAGATTGATGTTCACCTGGAAGAAAAGGGAATCAAGATGCTGGTGAACCCGTTTGCCAACAAGAACGACCGCAAGCCGAACATGATTCAGTCTGCCTTTGCCGATTTCTTCAACGACATCAATGCCGTGCGCGATGATATTCATAAAGACATCCAGCGCCAGAGCAAAAGAGTAGAAGCTATCAGCAAACTGGTACAGAAGAAGCTGAACCTTTGAGGGAATGTTGAGTGTTGAACCTTTGAGGGAATGTTGAGTGTTGAATGTTGAGTGTTGAATTTAGAGGGAGTGTTCATTCAACATTCAACACTCAACATTCAACATTCCTCAAAGGTAGAATTCTTCCGTTATTTTCCTATACCATTTCGAGCGGTTTCCCTGCGAATCCATCATCGTTTCAACATGCTCTTCATAAGGCGAAATGCGATGCTTGGCAAAACTCAGCATAAAGCGTTTTGGCTGCTTGCGCTCTACTGTCTTTACACCACACTTCCGTATAAGATAAAAACCTAATATACAAGACTCTGCAACAAACTGCTCCACTACTTCTACGGGAACAATAGCAGAGAAAATACCATCATCAGAAAGCAGCCGTTTTACACCCGCAAACAAATCGCGGAACGGAAGACTGTCCGTATGTCTCGCCATCGTCCTCTTACTGTCCGGATTTTTCAAGCTATCTACAAAGAACGGAGGATTGCTCACTATCGCATCAAAAACACCGGCAGCCTTCAAACCTTCAGTAGTTCCAGAAGCCTCAGCAGCTTCCGAAACACCGGCTCCCCCGAAATCCTGCAGTCTGCAGCATTCTATTTCCACCCTGTCGCTAAACGGACTTGCCATCACATTCTCCCTCGCCTGTCCGCAGGCATCAGCATCCATATCAATTCCTACGACCTCAGCTTCAGGAAAACGCTGCGCCATCATGAGCGAAATCAGTCCCGTTCCGGAACCGATGTCCAGAATCCGCCTGCCACCTTGCGCCCATGCACCCAGCAAAACACCGTCAGTTCCCACTTTCATGGCACAACGGTCTTGCTCTATCTCAAACTGTTTAAATCGAAAATTACCCATAAATTCTCCTGTCTCTTTACAGAAGAAAACGAATGCGCCGCCGATTTATTTTATCGCAAACTGCAGAAATTGCCACTTCCACCTGCAAAAGCAGCTACTTACATCTATAAAAACGGGTACTAATATATAGAAAAAGCAATTTTATTATTAAATAATCTATCATCTTCCACGATATTTCATAAAAAATGAGTACCTTTGCACGGAAAATAGAAATCATAACAAAAATGGATAATAGAAGAACAAGTACCCGAATACAAATGATTGCAGATTACGAGGGCGACCCGAAAACCCTGATCGAAGACCAGGAAGAAGGCTTGTACCCTACCCTCTGCATGCGAGATATTGTAGTTTTCCCTACCAATATGACCCCTATCGTTGTGGGCAGAAAGGAAAGTCTGAATCTCGTCCGGATGCTGGAAAAGAAGCCAGACACCACATTCTGTGTATTCTGCCAGAAGAATAAAGACACAGAATTGCCCTACGAAGAAGACCTTTACCCTGTAGGCGTCTTCGCCAAACTCATCAAGGTGATCAAGATGCCTGGCACAGAGCAGATGAGCATCATCATCCAGGGTCTGGGCAGATGTCAGATGAAACATCTCGTTCAAAAAGAGCCTTACACAGTAATTGACGTAAAAAGTCTTCCGGAGAAATGGCCTGACGAGAACAACGATGAACTCTTCAGAATGCTCTACGAGAACTTCCATTACGAAGCGACAGACTATATCAAGTCGAGCGCCAACTATTCTGATGATGCTATCCAGGCTATCAACGAACTGTCGAGCATTCACATGCAGTGCAACTTCATGTGCTCCCTCCTCCCTTTCAGCATCGAGGATAAAATCAAGATGCTGAAAGAGGAAAATCTCAGCGAGCGCATCATGATTGCCATCAGATCCCTGAACAAGGTGCGCCATCTGCTACGCATCCAGACTGAGATTGAGAACAAAACCCACTACGATCTCGATGAACAGCAGAAGGAATACTTCCTCAAGCAGCAGATTAAGAACATCAGGGAAGAACTGGGAGAAGGCAACGCCAGTCCGGAGAAGAAGGAGATTCTGGAGAAGGCGAAACAGAAGAACTGGAGCGAGGAAACTGCCAAAATCTTCAAGAAAGAAATTGCCAAGCTCGACACCCTGAACCCACAGAGTCCAGACTATTCGATACAGATAGGATTCCTGCAGACCATGGTAGATTTGCCTTGGAACTCCTACACCCAGGACGACCTCAGTCTGACCCGTGCCAAGCGCATTCTGAACCACGACCACTACGGCATGGAGAAAGTAAAGGAGCGCATCCTGGAATACCTCGCTGTAAGAGCGCTGAACGGCGGCGAAAAGAGTCCTATCCTCTGCCTCTACGGTCCTCCGGGCGTAGGAAAGACCAGTCTGGGCAAGAGCATCGCAGCAGCCATGAAGCGCAAGTATGTACGCATGTCGCTGGGCGGTCTGCACGATGAAGCCGAAATCCGCGGTCACCGCCGCACCTATGTGGGAGCCATGCCGGGCCGCATCATCAAGAACATGCTGAAGGCAGGCAGCAGCAATCCGGTATTCATCCTCGACGAGATTGACAAGGTGGCGCAGAGCAATTTCAACGGCGACCCTGCATCAGCCCTGCTCGAAGTGCTGGACCCGGAACAGAACAATGCCTTCCACGACAATTATCTCGATATGGATTACGACCTCTCCAAGGTGCTCTTCATCGCCACAGCCAATGACCTGAGCGTCATTCCGCGTCCGCTCCTCGACCGTATGGAGCTGATAGAAGTAGGCGGCTACATCACCGAAGAGAAGACAGAGATTGCCAAGCGCCATCTCGTACCGGAAGAGCTGGAAAGCACCGGACTCGACAAGGTTTCGCCGAAGGTAAGCTTCAACAAGAATGCCCTCGAGTTCATCATCGAGCACTATACCCGGGAGAGCGGCGTAAGACAGCTGAAGAAGCAGATAGACAAGAGTCTGCGCAAGATGGCTTACAAACTGGCCTGCAACCAGGAGCTGAAGAACTACACCATCACCCCTGCCGAAGTAAAAGACCTGCTGGGCAATCCGCCGTTCAACCGCGACATCTACCAGGGCAACGACTATGCAGGAGTGGTAACCGGACTAGCCTGGACCTCAGTGGGCGGCGAAATCCTCTACATCGAAACCTCGCTCAGCAAGGGCAAGGCAGGCAAGCTCACCCTGACCGGAAATCTGGGCGACGTGATGAAGGAATCAGCCATTATCGCACTGGAATACGTCAAGTCGCACATCGACCTGCTCCAGGTAGACTACCGCATCTTCGAGCAGTGGAACATCCATATCCACGTGCCTGAGGGAGCCACCCCGAAAGACGGTCCTTCTGCCGGAATCACCATCGCCACCAGCATCGCCTCAGCCATCACCCAGCGCAAGGTGCGTGCCAACACAGCCATGACCGGCGAGATTACCCTCCGCGGCAAAGTGCTCCCGGTAGGCGGAATCAAGGAGAAAATTCTGGCAGCCAAGCGGGCAGGAATCAAGCACATCGTGATGTGCAGGGAGAACCAGAAGAACGTAGAGGAAATACCGGAGAAATATCTCAAGGGCGTAGACTTCCACTATGTAGAGAATGTGGCTGACGTCTGGCAGTTCGCGCTGACCGATGAGAAGGTGAAAAACCCAGCAGACTTCAGCATTGAGGAAAATGATAAAAAAGAAAAGAAATGAAATTTGAATTACAAGTAACAGATAAAGCAAGCGATGCGCGTACAGGCATCATCACCACCGACCACGGACAGATCAAGACCCCAATCTTCATGCCCGTAGGAACCGTAGGAAGCGTGAAGGGCGTCCACTTCGAGGAACTCAAGAAGCAGGTCATGGCACAGATTATTCTCGGAAACACCTATCACCTCTACCTGCGCCCAGGTCTTGACGTCATCAGGGCAGCAGGCGGCTTGCACAAGTTCAACGGCTGGGACCGTCCTATCCTCACCGACAGCGGCGGCTTCCAGGTCTTCTCGCTCACCGGCATCCGCAAGCTCAAGGAAGAAGGCTGCGAGTTCCGCTCCCACATCGACGGCAGCAAGCACTTCTTTACACCGGAGAATGTGATGGACACCGAGCGCGTCATCGGAGCCGACATCATGATGGCCTTCGATGAATGTCCACCGGGACAGAGCGATTACCAGTACGCCAAGAACAGCCTCATGCTCACCCAGCGCTGGCTAGACCGCTGCATCAAGCGGTTCAACGAAACCGAGCCCCTCTACGGCTATCAGCAGAGCCTCTTCCCTATCGTTCAGGGCTGCACCTTCCCGGACCTGCGCCGCGAAGCAGCCAAATACATTGCCGACAAGGGAGCCGACGGAAATGCCATCGGCGGACTTGCCGTAGGAGAGCCTACCGAGGTGATGTATGAGATGATAGAAGTAGTGAACGAAATCCTGCCGAAAGACAAGCCGAGATATCTGATGGGCGTAGGAACCCCGCAGAACATCCTCGAAGCCATCGAGCGCGGCGTAGACATGTTCGACTGCGTAATGCCGACCCGCAACGGCCGCAACGCCATGCTCTTCACCTATCAGGGCACGATGAACATGCGCAACAAGAAGTGGGAGAAAGATTTCAGTCCGGTAGATCCAGACGGCTGCGACATCGACCTCGTAACCACGAAGGCCTACCTCCACCACCTCTTCAAGGCACAGGAGCTGCTGGCGATGCAGATAGCCAGCATCCACAACCTCTCTTTCTATCTGCGCCTCGTGACCGATGCCCGCCATCATATCGAGCAGGGCGATTTCGTGGCATGGAAGAATTCCATCATCGACCAGCTTGGCCGAAGAATTTAAGTAAGCAAGCATCATGAAAGATTTTAAGAAAATAAGAAAACACCGCCGGCTCTACCGCACCGGCCGATGGGCTTCCCGCAAGTTCGGGTGGCTCATCAGGGCTGTGCGCTGGCTGGCTCACAAGCTCCGGTTCCTGCGCATATTCAGGTTTCTCAACCCGTTCAGGTACATCAAGAAGCTCGACTGGTACATTATCAAGAAGTTTCTGGGCTACTATTTCTTCTCCATCGCCCTGATCATCTCCATCGCCATCGTCTTCGACTTCAACGAGAACCTGTCAAAATTCACAGAGCACCATGCACCGGCGCGCGCAATCATCTTCGATTACTACGCCAACTTCGTGCCCTATTTTGCCAACCTCTTCAGTGCGCTGTTCGTGTTCGTGGCGGTCATTCTCTTCACCACCAAGCTGGCAAGCAATTCCGAAATCATCGCCATCCTGGCGTCGGGAGTATCCTTCAAGCGTCTCCTTCGCCCATACATGATTACCTGCGTGCTGCTCTCAGCCCTCTCCTTCGGGCTCTCAGCCTACGTCATTCCCCACGGAACCGTTATCAGGCAGAACTTCGAGACGATGTACAAGAACAAGAAGAAGAATACCAGTGCCGAGAATGTACAGCTGCAGGTAGACAAGGGAGTGATTGCCTATATGCAGCATTACGACAACAGCATGAAACGCGGATACGGATTCTGTCTCGACAAGTTCCAGGACAAGAAACTCGTAAGCCACCTTACAGCGATGGACATCCAGTACGACACCATTTCCGACAGCAAGTATCACTGGAAACTGAGCAACTGGAAAATCCGCAAGCTCCAGGGCATGAAGGAGCATATTACGAGCGGAGCCCAGAAGGACACCATCATCATGATGGAACCTACCGACCTGGTCTATTCCAAGGGTCAGCAGGAAACCTTCACCAGTCCTGAGCTCCGCGATTACATCTCCAAGCAGATCAACCGCGGTTCGGGCAACGTAGTGCAGTACAAGGTAGAATACCACAAGCGCATCGCCTCTTCCTTCGCCTCGTTCATCCTCACCATCATCGGCGTCTCCCTCTCAGCCCGCAAGCGCAAGGGCGGCATGGGAGCAGCATTGGGCGTAGGACTTGCGCTGAGTTTCGGCTACATCATGCTGCAGACGGTTTCTGCCACCTTCGCCATCCAGGCCAATTTCCCGCCTGTTCTGGCAGCGTGGCTTCCAAACTTCCTCTTCGCCATCGTAGCCTACTTCTGCTACCGCAAGGCACCGAGGTAATTATCAATTAACTGAACTTTCGCATGTGGTTCAAGTACGGGCTGAAGGCCCAAAAGCTCCAGAAGCAGCACGCCCTGAAAGGGCAGAAGCTCCTAGCCCAGGGCATCGCCCTGGGTATAATGGCAATCAGTAAGGCGCCCTGTAAGGGCAAAAGCTTTATGTTTTGTCTGGAGTTTTAAAGCTTTTGCCCTTACAGGGCGACAGGTTTGCGTCCGTAATTACCCAGGGCGCTGCCCTGGGCTAGGGGCTTCTGCCCTTTCAGGGCGTGTGGAACTCACTTGCGAAACTTGAATAAACTATAAATTATAGAAGAATGTATTTCGACGAATTAGATTTAAACGACAACGTGCTCGACGCATTATACGACATGCGCTTCGACACATGCACTCCAGTACAGGAAAAGTGCATTCCAGAGATATTAGAAGGTCACGATGTATTGGGCGTAGCCCAGACCGGAACCGGCAAAACCGCAGCCTATCTGCTGCCAGTATTGAGCAAGCTCGATGACGGCGGTTATCCTAAAGACGCCATCAACTGCGTCATCATGTCACCAACCCGCGAGCTCGCCCAGCAGATAGACCAGGCGATGCAAGGCTTCGGCTATTACCTGCAGGGCGTGAGCAGCGTAGCCGTATACGGCGGCAACGACGGCAACCGTTACGATCAGGAGTTGCGCAGCCTCCGCATGGGCGCCGATGTAGTCATCGCCACCCCGGGCCGCCTCATCTCCCATATCTCTCTGGGCAATGTAGACCTCAGCAAGGTAAGCTTCTTCATCCTCGACGAGGCCGACCGCATGCTCGACATGGGTTTCTCTGACGACATCAAGACCATCGCGGCAAAACTGCCAAAGACCTGCCAGACCATCATGTTCTCGGCAACCATGCCTGAGAAGATAGAAGAACTGGCTAAGACCCTGCTCAAGAATCCGGTAGAAATCAAACTTGCCGTCAGCAAGCCAGCCGAGAAAATCAAGCAGGAAGCATACGTATGCTACGAAACCCAGAAGATGACCATCATCAAGGACATCTTCAAGGCAGGCGACCTGAAGCGTGTCATCGTCTTCAGCGGCAGTAAATTCAAGGTGAAGCAACTCGCAGCTTCCCTCCAGCAGATTGGAGTAAACTGCGGAGCCATGCACAGCGACCTGGAACAGGCTGAGCGCGATGATGTGATGTTCAAGTTCAAGAGCGGACAGTATGATGTTCTCGTAGCTACCGACATTGTGGCGCGCGGAATCGACATCGATGATATTGAGATGGTCATCAATTACGATGTTCCTCACGATACAGAAGATTACGTTCACCGCATCGGCCGTACAGCCCGTGCCAACCGCGATGGTAGAGCCATCACCTTCGTAAGCGAAGAAGACCAGTACTGGTTCCAGCAGATAGAGAAGTTCCTGGAGAAGGTGGTAGACAAAATGCCTCTCCCTGAAGGATGCGGCGAAGGTCCTGAATACACCAAGCTCAACAAGCCGAAGAAGAAAGGCGCAAACGGAAGAAACAACAGACGCGGTAACGGCGGAAACGGCGAGGCCGGAAAGAACAGCGCCAAGAACCGCCGACAGAAAGACCGCGACCAGACTTCTCACAAGCGCAAGCCAAACAAGCCAAACGAGCGTCAGGAAAAAGCGCCACGCAACAACGAGCAGCAGCCACAGCAAGGTAACAGGCAGCAGAACGCAAAGCAGCAGCCACAGCAAGGCAACAGGCAGCAGAACGCAAAGCAGCAGCCACAGCAGGGTAACAGGCAGCAGAACGCAAAGCAGCAGAACAGAAAGCCAGCCCAGTCAGGCGAGCAGCCAAAGAACAGCAACAGCCAGAAGCGCCGCAATAACAGCAATAACAGCAACCAGCAGCGTCCAGGCACCGAGAATAATGTTCGCCCAGGCAGCAACGGCCGTGGCAGAGGCGTAGCCCAAAAAAAGGGCGACAAGCCGGCTGCACGCAAGCACACCCCTATCGTAAATCCACAGAAGAAAGAAAACGCTGTGAAGACATTCATCAAGCGCATCTTCGGATTCAAGAAATAGGAAATAAATTATCTTTTAAAAAGGAAAGAGGAATGATGAAAGAGCTATCCCTCCCCCCGCTCATGACCATCAGCCTCACACTGACGATCGGAATCATCATAGCCAAATGGGGCTATGATGATTTCAACATGCGCTTCTGGCTCATCATCTCCATCATTTCATGCGCCCTTGGCAGCATCATCTTTTTCCTTACTGAGTTCTTAAGCAAAAAAGCTTACTTCAGCAGGAGCCACCAGTTTCTCATCTACTCCCAATGCGTGATGATTCATTTATGCATCCTGAGCCTTGGGGCTTTTCTTACCTGTAAGCAAATAGCTGATTCCCAAACCTCTACACAACTGAAAAACTGGCAGGAACTGTCTTACCTCACACGGGCAAAAATCAATACCGAACGCTATAAAAGCAATATTGAAAGCAAACTGGTTTCCCTTCACGTAAAACAGCAAGACTATGCAGTCATCGCAGCCATGGCGCTGGGCGACAAGAGCGCACTCGACTCGAACACCCGAAACAGTTACTCCATTTCCGGAGCCAGTCACATCCTGGCAGTAAGCGGACTTCATATAGGCATTATCTTCCAGCTTTTCATCTTTCTGCTAGGCGGCAGAAAGTACTCAGTTTACACCATCATCCTGTCCCTCATCTCCATCTGGACCTACGTTTTTCTCATAGGATTGCCGGCAAGTGCAGTCCGTGCAGCCATCATGCTTTCAGCCTACAGCTTAAGTTTAGCTTTTCATCGTACCGGTCTGCCGCTCAACACCTTAGCCTCAGCTTATATATTTATGCTCTTCATCAGTCCGCTCTATCTTTTCGAGTTGAGTTTCCAGCTTTCATTCCTTGCCGTAGCCTCCATTCTGCTGTTCTTCTCACCCCTTTACACCCTCCTCCCCATCCGCAGCCGTTTCCTCCGTTGGGCATGGGGCCTCCTTTGCGTTTCACTGGCAGCCCAGATAGGAACCCTTCCGGTCATCGTCTACACCTTCGGCAGAATATCGTGCTATTCACTTCTCACCAATTACATCGCCATTCCCGCAGCAACCCTCATCCTATATCTTGGAGCAGCCTTAATCCTGTTCTCCCCACTCACGTTATGGGCGCCCATAGCACCGGTTGTCGCCCCACTCATCAGCCTTACATCAGGCGCCCTGACCAGCATCACCCAGTTTTTGAATACAGCCATAAAACTGATCAGCATACTGCCTGGAGCAAGCATCGAAAACGTAAGAATCAGTCTGCCTCAGGTAATCGGTCTCTACGCTATCATCCTGCTCATTTATGCCCTATGGCGCAGGATAGATAAACAGAAGTCGTCAGAATGCAAGATTCCCTAAAACAGAGATAAAGGCTTAAACCCCGAAAAACGGCTCTTATATAATAAGGTGTGCGTACACAAAAGCGCTACAAAACGTGGCTAAAAATGTTAAAAAATGACTTTTTTCTACTTTTTCTGCATTTTTTCTTTCTTTTTGTTGGTGTTTTCAAGAAAAACATGTATCTTTGCAAGCAGAAATTAAAAATAAGAATTTAAACACAATAAAAGATTAAAGATTATGAAAGCATCTGAAGTAATCGCGAATCTCCAAAGAAGATTCCCAAACGAGCCTGAGTACATTCAGGCAGTTAGTCAGGTTCTCGGTACTATCGAGGAAGAGTACAACAAGCACCCAGAGTTTGAGAAGGCAAACCTCATCGAGCGTCTCTGCATTCCAGACCGCATCATCCAGTTCCGCGTATCTTGGGTAGATGATAAGGGCAACGTACAGACTAACATGGGTTACCGCGTACAGCACAACAACGCGATTGGCCCTTACAAGGGAGGTCTTCGCTACCACAAGTCAGTAAACTTGGGTATTTTGAAGTTCTTGGCATTCGAGCAGACATTCAAGAACTCTCTTACTACTCTCCCAATGGGTGGTGCTAAGGGTGGTTCCGACTTCTCTCCACGTGGCAAGAGCAACAACGAGGTAATGCGTTTCTGCCAGGCTTTCATGACAGAGCTTTATCGTCACATGGGTCCAGACGAGGATGTTCCAGCTGGTGACATCGGTGTAGGTGGCCGTGAGGTAGGTTACCTCTTCGGAATGTACAAGAAGTTGACACACCAGTTCCAGGGCGTCTTGACCGGTAAGGGTCAGGAGTTCGGCGGTTCATTGATCCGTCCTGAGGCTACAGGTTACGGTAACGTATACTTCCTCTGCAACATGCTCGCTACCAAGGGTATTGACATCAAGGGCAAGACTGTTTTGGTTTCTGGTTCAGGTAATGTAGCGCAGTACACTATGGAGAAGTTGCTCCAGTTGGGTGCTAAGCCAGTTACATGTTCAGATTCAGACGGTTACATCTACGACCCAGACGGAATCGACCGCGAGAAGCTCGATTACATCATGGAGCTCAAGAACGTAGAGCGTGGCCGTATCAAGGAGTATGCAGAGAAGTATGGTGTAAAATATGTTGCAGGTGCTAAGCCTTGGTTTGAGAAGGCAGACATCGCTCTCCCATCAGCTACTCAGAACGAAATCAACGAGGAGGCAGCTAAGGCTCTCATCGCCAACGGCGTAATCGCAGTAAGCGAGGGTGCTAACATGCCTTCTACTCCAGAGGCTATCAAGGTATTCCAGGATGCTAAGATTCTCTACTCTCCAGGTAAGGCAGCCAACGCAGGTGGTGTTGCTGTATCAGGTCTTGAAATGAGCCAGAACTCAGAGCGTCTGAAGTGGTCTCGTGAGGAGGTTGATGCAAAGCTCCACGACATCATGAACGATATTCACGCTAACTGCGTGAAGTATGGTACTGAGCCAGACGGTTACGTAAATTACGTAAAGGGTGCAAACGTAGCCGGCTTCCTGAAGGTAGCTAAGGCTATGATGGCTCAGGGCATTGTATAAGACAATAAAATTAACAATAAACATTGTTTAAAAATTTTAAATGATAGGAAATAGCGGGTCTGTGACAGATCCGCTATTTTTGTGTTTACTCCTTCCCCCACTCCTTCTTTACATCAAAGCAGGGACAGGCTTTGTTGGCAAATTCATTATGACCATGAATCGTGGCTAACGGGAATTCCTCCTTCAGCTGCTCGATGAGCGAGCGCATTGCTGCTTTCTGGTCTCGGGTTCTTGTATCCTTCGGCTTGCCTTTCTTTGATAAGCCGCCGATGTAGCAAATGCCTATACTGATGGAATTATGGCCCTTGCAATGGGCGCCAACCTCCTCTATCGCACGGCCTACATGAATGCTGCCGTCACGATAAATCACGAAATGATAACCTATGCAGCGCATTCCGCGCTCCCGGTGCCAGCGGTCAATATCCGCTACGGTGAAGTTGCGACCTTCCTTGGTCGCACTGCAATGAATGATGATTTCCTTTATCTTACGCATGATATTGATTTTTCAGATGATTGGAAAAGAGATAAATACTTAAGCGGAATCGCATCAAAGCCCCAGTCTCTGATAACAAGCGTGATGTGCTCCCTGTTCCTGATTGCTTCATCCACCTTCTCGCAAAACTCCGAGAAGTATTCCTCAGAATGAAGCACAAGTCCCGAAATGTAGGATCTGCCCAGAATGATGCTTCCATACATTAATTTAAAAGGGCCATTGCCCGGAACGATGAATGGCTTGCGGATGACAGACTTCGGAGCCCTGCCGTTTTCCTTCAGAATGACAGGCATGAGTCTGCTCTTCTCATCATCCCTCAGAAACTTAGGATTGGTAACCGGCACAAGCGCCAGTCGGTAAGCATCAGCTTTCAGATAACCCTGAGGACGCTCCAATGTTCCGCAGAAAAACTTACCGTTAATAACCATTGTGCCATCTACTCCCCATGGAGTGAAACGGCGGCGAAATATACAAATATGCATGATAATTTACAATTAATAATTGGTAATGAATATTTGAATCTTAGGTCAAGGCCGGTCATTAAGGCTGATTTCAGAATCGGAAACCAAAATGACCGGAAATGACCATGACCGGAAATGACCGGATTTTTATAAGATAGAAGTAACTTTCTGATAATGCTTGTCTGGCAAGATACTAATCAAACCTTGACGTTTCCAGTTCTTCAGCATCTGCCTTACCGTCTCATGGGTAGCAGTTGCGCCCTTTACAGCAACGCTCTGCTGCTCTGCCTGCTCAAAGGTGAAAGTTACGTCCAGACGTTCGAAGATAGAATCATTCTTACCTCTATGAATACGATCGTAGGGCGACTGACCGCAGTAATTCTTTGATGAGAAAGCCTCTTCGATACGGCTGCGGAAGAAGTAGAGCGCATTATCCAACTGATAGTCAGCCAGCACATCAAAGACATTCAGCATGGCTGGCGTCTGCATCTTCACAAGCATTCCCTTCCACAAATCAGGCGACTCCTTCAGCTGCTTCTCGGCTCCATTGAAACCGTGCTTCTGAATCAGCGTTTCCAGTACCTTGCAGAGCATGATGCAGGTCATCATTCTCATGGTGGTTGGACAGATACGGAAACGCTGGCGGGCTTTCACCTTGTCGTCATTTTTCATCGTTTCGAGTCTTACCTGTTCCAGCCATTCCCTACCCTTATCCTCCAGCTTTGGCAGAACCACCTCACCGGTTAGCAAAGGCAGAAGATGAGCAATCTGAATGATGCGGTCGCGCTGGCGTTCGTTCATTACATACATGTTGTCTGAAAGTGGAGTGAAGGTATTATCGGGCGTTTTTGCCACGATGATACGGCTCTGAAAACCATCCGTGTAGTTGCTTACCACTCGATAAAGCGCATCGGGCGTTCCACACATCACTACGTTCCATAACAGTCTGTCTATATGAACATTCACCGCATCTGCACTTCTTGCCTCACGCTCATAGCTTGTTCCGTCGTAAGCCTGTCTTAACATGACGGAAAAGTCGCTCATCGCCGATTTCCACTTCTGTGCCACGGTGTCAGCTTCCGGCGTGAACGAGAAGGCGTGCTTGCCTTCGGTATTAGCCAATCGCTCAGCAAGATTAGCCACCGTATTGTTCAGTGTCAAGCATCTTACAGGCAGTTTCGGCTCTTCCGGCTGCTCCTTCTTGTTCTTGGCTGCACGTTTCTTGGCTCGCCATTCATCCTCCTTCTGCTGATACATTTTGTCCATTTCCTTCACTTCCGAAGTCCATGCGTCAATCACGGGGTCAATACTTCCCTTGCCTGATGCAAAATCACCGGCAATGTAGGAGATAAGGTTCAGCGAGTTCATCTTGCCATGAACGGAAACCTTCACGCCCGTTGCGAGCATTCCGATGGCAGGACAGATGGCTGTGATTACAGGCAGTGCCAGTGCCGGACCCACTGCGCTGATAGAGTCACGAATGCCTTGCGGCAACTTAGGCAGCGCATTATAATAGAACAGATCATCCTTGGCGTTAGCCTCGTCCAGCGCATTTACCAGTGCCTCATTGTCAGCCGCCCCATTGCCCGCATTTCCCTGTTTCATCCTTTCCTGACGGATAGCCGAAAGCACATCCTTCAGTCGCTTAGGCATTTGCGTGATTTTCTCGTTCAATGCCGAGTTGATGCAAGCCATCTTTTCCTGTTCGGGAAACCCATCGTAGCAGGGAATAATCTGAGCCAGCAGATTGCGGTCGAAGCCACAGATGTGGCGCAGATTCACAGCCAGCTCGAAGGTCAGCGTATTGCGGTTGGAGCGCATCGGTTCCTGCCCGTCATTATACAGTTGCCACCATTTCTTAATGATTTCCCCATAAGGAATTCCAAGATAATTGTCTTGAGAAACGGAGGGAGTCGAAGCTGAGGAAGCAGCAGAAGGTGAAGCGGATGAAGCAGCAGATGAAGCAGCTGCAGAAGAAGAAATTCTCGAATTCTTAAATTCTTGACTTTTAAAACTCCCCTGAGAAGCTTTCTGAGAAGAAATTCTCGAATTCTCTAATTCTTGACTCTTAAAACTCCCCTGAGTATTCTTCTTGATTTCTTCCAACCAAGGCATAAAGTGCTTGTTTGCCTTGTGCGCCCCTTCCGGCAATTCCTCTTGTCCGTACCGTTCTCTTTCTTCTAGAACTTTCCCTTCAGCAGCCACAGACGCCTCATCATAAGTATCCTTGAAGAGTCGTGGCGAAAGAAAGAGCAGATCTTCTCCATCCGATGTAGTAGTGAAATAAACCCGGTTGATGTCGTGAGCCGAAGTATCCATTTCGCATTGCAGCATCGTAGCAATTCTCACCTGATTCTCTAGAACCGTCTTGCCCTTTTCGCGTTCAAACACCGCATGACCGCCTTGTCGTGCGCTGCGTTCCAGCATCAGAAGTCCGTACTTGTCCGGTTCCTTCAGCAGCAGCTTGGCAGCCTTGGCAAAAGCCTCCGGCTCATCCATATCAAACCCGAAAGCACCGCTTGGCAGTTTCATTCCTTTCACCACGCCTTGCGGATAATGGCCGGAATAATTAAACTGCACCAGTCTCCGTTTCGCAGCATCGTTTCCGGCACGAGCCAGACGAAGATTCGCCTTCTGCTCATTGCTTCCACGCAGCTGCTTATACTCCTCTTCCGAGGTGATGGAGCGGGCAACCTTGTGCCCATTCTCCACCTTTATTAAATAACAACTCATCTATCTGTTTCTACTTATCGTTTTAAGTTGAATACAAAAATCCTAATGTTTCAGTTGGTAATCCACTACCGCCTCAGCACCTTCAGCTGCCTCAACAGCCAGCGTTTGGGCGATGTTGATTCCCTCATGGCAAAACACCTTCAAGGTGAGCTGAATAGCACCGTCCTTGGTCTTGCTCACACGACCGTGCGCCAGTTTCTTAATCAGTTCCGACTGAGTTCTGAGGCGGTGCTGCACTACGAAATCAAACGTTCCGTCAGGCATTTGCTGAGCCACGCCCATCGAACGGAATCGAGGAACCTTATTCACCCCCGATTCCTGAGGACTGAAGAGGAAATACTGCTTAGCATCATAGTAAGCCATTCCACCCAACTGCACATGCTGGCAGTCATTATTATTCACCTGCTGGTTCTGAACATTATTCTGAGCATTGTTCTGAACCTTGTTTACTTTCTTAACCATAATCTGAATTGAATTTTAGGAGAAGAAACATCCGGATTGTTGCGCGCTTTACCATGGAAAATCCTCCTCAGTTTCAACTCAGTTTTTACTTTTTTGCCTCCTTTTAGCCTTTAACGGGGAAACGGGGGCGGAAAGGGGTTAAGGTTCTTTTTACCTTTTTACCCTTTTACCTTTTTACCTTTAAAAAAGCCTTTTTACTTTTTTACCCTTTTACCTTTTCAATGTCCGTAACCAGAATATCCTGATAAACCTGACCATTGTGCTCATGGGTAGTGAACCGGAGCGTTACCGCCACCAGCTCGCCCGGAGCATACTTACATTGCGCCATATTGCCCAACATTGCCGCAGCGTACTGGTTCTCATACTTGCCGCCCATCTCCTGGAGGATGATGTTGCATTTCATCATCTGTCCGTTCTCACTTTTCTGACTCTGCACAGCGAAAGTCTCGCCCTGCTGCACCACTCTCATTATCTGAGTATACATATTATATAATGTACGAAGAGGTTTTCAAGAGCACCAAACCATTTCAGCGTTGTCTTGTTTCTTCGACGCTGCAAAGATATAATGATTTCCAAACGTAAAAGCAAAAAAAATCCTCCACGAATCCGTTTGGGGGATGTGGGGGATATAGTTTATATTTTTAGGGGATACTATTGGGGGATACTATCTGAACTTTTCCACTCTTTTTGTATTTATCACCGTTCCCGGCTTAGCATACTTGGCGTCTTGAAATTCATCATCCAACTTGTCAGCAATCTCTCTGTAAATGTCACAACATTGTGGCGCATCACAATCAGCAAGTGTCCATTCATTATAGTCATTTTGCTTGAAATAAGAATTTATCTCATGAAAATCGGCCGTAGAACATTTTAGTAAGGTACTGAATGCAGAATTGATCTGGTCAATGAAAAGACGCTGAGTTGACTTCTTCAGCCAATTCTTGTTGAAGAAAACCTTATAAACAATAAACCAATGTTTCTGGGCGTTGAGCGTTTTGTCTTCGATTAAGTCTTTAAGTTTAAGCATCAGCTTGTCTACATCCACATTCTCCTTGAATGCGATGTTCTTGAATACGGCTTCAACCTTCATTCTGCTATGCTCCTTGGCAATCTGATAAGAAAGATACTTATCGAGAAAATCGTAAATATCGTTGTAGGTCTGTTCTTTCTGTTCCAGAATATAAGCAACTATCAGTTTGATATTCCTGCCATTGTTGTGAAATACCTGTCCGAATCGGCAAGCGAAAAGAATATTAGCCCGTTCTACGACAATGGTATTCTTCAGCTGGGTAGCATCAGGATAGATAAGCGCTTCATCCTGGCTGTCCTGCATGTAGATTAGCTCCAATCTCTCCTCATTTTCCTCACGATAACGTTTCAGTACCTTCCGGAACAGGTCTTCGTAATAGGTTTCACTGATGAAGGATTGTCTGAAACCATGAAATCCCTCATCAAGCATGAGGATGATGTCATTGATCATTTTGCGCATTTCTTCTCCTTCATAGTCTTTATAGTTGGTAAGCATAGGTTCCAATTCTATCTTAACCTGATAGAATCGCTCTTTCTTATCATCCAGCAAAGACCATGCAATATTTTCTTTCAACAAATTCAGTAAATCGAAAATATCTCTCACATAATTACGCAAGATTAGTTTCCAGGCTGTTATTACTTCCTCTTTGTTTGTTTCCACTTCTTCTTTGCCCAAAAGGCGAAAGCTGAATTTGAATCGGGCGGCTTTATCTTCCAGCAATGTCAGTTGCTCATCTTGTTCCTCTGTCTGCATATTCTTTTTCTAGGTTTGATTTGTTATGTTGTTTAAATAAGCGGCATGGGGTTCCCTGTAAGTACCAGTATTAAGGTACCTGCAAGAACCTACGACAAGGTACAAACAAGTACTGCCCACGCCGTAGAGGAGTGGACGCCTTGCTGTCACCTTCTTCTTGTCGTTTTTGAATTTTGCAGGTTCTAAATACTGTAGAAGTGCAGATAATCAGCGTCAATATTCTATATGTAATTTCTCTTGTTTACTTTCTGTTTCTTACTTCAAATTTTAAAGGGTTTATACTACGTTTTCTTCATCATCCGCCCAGTGGTCGCATTGGCGCATCACGGTTTCCAGCGCCTTTTCTGCACCCTCAGGTGGATACTTATACTTTTTGAGCAGTCGCTTCACCATCACTCGCATCTTTGCCCTCGCCGATTCCTTGCGGTTCCAGTCGATGGTGCGGTTGCGGTGCAAGACTTCTGTCAGTTCCCGGGTCAGCGCCACAAACTCCTCGTCGCTGTAAGCCTGGCGCACTCCTTCGGGCGTGGAGAGCGCATCATAGAATGCCTTCTCCTCGGGCGAAAGTCCCAGGTCGTTGCCCTCTGCTTCTGCCTGCTTCATCTGCTGAGCCATCTTCAACAGCTCTTCTATCACTTCCTCGTTGGTGAGCAAGCCCTTCAGATAGTTGGAGAGACTCTGGCTGAGCATGTCGGAGAAGAGGTCGCTCTGAACCACGTTGGTCTTCTGCTGCTGCTTGATTTTTTCTTTCATCAGCTTGGTGAGCAGTTCTACGGCAAGATTCCGCTCCTTCATGTTCTTCACCTCCTGGATGAAGGCGTCGTCGAAGAGCGAGAACTCTATCTGGCGGTCACCGAAGAGATTGATGACTCCGTCGGTCTTCACACTCTGACGGAGCAGGTCGCCGATGCGCTCGTTGATTTCATGTCGGCTGATCTTGCCCTTCTGCGAGAGTTTGAGCATCATCACGCGCAACGCATCCATATAGCACACCTCTGCCTTCTGCTGCTCATTCAGAAGCGAACGGCAGAGCGTGGTGGCGTTGTGAAGCAGATTGCTGTGCTCCATGAAATTCTTCTTGCGCTGAACCATGGCTGGAGAACTCAGGAAGTTGGCTCCGCTCGTAATGGCGAGGGCACGCTTCGTATTGTCCTGCTCGAAGAAGCCGGAATAGTCGAAACCATGAAGCTGGTCTCGGCAGATTTCCATCTCTTCCTTCCATTTCACCAGGGCGGTCTTGGCAATGTCTGGGTCTCCGAAGCGGCGGCGGTCACGGTTGGTGTACTGCTGCATGGCACTCTTCAGCGCCTGCGCAATGCCTACGTAATCCACTATCAGTCCGCCTTCCTTGCCCGGGAACACTCGGTTTACTCGGGCTATTGCCTGCATCAGGTTATGACCGCTCATCGGCTTATATACGTACATGGTGGCGAGCGACGGAACATCGAAGCCCGTGAGCCACATGTCTCTTACGATGGCGATTTTCATCTCATCGTCGTTGTCCTTGAATTTTCTTGCCAGTTCCTTCTTGTAGGCTTCGTTGCCGATAATCGGCTGCCAGTCTTCGGGGTCCTGGTTCGAACCGCTCATCACCACCTTTACCTTCTCCGTCCACCCGGGGCGAAGCTCCAGCATCTTGCGGTAGATTTTGATGGCGATGCTTCGGGTCAGCGCCACGATCATTGCCTTGCCGGTGAGTTCCTGCGCACGGTTCTGCTCGTAGTGCTGGATGATGTCCTTTACCAGCGTGTCGATGGTGGCGTCTTCGCCCAGGAGCACTTCCAGTCGGCTGTGCTCCTGCTTCGCCTGCCTGATCTGCTCCTCGGTGGCTCCCTCATCGGCCAGGTTGTCGAACTCATCGTTCAGCAGGTTCATCGTGTCTTCGTCGAGGTTCAGGTTCACCACACGGCTCTCGTAATAGACCGGACGGGTGGCTCCATCATCTACCGCCTGACTCATGTCGTAAACGTCGATGTAGTTGCCGAACACTTCCTCCGTGTCTCTGTCGCGGTCGCTGATAGGCGTTCCGGTGAAGCCGATAAATGAGGCACCTGGCAGGGCTTCTCTCATCTTCTGGCTGAATCCCTTCTTCATCGTCAGGCTCTTGTTGTCCCAGTGCTCCTCGCCGTATTGCGAGCGATGGGCCTCATCGGTCATCACGATGATGTTGCGGCGGGTAGAGAGTGCCGAGTCGCCTTCTTCAAACTTCTGAATGGTGGTGAAGATGATTCCCCCACTCTTTCGGTTACGTAGCAGATTACCCAAGTCTTCACGGCTCTGGGCGTTCTGTGGTTCCTGACGCAGGAAGTCCTGACAGCGGCAGAACTGACCGAAGAGCTGGTTGTCGAGGTCCTTGCGGTCGGTTACCACCACGATGGTTACTTCGGGCAGTCGCTGCACCAGCTGGTGGGCGTAGAACACCATGGAGAGGCTCTTGCCCGAACCCTGCGTGTGCCAGAACACGCCGATTTTTCCGTTGCCTTCCACTGCGGTACGGGTGCGCTGCAGGGCTTTGCCCACGGCGTAGTACTGGTGGTAGGCGGTAAGAATCTTGGCGTATTTGCCCTGGTTCTTGTCGAAGCAGATGAAGTTCTGCAGGATGTCGAGCAGTCGCTGCTGCTGGAACATGCCGAGGAAGAAGGTGCGATAGTCGGCAAAGAGGGTTGACTCGTATGAGCCGTCTATGGTCTTCCATTCCATGTAGCGTTCCAGCTTGGCGGTGATGGTTCCGGCACGGGTCTCACTCATGTCGCTGATTACGTTGAAGGCGTTGTAGCTGAAGAGGCTTGGAACGCTCTGCTGATAGTTCTTGATCTGCTTGTAGGCATCTTCTACGGTTGCATCTTCGGAAATGGCGCTTTTCAGCTCCACCACCACGAGGGGCAATCCGTTGACCATCACCACCATGTCGCAGCGCTTGTTCTTATACTCTTCTACTCTCCACTGGTTCACCACCTTGAAGAGGTTTCTTTCGGGGTGGTCGAAGTCGATGAGCCGCATCAGGGCTGTTCGTTCTTCGCCATTCTGCAGGAATCCCACCTCCAGACCGTTTTGCATCCAGAGGGTAAACTGCTCGTTGTTCTGTTCTAAAGTACCGATGCTGATGTTGGTGATTTGCTTGATTCCTTCATCCATTGCATCGGCTGGCAGTTGAGGATTAAGCCGTCGCATCGAGGCGACCAAATCGGCACGATAGAAAGGCTCCTTATAGTCGCGCTCCACCTCGTAGCCACATTCGTACGCATAGCCGAGTTCGTCCCGGAACAGGGCAATGAGCGTTTGCTCGTATGCGTCTTCGGTGAATTTCTTGTCGTCTGCCATAATGATATTATTTAATATTTTTTCTCGTTATTTTCTTTCATAGCTCTTCTTATTCCGGGACTTCCAGCTCGCCTGACATTAAGCGAGGGAGAAGGGTGTCGCGGAGGAGGGAGAGGATGCGAGATTCTTTATCTTTCATTTTCCTTTTATTGTAGATTGGACATAATGTCTCATCATACATCTCTAGGATTTCATGGGTTGGTATAAGAATCGGCATCTTATTCAATCTTGCAGCCGTATTGGATGGAACAGAAGTTCCTTCATTCATTTTACTAAAATCGAAACGCTTAATATAATTATAAACGTATTTCATTACATAGTCCATCTTAGGAACACTAAAGAACATCGTATCTACCGTCCAGAATTTCTCGCAGACGTACATAATATTATCCAAAGTTCCTTTTCTAGGTATTAAAACGGATTCTCCATCATAGAGCCAAGAATTGACAAATCGCATGAATCCACCAGATCCATAGACGGGGAAAGTTCCATCTTCTAATTTCTTATGATCTTTACCATATTTTATGGTAATTAAATCTCCCAAACATCCTACTTTCCATCCTTCCGGAATCATTCCCAATTCACTATCCACGAACTTACCATCCTTGAAAGGCTCAAAGTCAACGAACCAATTCTTGAAAATAGCCTGTGCCATCTCCTCCAAATCAGCATTGATCTTGTTGTTCAACTCTATCTTCCGGTCGAGAGAAGAAAGGATGGAGGCAATGCGGTGCTGGTAGGCAACTTCTTTTGGCACATTTATTATTAAGTTAGCCAAATTCTTTTGAGATAGAGTCGGAATTGCACTACCAACCACAATCGATTTCAGCACAGATTGGAAAAGAGCTGACTTTATATAATATGATAAAAACTCCGCATTCTCTGAAATATTTTTCAACACTACTAGCTGAGGATTCAATGTCATTGGATGAACTACTCTTCTTACAAAAGTAGTTCTACCAACCGAAGATCCCGTTTTAGTAATAATAATCTCATTAGGATTAATCATTATCTCAGGAGATTCGTAGTATTTATCCCATTTTATATATGTGCATTTATCTAAGTTCAATTCGCCATTGATAATATTCTTAGGACTTAGAGATATTGCTCCTTCTTTAGGAGTATCGACTAAATCATTAGTCGTATACCCCCTAAAACCTATGCGGCCATAAATCTCGCACACATCCCCCAATCTAACTTCTTTCCACTCCATCGTATTACCTCCCTAATTTATTCTTCAAATAATTCTTCCGGCTATAATACTCCCTTTCAGCAAGACTCATCGGAAACATAGAGGTGCTTTCTATAGCCTCATACTCATCCTGCAAGTCTTGAAGATGATCTTGTTGCTGCTTCAGATAGAAGTATTCTTGATCTTTTTTCTGCTTGTAGTAGTATTTCTCTTGCTCTTTCTTCTGTTTATTGAAAATCACAACAGAAACAACTATTGCAACCACAGACGCCACTACAGCCAACAAAGAGAAAAGCCCAGAATATTCATTAAAAAACTCCATACTCTTACACCTCCCATCCAATTTTCTTCAACTGCAATCTGATCTCTTCTTCCTGCTTCTTGCTTTCCTCAAACAGCTGCTTCAGCTCACCGGTAAGATTCGTCATTTTCTCCTCGAAAGGCACTCCGTCGCCTTCGTCTTCGGCGATTCCTACGTATCTGCCAGGAGTCAGGATGAAGTCCTGAGCAGCAATCTGCTCGGTGGTGCATACGGCACAGAAGCCCTTTTCATCCTCCAGGGTAGGGTGTTCAAAATCCGTTTAAAATCCGACGCATTTATTCCCTAAGGTAT